>Ga0325403_1005563_pt1 | contig 11899 bp, 8 predicted proteins | sample PopdelMetagenome_19_FD_205665 | JGI IMG/M metagenome (GOLD analysis project Ga0325403, IMG submission 205665) | Populus deltoides microbial communities from Bellville, Georgia, United States - Xylem-PdKOR-R4 | ecosystem: Host-associated > Plants > Phyllosphere > Stem > Wood/Secondary xylem...
ATTTCTTGATTTCTAGTATAGGTATTTAAATTAAATTTCTTGATTATTAGATTCCTGAGTTTCCTATATAATTAATTTTTTAAGTTAACTTAATTAGTATTGTATACATATAGTACCTTATTCTCTCATAAAAAAATCAAAAGAGTATTTTCTACCTATTGAAAATATGATATTAGAGCTAGGTTTCTGAAATCCTTGAACCCATGATTTTTCTCCTATATATTTTTCCCTTTTAAAAGTTTTTAAATCCTCTAGAAAAAAAACACACATTGAATCATTCTTTCTTTGATATATTAAGAGAAACATATTGTATTTAAATGTGATTTTCTTGAGAAAAAAAAGAGAGATTTGAAAAATATGTAACTTCTTGAAACAATGATTTGAAGATTCATTCAATTTGGATCATACACTTTGATCGGAGTTATTCATGGTCTGATTGAGGTGAAATTTTATAGACATGTTTGTTTTATAATCTAAAAACATTAACTATTGGACTTGGATCAACTTAACTGGTGTTTTCAGCCATGAACAGTAACTGAAATGTTATGATTCACACAAAAAGAAAAAAATACTTTTTTATTGTTTTGTGATTGATTTGGGTATCTCAAATTAAAGAGAAAAGGATTAGCAAAAAATATGAATTTATCAAAAGATCACGAGAACTTCTTCTACATTGCTAAACTCAACGAGCGTGCTAAAAGCTACGATGAAATAATGGATGTAATGAAGAAAGTGGCAAAACTTATGATGAATTAACTATAAAGGAGAGACACTTATTCTCTATGAATTATAAGAATGTGATTTGTACAAAGATGGAAGAGGAGTAAAAAAGGAATATGTGAAAAGGGTCAAAGAGTATAGGAAAAAGGAGTAAGGACAGTTACTAACCTTTGTAATGATATTCTGATTGTAATTGATGAGCATCTTATTCCATCATCGACAACTAGGAAAACATATGTGTATATTATAAGATAAATGTGATTATTACTAGTATCTAGCATCATTCAAGCATGATAATAAGATAAAACAGATACTTGATCAGTCACTTAAGGCATTTGAGACTGCTATAATAATCGTTGACCAATTTAGGCCCAACTTGTCTAAAAACAATAATGGTGCCAACAAGTTTACTTACAAATACAATAATTGCAATCAGATGAGTCATACCAAAAATTGGTATTACAACCATATGGATATCCAAAGTGGTGAGATCATGCTCGTGATTTGTGGAAGAAAAATTCCATAAAGACCCCATCAACAACAGTTATTGAAACAAAGATAGAAGTTGATGTTGAAAAAACCTCTGCATTAGTAGTAGTTATAAATAATAGGGATAATTTTTAAAATATTTATACATTTATTTCCAGTAGTACATGGATAATTGATTGTGCTACGAATTATATGACAATTGATTCTAAACATGTTTCATCTCTCAATTTGTCCTAATAAAAATTTATTTCTACTTCTAATAGTACTTTGATTTTAATTATTAGGGAAAGTTCTTTGAATCTTACTAATACTTTAAATTTAAATTTTTCTCTAATTGTTCCATCATTATATTTTCAACTTGTTATAAATTTCTCAAATAATGTAACAATCCCAGATTTTACATCAACTTCTAACATAATATCAAGTCATGGTTATTGAAACCAGGGTAATATTTTTATAAACTTTACTTCTTTATAATCATCATAATACCTACCAAAACTTTAGTAGAGTTTCCCCTAATATTTCAAATTTTCAAGTGTCGACATTAATATAATAATGCTCAAATCAAACTCAATTTTCAATCCAATTCATTACGGATAACATCTTATCCACATCTCAACAACATTTCACCAAACTATTTTAAACAAATTAATTTAATACACTACTAAAACAACGCAAAAATAAATAATGAGGAAATGGGTATAAGAAACACATGGTTACTTCTTTGAAATACAACTTCTTTTCTAGGAAAATATTAGAATTCATATACTTTAGTTTACATACTGAAATAGAGTGTTTAAAGTGTAAAAAATTATAATTTTTAAACACAAAATTATATAGAACCCCTCCAAAAAAAATAACAAAAGATCACTTTATAAACACCACTACAAATTTGTCCAAATAAAGCCAAAAGACTCTAAATTATGATTTTTTGGACATAAATTTTGATTCCAGATATGACTATTCACAAACTAGACTAGATAATTAAGAAGAAGGTGAATTGGATTTGATTGGTGTAATTTTAAACCAAAATGGTGATGAACACCTATAAGATTAAGATATGACCCTAAAAGTTTTTAGGAAAGTCAAATATCATATGAGTCATTATGTGTTTAACCATTATTTGTTAGAATCAAAATTCTCATTTACAAATCAATTATCTTTTGTATCTATTTCTAATATTGTGTAGGGAGCCTTAGCCAACTTAAAATAAAAGGCAGTTATAAATAAAAAGATAAAATCCTTGCCAATATATATATACTCATTCATATGTCAAAGGATTTATATATATATATATATATAACTCATTAATACTCTGCCCTATAGATGTCAAAGGATTTACATTACAAAGTACAAGGATGATGGCACAACTTAACCCTTTGAAGCAAGAATGGTGATGAAATATTACAATTAAGCCTATGGATCCACAACATAAAGACATTTTCACTTATAACCAAAATCAATATAACTCAATGTTGGGTTTCCTAAAAGAGCATGAATAGAGTGAAAATAGTAATTTTCAATATGTCAAGAGTCTCATAGATCCTATTAGATAGTTTAGGGTTATTTAAGAATTGAGAAAAAATTATCTAAAGATCAATTATTTCTTCTAGGGTCTGATTAATTGTTCAATGTTGGATTATCAAAAACTACAAGACATCTAATTGTTTAATATGACATCTTATTTATAGAGAAAACATAAAATCTCTATTAATGGTAAAATATCACTTTGGTCCCTAAAAATGTCATATATTTTATTTCATAACTGTTGTTAAAAATTTATGCAATCAAATCCTTAATTGATTTTTCTATATCTAGAGTTATAATCTCTTATATTAATTACACTTTAGTAGTCCTTAATTCTAAAACTTGTTTGTAATCAAGTCATACTTCATTAATCATTATACTTTAATTTATTATAATTGATCTATAATGTTTGTGATCCATTAAGTTCCCAATTTGTTAACCCAAGTATAAATCATAATCTTAATTAAAATAAGATGGGATAAATTAAATAATTTAATTTATTATCAATTCAACAAACTATTATATTTATATTTAAGATCACGTGTAGTTTCTAGTAATGTGTCATGATATTGCAAATCAAGAAATAATATGTTATTGCTCACTCAAGTGCAGAAGCTAAATTCAAAGGTATGGTTCCTAAACTTTGTAAAACATTATGGTTAAGACTTCTATTATAAGATTTAGGCTATCCATCAAGGCAACCAATTAAACTCTATTATGGTCATAAAGCAGCAAGTGATATTTTTCATAATCTAATTCTACATGATCGTACAAATTAAAACATGTAGAGGTACACTACTAGAAAAATTGTCAAATACAAATAAAAATACCGATGAAAAAAATATTGTCGATAAATTATGGTTACATTTACCTACGAAACATGATGTCAATGTTTTTGTCAATATTCACAAACAAAAATATTTTCATCGGTTAATAACAAGAGAATTACCAATGAAACTTAAGGAATGAAAAACAAATTAGGCGGGTATTAGCTTGTTATTTTTATCAGCAAATCTAATGTGTCAATATTGCTGATAGAATTCTTGATTAAAAAGTATAGTCACTAGTTTTTGTTGCGAAATCCGTCAGTAATATGTAAGTTATAACCTGCCATATTACCCCTCCTCCCCTATTTTTTCTTCTTCTTTCTACAAAAAACAACACTCGTCCCCTTTTATTTTATCATAAATCAAGCTCTCATCATCACAAATCCAGTCACCCCAACAATTAGTCTATCGGTATCCTTATTCTGGTTCAATTGTTTTTGAAGATTTGTCACATCTAGTAAGCAAACCTAACTATTTTTTGTTATAACCTATTTTTTTCTTTCTAATTTTTTGGTATTTTTGTGTAGTATATGTAGTTTGTTTGTCACCGTTTCTTTTGAAGAATCGAACCAAGAAGATTCATGATTCTATTACCATGCATATTGGCAGATCCAATATGTTCATTTCACATGCAAAGCAAATGATAAGATTTTGTTTTATATGATAATTTATTTAAAATTGTTATATTATATGAAAATGTTTAACTAGCACTAGCTTCCTTTTATAGGTTACGATGCTTAGGCGCGATTCAAGATTGATGGAGCATCTTGTTGAAACCCACATGTGGAATAAGAACCGTTGGAAAGGGGTGCAACAACTTATAGACATCCGAGCTTAAAAGTTCGTGGTAAGTTGGATATCATATTTTTTTAATTTTTTTTCTAACTTGTTTTTTTTTTTTCACAGGAAACATATAGCACATGATTGCATGAGAGATACAAAGATGATCCTTTGAACCATCCAAAACTCGATTCAGATTTGTGGTTGGAGGTTGGATCTACCAGTTCACGCGATAGAAATTGGGTTTACAGTATCTCCAACACTACGTCCGAGGATATGCGAGCAAGCAATAGTGTCATGAACATTGGGACCTCGGAATCGGGATCGAGCTAGAAATCTTCATTTGTCCAGGCAATTGTACAAAAACAGGTTAAAGCTGAGACAACCCAATTTAGAGTTGAGACGGTCAAATTGAGGGATAAAGTGAAAGTCCTCGAGCGACTGTTGGAAACCCTCACTGGTACCTATGCTCCACCTCATTGCCCCCTAGTTTTGTTGAAAACTTGCCTCCTCCTTCTGTTTCTGTCCACTAAATAGATAAAATTTATTTCATAATATTTTTAAAATTAATAATAAAAATTTACTTTTTTATTTTAATTTAATTCTTTTTTTTTTTAGTTGTACTGTTTATTTTAGTTTTTTTTTTAAATTACATATCATACCGATGAAATTATAGATGGAATTCTAAATACCAACAAAATTACCAATGGACTAAGTCTCTCGAAGAGTTCTAGAGAGTTTGAAAAAAATTACAGTACTTGTCACTGTTAGATGTAAATCTCTGACGAATTAGTTCGGTTGGTAATTTGCATTCACCAATGAATTTACCGACAAAATTAAAGTCGGTAAATGTTTGTTTTTGTTTGTCATGCAAATTTTATCTATAAATCCATTAATGATTATATTACTAATGAATTGACCGACATAATAGAAATCACCGATGATATATTTTCTGACGACATGGTTTCATTTGTTATTTTGTCGATAATTTTATTTCCAATTGAATCAGTGTTTAGACACCAACAAAATATTCTTTCGGTGATTCACAATATTCTAGTAATGGTAGATAAATTCTTCATTAAGGAGAAATTGGATAAAAAGATATATGGAGTTGCCTAAGATCAAATTTGAGGATCAATTGGCCAATATTAAACCCAAAGCAATTTCAAGTTTAGTGTTTTTAAGATTTTTAAGGTTATCTTGGGAGAGCTTATGCTTCTACTTTTAGGTACTTTTCAAAAGTGCTTTTGGCTTAAAAAGCATCAAATTGATATTTTTATAGTATTTTATGATGATTTTCATGTATTGATGTCAAAAATAAAAAACAATTCTAAAAAAATCATTTAAATGCATTTTCAAGCGAAAAGATATTTTAAAAAGCATCTTACACCGTAATATCAAATACACACTTAAATAAGTGGGCATATATTATATTTATACACCAACATAAGGAGGAGTGTTAATATTTCAAGATAACCTGTATAGGGATTTAGAGTTAATGTCCTAATTACTAGCTTCCTAATGTTTATATATAATTAGTTTCATAAGTAAGCTTAGTTTGTGTGTGTGTGTGTGTAAACAAACATGTCCATCCTTAATGAAAGTAGAGAAATTATAAAATTCTCCTACTTATTGCTCATTTAAAAAAATTTACTACTCATTTATAAAATTTATAGGTTGAAGGTCAACTTGATCTTGGACATTACAACTAGATGAAGGGAGGTTTTTCACTTGTCAAGGAACCCAACTTTACTTGGATTTTTTTGTCTCTTAAAAATAACATTCATAGTTCCTTGTATAATTATATCTTAATAAATTATTATAAAGAATCTCATATACCAATGATCTTATTTGTTTAAATCATGATAGAATATTAATAGTAGATATAATTTAAAAATATAAATTTATATGAGTAAATCATTATATTTTTTGCACTCATAGTCTAACATAATTTTTTTTTATGTACAAAAAATGGTAATTCAAAACTCGAGTCATTGTTTTCAATTGGTAATTTAAATGATATGAATGAAAAACTACAATAACAATAAATAAACTAATAAGAAATTTGACAAAGAAAGAAAGGTAAAAAGAACCCAACCTAAGCTCATCAAGATCAATAAACTATCAAATGTTAAAGGGCAAAACTACTAAAAAAAATAATTTAAAAAAATAAAAAAAAAGCCTATTAAACGGGGTTATCACGCTAACTTGGCAACCATAAGTATAAGATTGTGATAATCTCATAGAAAAAAAAACAGGGAAAAGTCTATAGTGCAATTCCTAATAAATAAAATGAATAAAAAACAAAACAAAAAGAAAAAAAAATGAATCTCAATTTCTAGCAAGTAAAATGTTAAAAAATGAGAATTAAGAAAAAAATATAATAAAAAAGAAAAAAAAACTTGATTCGAGCACATCTAGGTTAAGATGTAAACTCATTGACCTGGTTGTGATGTCAAGGTAACCGTATTTGAAAGCAAACTAAATAAAATCATGAAGCTCAATTATTGAACAACCCAATGTTGAAGGATAAAAATAAAAAAAAATTCATTAAAAAAATAACAAAAAAACCTCGAGTCATCCCTAGTTAACCCTATAACCATGGCCTCAGGATCGAGATATCCTAATAGACATGAAAGGAAAAGAAAACGCATGAAAACTAATTTCCAATACATCAAATATTGAAGGTTAAAATTGAAATAAATCAATTTAAAAAAAATTGACAAAAAAGTAACAAAAGTCAACTTAGGTTAATTTTCAAAACTGGTGATTCTAGTCATGAACCAGGACTAACCCTATAAAAGACAAACCGTAAAAAATAACAAAGCAAAACTTTAAAAAACCATAAGAAACATCAGCTTAAAAAAACAAAGAAAACCTAGAAAAACCTCCTAAACTTGATCTAATCTCTAAAACTTACAACTCATCAAATGAAACAAGGAAAAAAAGTCTAAATTACAATTCCTAATAAATCAAATGAGAACATAATAATTACATAGAAAGGAAAATAAAAAGAAAAAAGTTGAAGCTCAACTTTTAGCAAATAAAATATTGAATGATGAAAATTAAGAAAAATATTATGAAAAAAGGTAAAAAAAAATTAATTTGATCCCATTCGGGCCAAGATGCAAAATGTCTGACCTAGTCATTATACCAAGGTAACTACATTTAAAAGCAAATTAAATAAAATCATGAAGCTCAATTATCAAACAACTCAATGCTGGAAGACAAAAATGAAAAAAAGAAATTTGTTTAAGAAGAGCTATGAAAAAATCTAAGTCAACTTGAGTTAACCCACTAACCTCGCAATCATTGACGCAAAATCGGGATAACCCAATAGAAAGGAATGAGAAAAAAAAAGAGGCATGATGGTCAATTTCCAATACATCAAATGTTGAATGATGAAATTGAAAAAAATCAATTTTTTTTTTAAAAAGGATAAACAAAAGCAAAAGTCAAGCCGGGTTAACCATTGAAACCAGTGACTCTGGTCATGAACTAGAGACTAAGCTCATAGAAGAAAAATTGTAAAAAATAACAAAGCAAAACTCTAAAAAAAATGGTGAAATAAAACATTTGTTTTCAAAAAGAAAAAAAAGAAAAGAAAACTAAGGCAAACCTCGTAGAGGATGAAATTTAAAAAACTTGGCAAGGCAAAAAAGATAGCAATAAAAAAGAATATGGATCAAATTTGATAGAAAAAAACTATAGAGGATGAAATTGTAAAAAGGAATAATATAAAAAATGATCTCAAATAAAACAAATAGTTATAAAAAGAATAGGGATCAAATTTGAAAAATTATTCAAAATAAAAAATAATTATAATCAAAAGGAAATGGATCAAATGTGAAGCAAAAAAAATTTGAAAGGATTTGTCTGAAATTTTAAAGGGGTACGCGTTAGATTTGAGGATGAGAGAGAGAAGAATGAAAGGGAAAAAATTATCAATGACACCAAACCAGATGCATATTTGGCGCATATGCCACTCCATCACATAAAGGGCACTTAGACCTTCCAAACATCATGCTAGAAGGAGGCATTGGGTGATTAGATGGATATGCATACATCTCCTGAAAGGCATAGAGGTCGTACTAGTATATTTTTTATTGTCTTAAAAAATAAAATTATCAATTTATCTTTGTATAAATTGTTAAAGACAATTGTATTATGATGAAAAAATTATCTTATCCACAATGCCTAGTTTAAAGATTTTTTGGGCTAGGAGTAATTTTTTCAAATCACTGTTCCAATAAATAGTGATGTATTCCTAGGGCACATAAGAACTGTCTTCTCCTTTTGGTTTTTTGTTTTTTAATTTGTGACTACAATGGTTATATATAAATCATTCAAGATAAGGTTTATTTTTAAAAATCATGTATATACTATTAAACTATGTGTTTATTACTTTTTAATTGACTTAAATAGTTAATTAAAAAAACAACATCTATCACCTATCTTATATCATATACCATTTAATATTTGATGGAGAGATGTTATATATAATACTTAGGAGCACTACTATACTAATTGTACATCTTCTTAATTAATAATCATTAATTATTACATATTCTTCCAATAATTATTTATTGTGTTGTTGTTGTTAAAAATCATAATTTAAACATTAATTATAAAATTAAATTTAGAGATTTAAATTATTTTTTATAGGTTTTGCAATATAAAATTTTCATAATAATTATATATATTAAAAAAAAAGTGTTTGTATTATTTACAAAGTAAAATATTTAGCTAAACTTGAAAAAAATAAAAAATCAGTTTTTCCATTTAAGGTTTATAATAATTATATATATTATTAAAATATTTTTAAAATATGGTAAAAATATCAAATCATATATTAGTCAAGTAATACTAACAACTAAAAAAATTGAAGATATGTTTAATTGTTCATATGAATAGTAAATATGATTAATATATATTTTTAATGGTTTAATAAAAAAACATTGTGTAGTAGCTCAAGTGGCTGAAGCGTGTGGGCGACGTATACATCGTTGAGGTCACGAGTGTGATTCTCATTGATGGTAACTACATTATGAAAAATGATTTATTGTTTGTCATTATTTTTTTCAAAAAAAGGTCGACAACAAGTTGCCCCTTATAAAAAGTAAAAAACAAAATTGGACTAGGCTTGAAACAAAGCTAGTCATGCTGGGTTACTCATACCCCCATATTTAGGTCTTTTTAGGTTTTTTTAGTTTTTTTTATCTTATTTTTTTTATTTTATCCTGGGTTTTGTTATAGTAAGCCCATGCAGTTTTATATTGAATTTTAACATTCAGTATTGAATTGATGGTAAATCAATTTCATATTGTTTATTATATAACTATTGTAAATAATGAAGACTATTCCAAAAGGTTTTTATCTAGTGCTTATGTAAGTGAACTTTGATATGGGTTTGGCGACTTCATTAAACATAAGACCTTTGGGATTGGCAATCATGCCAGACCAAAGAAACATGGGTCAAGCGAACATGTCAAATCTAAAATACTTGGGTTTGACAATATATCTAACCCAAGGAAAACATAGGTCTGAAAATGGTGTTAGACCCAAAACGTTTTTCTTGGAATTAATTTTCCAACAACCACAAAATCTTAACAACTCTTTTTTAAAAAACAACAACTCTTTAATTCCCTAACAACTCTTTTATTTTTTAATTGTTGTAACAACTCTTTAATTTCTAATTTATGTTATGTCTAGCTATTACATTTTAGCAATCTATATATACCATGCACTCTTACAATCAAATAGTGCAGAAAAAACTATAGTATTATTTTATTGTATTTGCAAGACTTGCTGGTATTTTCTTTCTATCTTGCTCGGTGTTTCTGTAACCCTTATCTTTAGAGGATAAACTTGTTGGATCCTGGAGGATAACCTTATGTTGAGGAAATATCCTTAAGGACAGTATGTGTGCACGCCTCAAGTTTAGTTTGTTTTTGTTCATTGTATCTTTAATTTTAGAACAATCTTAAGGATATATTTTAGTAACATGGTTGGTAACATTACTGCCGATAATGTTGTTGCCCTCAACAATATGATTATTGATAACTTAGTTGTTGTCGTCTCTCATGTCATCAACTTTGCTATTGCTGCCACTATGTAATTAGCTAAGCCATTCCATGACATTTTAAAGATTGAGGTTTTTGCTGGAAAAAACTTCAAAAGGTGGCAAGAAAGGATCTTTGGTGTTCTTGACATGCATAGAGTTGCATAGGTTCTTACCGATCCTAAGACCAATGACAATGTCGTGGCATGGACATATAGGAACAAAGTTTGTAGACATTTCATTTTAAGCACTCTCTTCAATGAGTTATTTGATGTATATTATAGCTACAAGCAAACGAAAGAGATATGGAGCAATATGGTGACAAAGTAAACTACCGAAGATGTGGGAAAACAAAAATTTATCATTGAAAAATTTTACCAATAGGAAATGGTGGGTAACAAAGATATAAAAACTCAAAATAACAAATATTATAGACTGCTAGAGGACATGAAAGTTGAAAATATCAACCTTTCTGAAGGATTCGTTGCCGGAATATTGATCGAAAAACTACCCAACTCATGGAGCGACTATAATCAATAACTCAAGCACAAGCATAGACAATTATCTTTGATTGATCTTATCACTCACATCATCATTGAAGACATAAATAGAAAGGAGTTCTAGGCTATTAAGAAGAAGGAGATGACCACCAAAGCAAACTTAATAGACGGGAGCTCACATAAAAAAAGGTATGAGCATAAATTTAATAATAATAATAAAAATATTAAGTCCAATGGTAACAATACCAATATGTTCAAACCCAAACCCAACAATTTTAAGAAAAAAGGAAATTGTTTTGAGTTTGGCAAACCTGACCACCATGCATCTCAAATAAAAAGAGAAACAACAATCCTCCTAAAACTAAGATCAACTTGGTTGAAGGAGAAGACATCATTGTTGCGGTTGTTTTTTAAATTACTATGGTGACCAATAAGAAAAATTAGGTAGTAGACTCTGGTGCTACTAGGCACATATGTGCAAGTAAAGAATTCTTCTCCACCTATATACCTTTTAAGGATGGAGAAGAAGTGGTCTACCTTAGAGACTCAAGAATTGTAAATGTTTTTGGAAAAGGCAAAGTCCTTATGAAATTGACTTCGGGAAAAACATTGGCTTTGAATAAGGTGTTGCGTGTTCCTAATATGAAAGTAAATTTGGTCTTTGTGGCTTTGTTGGGAAATTTAGGATCAAAGTGTCATTTGAATGTTACAAGATTGTAATGATTAAAAATAATGTATTTGTGGGGAAAAGATATTGTTACCATGGACTTTTTGTACTCAATGTTGCTAATGAAATGAATGGAGATGCATCTTCTTCTACTTACTTGCTTGACTGTATTGATCTATGGCATGCTAGATTAGGATATGGTAGTTTATCTTAACTTAAGAAAATGAGTTCTATTGGTTTCACTTATGGCTTAAATTCTTCATCTATAAATAAATGTGAAATATGTGTTGAAGCTAAAATTACTAGGAAAACATGTGCATCTGTTAAA
>Ga0325403_1005567_pt1 | contig 11895 bp, 7 predicted proteins | sample PopdelMetagenome_19_FD_205665 | JGI IMG/M metagenome (GOLD analysis project Ga0325403, IMG submission 205665) | Populus deltoides microbial communities from Bellville, Georgia, United States - Xylem-PdKOR-R4 | ecosystem: Host-associated > Plants > Phyllosphere > Stem > Wood/Secondary xylem...
AAACCTAAGAGAAACTATGAAGACGAAAAAATAAACAGTTAAGTAGTGAAAGAATGACAACGATACTGCAAATCCCAAAATCATGAAGCCCCAGAATTCTCTCTTATTTTTCACCAATCAAATTTCAGCATTCACTTGACTCCACTCACCTTCTAGTGACTTCATCAGAGCACAGATTTTTACTGATTGCATTTAATTTTTAAAATTATTTAAAAAATAATTTAGTTTTTTACTATGGATTGCTAAGTAAAAGGCTGAGTAGTTTTAATATTTCTAATGGCGGCTCTGATTCATTAATGGAATGGTGAATATGAGGTCCATGCTGAGAAAAGTAAATACATGGAGATCGATTTTAGAAGAAATTAAAAATACTGGGATGATTACCACTATTAACCCGCTCTTAATTTCCGAGGAAATAGTGAAATACGACGCTCAGATTCAGGGCAAAAGAGCGAGTAGAAAATAACGAGACAAAAAAACGTGAGCGGCAGGATTCGAACCTGCGCGGGCAGAGCCCACATGATTTCTAGTCATGCCCGATAACCACTCCGGCACGCCCACCCGATGGTCATCTGATGACAGTATCCAGTATTAATTATGAAAACATGTGGTGTAAAATATTTAATAAGATTCTTTTTTTTTTTTTTGCAAAGTAGAATAGTAGAGACAAATTCGGGGAAATAACAGTAGGAAAATAACACGGGGTAGCAAGTCATATGTGATATCTCAATTTTTTTAAAAAATTAAATTAATTCAAACTTCATTCCTACACAAGAATAAGTGCTTTTTTCTTATACAAACTTGACAAGTAAAAAAACACAAGTGCTATATTCTTGTATAAGAATGAAGTTTGATTTATTTAAATTTAAATTTAAATTTTAAGAGTAAGAATGGAGTTTGATTTATTTTTAAAACTTAAATTTTAAAATAACTTTTAGATTTAGCTACAATATGCTAACTCCATCAATTTAAATTGAATTTGATAGGCTAGGGATTTGAAAGAAACCTCAGAGGAAATTCCAATCAATTAGTCTAGTATACTTGACGAGAGCTTAAAATAGTTATGTTTTTCTTTTTCCTCTTTCGTTTGTTTTATTCCGATTTTTTTTCGTCGCCCTTTTCTGTTTTATGGGCTCTCCATTTTCCCTTTTCTTTTCTTTAAAGTTTTTATCTTTTTTATGGATTTTCGAAATTAATTCTCCTTTTGATGTTAATATTGGGAGCACTTTTTTTTTTTTTATGATAAAAAGACCTATATACGTGTGTGTGTGTGTGTGTGTGAATTATAAGGGAAAAAGGGTTTCATTAACTCATTAATTTTTTTTCTTTAGGGACACGAGGAAGACAATCCCTGATTTATAAGGCAGAGTAGGTTGAATATTAAGCTCGATCGTTATTCCTCGCACGAAGAACACAATCTGGTGGTTAATTTTTTCAGGGCTCTCAACAATTTCCATGTTGGAATTCCTAACTGGTAGGCGATTACAAAGACAAGTAGTCGTCATTACCGTTAGTCATCATGACATCCAATTAAACTGCTAGCCATTGGCATTTCTCTCTAATAGTTTCAGATGCTACTGGCAATAATAACCTTAACTGATAATTTTAGAAATTACAACACATCATCGCACACCGTTTTTTAAATCATTTAGATAGCCTTTAAACCAACTATAGTTTCATAAATTGTTGCCTAATAAAAATAACAATTTTTTTCCTGACCTTCCTAAAAAATAATGCGCGCGCGCGGATAACCTCAGTCGCTATCGGACCTTCTTGCTGTTGGTGTTGGGCTAAGGAGACGTGTAGAACTCTTTTCCCAATGATATCCTGTGGAGGAATTCGTGGAACAGGAATCCATGTATGAAAATAAAGGCAGCAAAGCACAGTCTTTTATAAAATGCTATGGTCCCTGTCCCTCTAGATAAAGTAGTAGTTTTCTTTAATTCGATATTGAAAACCTCTGGAAACAGCAAAGACATGTCATATGCTTTCGGAGGGCAAAGTGATGGATCATGGAATATGAAAGAAGAAAGGGAAAACAAAACAATGTCAACTATATTTGAAAAAGTAGAACTGGGTGCGAGAGATCTTTTCTGCTAGATAACAAATGACTGGTGGTGGTCGAGAAGAAAGACATGTCTTTCATGCCTTCGTATGAGCTCCAACAAGTTGGTGCAATGATGCATGGTCTGGAAATTTTCTTTGTGGTATGTGTGTTAACGATAGAACTGCAGCAGCGATAATGGTGGTGATCTATTCTGTTGAATCTTTTAAGTGGCTGTCCATTTCACACAGGCTTCACTGAATATTCATTTCTTTATAGGTCCCTCTCCCAACAATCGAGTGGTCGGAAATTTCTTTGTTTTGTTTTCGGTTAATGGGAGACTTGATGAATTTTCACTATTAGAACACGTTGCAAGAGGAAAGAAAGGAGGGATTGTTCAGATAGTGGCGATTGAATTCTGATCAAAGGTTACAGAACTAGAGAACAAAAGAACTTGTAGCCCATGTTGTTAACACATGCCATTTCTTTCAGCACTCGAATTCAGATTATGCCACATATCATTGCGATACAGTGGGGTTTGAATGGTTTTGCACCAGCCGAACGAACACTCTCTCTCTCTCTCTCTCTCTCTCTCTGTTTTTTTTTTTTTTTGAGCTTGGTTCAAGGATGATCGGGCAATAACTAAGCTTGTTGCTAATTGTGAAATTATTAATTGGGACCTTAGACTGCACATTGGCAGCTTGAATCTTTCACTTTCTTCGCTTCCCCTGTCTCTGTAAAAAACCAATTTCTTATTTTTAGTTACAAATGAGAAATCTCACCTATAATGTTTCGGGAAGAGCAAGACATGATTGCCTGTTAAGTCACGAATCTACTGTCAAATTAAAATTTATTCTAAAGCTATTAATTTGGGCATTTAGCAATTATGCGATTTGATAATTATTATACCAGCCTTGTAAATTGTTGATAATTGCATGCGTGACCCTGAACCATCTATATAAACATCATAATCATACAAATCCACGACCATCGTACACAATCTAAAATGTAAGTGCACTGACCATGATCCCATTTTAGGTAGATATTTGTTGTGAAAAACCTACAATTATTGATGAACACCGTAATAGAAAAAAACTAGAAAAAAACATAAAAGTAATATAATTATATTCATAGTAGCGAAGAGTTTTATTTTCACTTAAACGTACAATGTTACATAATATATATTTATAATAAACTTTAAATCATTCAAAGAAAACCTAATCATCCCAAAAATACTATAATCATTCAAAGATAAATGGCCCGTCGCCTGAGCTGAGTTCACGCTTCATTCAGATAGATGCAAGAACAGAGAAGATAAGCACCTCAAACAAAGCTCGTGATTAGTTATTCGTTTACTTGCACCTTAACTTTGTGTCTCGCGTTGTCATTCCTTTCTACAACAAATGATTACCTCCTTTTCTGCTCCAATCTCTTCTTCTATTCTATCCTTTTATTTCTTTAAAACCCTATAATTCTCGAGTTCGAACAAGAAAGTAAGTGCGGGAGAACCTCGAAGTATGGGAAAATAAAAGAGTAGATTTGATGAGGATTTGGATATCCAAAGCCGAGCTTATCTCTTGTCACAGTTATGGTTCAAAAGTGGCCATTCTATGAACTCTGCAAATAATGGTGCTAGTTATAATTATACTTTGGCAGTTAGTGCGGGACTTCCCTTGCATGGCTGGTTCGGAAAGGTCAAACCACTTTTTGGTGGGTCCAAATTGCCACTTGTGATATTTTCACATACTAGATAATAATAATCAATATACTAGTATAGAAAAGCTTAAGCATTAAACATAAACAAGTGGACTAACTATGCTCATTGGATTCTCAAGTGAAACCTGAACCCCACTGATATCAGCCTATTAACCTATGAATAGTATTTCTTGCCTGATTGTGCTATGGAGGTGTGTTTTTGTAATTCAACGTGTTTTTAAAAGTATTTTTTAATTTGTTTTTTCTTGGAAAAATATTAATTTTTTATTTTTTTTAATGTATTAATGCCATTTTTTTTTAAAAAAATGTATATAAAGAAATAAGATTAATGCATTTTCAATTAAAAAAGATTATAAAAAAAACCCTTAAATCACATTACCAAATAACAATTCAGTGTGATTACCTTTGACCAGCATTTGTTCAGCTGATGCTGCACTGTACACCTCTCCTGTGACAAAACAAATATGGCATGAGCTGTGAAAAAAAAAGGGGGACAAATATAGCATGCTGATCCATTGAGTAATTAACTGTATGAAGATTCCCTACTCCGTGACATAAATAGCCACTTCCGCGTTGGATTTTTGCCTGCTGGTATCATTTGCACGTTGATTTTTTTATTTTTTTTCTATAATCTTTTCAGCTTGGCCTTGGAATGATGGGATTTCTTTCATACCGTAGAGCACCTGTTCTTGTACAGTGTTGTGTGTTTGGCATTCCAGTTGCCGTTGCCGTGGCCGTGTAAAAAAAATGCATGAGCGGTGGCTAACAAGAGGGCCTTAAAGATTTTGTAGCTAAATTCCATTAGGACCACGAACAGCAGCAAAAAGTGTTCAGAGTATATTTATCGTGTAAATCAAAACTTAATATGACTAAAAATTTTTCATAAACGCAAGAGTTTAAGCATGGATTGTCTATTCAAGATTCGACGAGGTTTTAGTTTCAATTCTCAGAACTTGTGCAAATACAGGGAGGGGAGGGGATTAAGAAAACTAGAAACGGGTCATTTTTTTGTGTAATGTACAGCAACATCTGTGGCAACTGGCAACTCGGGTCTAAGTGGTACAGAACGCACACTGACTCTCATTTTGGATACCCATCTCTGTACTGTATTAAAGACTTGTAACCATCCTCATAAAATCCATAACCATCTTATAGAGAAGCGCGCCGTCTCTGAAACGAAAATAAAACTGAAGACCGGGGGAGGCAGCATATTCCTCGGAATATTCCAACTTCGGAAACCCACATTTGCCATCACCTTGCCAGACAAGGACGGTTAATTTACATAAGTAAACTGATATAAATTCAAGACACAAATCTGGTAGGCTGGGATTTAAGTTTTGATCGCAAATTAAAGGAAGAAAAGATGGTAGAATCTGACTTTAAAGTTATTATTTCAAAGCTATTGATTGATCAAACTTGTTGAACTCAAGCACATTGAATATAAATGAAACGAGATTATAAACCTAGAACATTACCTCAAATCGTAGTGGCCTGAAGCAACACTAATGAACCATAGACTCCAATACGGGGTTGGTTAATTATTGGCATGCTTAGGATAAAGTAATAGTAGCATTAGCCTCTTTCATGACGGTAATCTAAACTTCATCATGGTATAATTATGGTAAAATTCCTTCAGAAATGTGTGTATATGATAGCTATACATGTGCCAACAGCTTGACTGCCTTCCATTCTTACAACCAAAATGTTAATGAACGGTACCAGAACTTATTTAGCACCCTGTGATCAGTTGTCATCTCTTCATTTCCTGTTATAAATGGAAATACAGTTTCCCAATAATTATAGAAATGAGCTTTTCGTGCACACATATTTCATCCAGCCTTTCGTTATGACCCTTTAGGATTAGAAATTCGGAACATATGCGGACCGTTCATAGGGATTCTAACAATTTGAATGATAATTCTTATTTATTTATTAAATTCTAATATAATCCTCCTGTTTTAACATGTAAATGATAAGTGCGCGCATCTCTGTAAGAAGCAAAAAGAGTTAGCGGGCTCAATCAGAGAATGCTTGTTTGATAAGGCTCTCGTCAAGAGCCGACCTCTCTCTCCTCTCCATATATAGCTTTTCTTGCTGTCTTGGAGACAGGTACTTTTTTTGGTAGCGGTCTAGAGAAATTTGATTGATAGGGTGCACACTCATATAAAAGTAGAGGGATTGCTCAAACAAACAACATCAAGAAAACAAAAACCCTCTCCATCCCATGGAGCCTAACAACAACAATAACATGCAACCTGATAGTTGCCTGGAAATAACACCTATGGAGGTGCACAAGGTTGTCCCACCACCCCATAGGAGCACCATACAGAAGCTCAAGAGTAGACTTAAAGAAACCTTCTTCCCTGATGACCCTCTGCTGCAATTCAAAAGACAGCCATTGGGCAAGAAATGGATACTTGCAGCTCAGTATGTCTTTCCCATTCTTCAATGGGGTCCTAATTACAGCTTCAAGCTTTTCAAGTCTGATATTGTTTCCGGCCTTACCATTGCCAGCTTAGCCATTCCACAGGTCAGCAACCAAATATTTTTTTTCTCCTAAATCTTGAACAAGATTGTAATTATAAAACATCTTTATCCATTAAGTTGATCCTTCTGTGTAATCATCTTTTTAGGGCATCAGTTATGCTAAGCTTGCAAGTCTACCTCCCATAGTGGGTCTCTGTGAGTAAAATATAGTTCTGATTACTTTGTATTTTTCATCTTACTATTTATATACAATACTGCTTGATTGAATTTTCTTTTTCTTGAAACAAAAAAATGCAGATTCTAGCTTTGTTCCTCCTCTTGTGTATGCTGTTCTTGGAAGCTCCAGGGACCTTGCTGTAGGACCAGTTTCTATTGCTTCTCTTATACTGGGATCAATGCTTAGGCAAGAAGTATCTCCTATCAATGACCCTCTCTTGTTTCTTCAACTAGCCTTTTCTTCGACCTTCTTTGCTGGCCTCTTCCAGGCTTCGTTAGGATTGTTAAGGTAAGTTTTCTTGCCTTCTTTCCTATTTTTTCCTCTTAATTTTCAACTGAAAGTGCTGATTCTGTGTTGGCCTGAATGGCTGCAGGCTTGGTTTCATCATCGATTTTCTTTCCAAGGCAATTCTAATTGGATTCATGGCTGGAGCTGCTGTCATAGTCTCTCTCCAACAACTAAAAAGCCTCCTTGGAATCACTCATTTCACCAAACAAATGGGACTCGTTCCTGTTTTGAGCTCTGCTTTCCACAATATCAATGAGGTAATTGGTTAGTTTACCCCTCACCAAAACACAAGCATATATAATTGATTAAAGAAGTTGAACCCCCTCCTAATTTATGCAAGGTGAGGTTCCCACTATTCCACCAATCGAAATTATAATTATAGCATAATCAATCCACTTAACAACAACCTTAGCTGGGAGAGTTATTGTTCAAGCTGCTAAATTAGCCAAAGCTTTTCCCTATTTCAGCTCCCCATTCAATATTTATCACTACATAAAGCTAGACCATGCCCGACAGTACAATGGTTCAAGCGTAATAATCATCTGAAGGTTTCAGATTCAAACTCTAAAAAGTACGGGAAGGACCATCCCACTATGTAACCGAGGCAAATTTACGTTAACTAAAAAAAAACTACGAAAAGATGTCTAACTTGACAAAATCCCAGCTAATTATGTGATACTCCTAGTACCGTACTACAAATTTGAGTGGATAATTCTGACCATATAGATGATGTTTGTGCAGTGGTCATGGCAAACGATACTGATGGGGTTTTGCTTCCTCGTGTTCCTTCTACTGGCTAGACACGTCGTATGTCATTCTTTCCACTCTCCTTGTCTTGAAGTAACATATTATTAAATGCATAGTATTTACTGTTAACAAGTACTTGAAACCGCCGTGAGAGTCACATTCTGTTTCTATTTTTCCAAAAATATTTATTGCAGAGACGGTTTTATTGTCTATATTCCCTGGTTTTGCCCCCCTCTTTTATCATTGATTGGAGTCGTTCTTTTCTGCTAGAATAGAAGCACCCTCGTATCTTCTCTTATGACCATAAGATCATACACCCTCTCTGGCCTCTTGCCACTGTATACCGGTCATATTAGTTTAATATTTCATTACAGGCAGCAGAGTGTCTTTCTTATACAGTGAGATATGGTATCCAGATACTCTCTTTTTTCCCCTCCTTTTTGGTAGAAAAGCATTCTGATACTCTTTGCCGTCATAGCTGTGGCGTCATTCCATTAAAAATGAAAGTTTGTGACAATTTAAATATAAACTAGTGAAAGAAATGAAACACAAGACGCTATTTTTTTTTATTTGGGCTTGGTTTAGGTCTGTTTCGGCACATCCTATGGACTAGATAATAGGCCGGAATCTATGGATGGGCCTAATGTTTTTCAGCACAAACCAACTCCTTTGCAAATAATGATTTCTAAGATTTTGAAAACTCAAAACCATAGAATGGCTTATCTTAAATAAATATTCCAGTACATGTTCTGATATGATAAAAAAAGAGAGGAAGAAAACAGTAAATATTCCAGTACCTTCTCTTTGTTACAGTGATATATGTTTGAATTTTTACATGGTAACGTGTGCCTCACAGAGCATGAGAAAACCAAAGCTGTTTTGGGTTTCAGCTGGAGCCCCTCTTGTGTCTGTGATCCTATCTACTATCCTGGTTTTTGCATTCAAGGCCCAGCATCATGGGATCAGTGTTGTAAGTTTTAGGTCCCGCGCAAATATATTACCCCTTCATGGAAGATGTTGCTTATCATTGGACCTTTCTGTTATTTTTAGATTGGTAAGTTGCAAGAAGGGCTAAATCCTCCCTCATGGAACATGTTGCATTTTCATGGAAGCAACCTTGGACTGGTTATTAAAACCGGCCTTGTTACTGGCATTATTTCCCTCACTGTAAGTTCTTGTTTTACTTGTCCTGCAATTATTTTTCATACATTCAGTAGCATTTATGCGGTTTAGAAGGAATCTGTATTTTTTGAACTTGAAAGAACGATCAGGGGAATGGGGATAGAGCTGGTCTGCATTGCAATTGTATTTCACATGTTCTGGAATAATAGCTAGACTATCTGGAAGCTACTGCCAGTTTAATGGGCTAACAATACATGGACCAATTTGTGTTTAAACCAAGCTTTCTAGGCAGGTTGGCTGATGACCTGAAGTTTCAAGTTCAGTAACTATTGGTGTATTACACAGTGCATGGCTCTTGAAAGACAGCTTCTTTTCAAATCTTCTTTTTTTTTCATTGACCGAAACATCTTTAATTTCTGTTTTGAGAAAACTTAATGAAACGTGTTGTTAATGCGAGGGAATCATTATCAGAATTCCTATGAGGATGACAGGTGTGTAACATATTTTCATTGACTGATCAAGTATTATTTGCTGTAATAAAAGTCGAGTTTTGCAACATTTGATGAACGAAAATATCGAGGTAGCAGGTTGCGAACTTTTACTATCATAACCACAAATCTACAACATGACCTTCAAATAGTGTCTTGAACTTATGACATCTGTTAGACAGAAGAGTTAGCGTGCATTTACTCATGCTCAACTTCATTTCAAACAGGAAGGCATAGCAGTGGGAAGGACTTTTGCTGCTTTAAAAAACTACCAGGTTGACGGTAACAAGGAAATGATGGCAATTGGATTAATGAATGTAATTGGCTCCGCCACTTCCTGCTATGTTACAACAGGTCCTAACATTTACTCTATTAGGCTTTCTTTTCTGCCATGCTGTCAAGTGCCTGAAACATATATAAGACACGCATATATAGTATTCTTAACAAAACTTTGAATTTCAGGCGCTTTCTCTCGGTCCGCCGTCAATCACAACGCAGGAGCCAAAACAGCAGTTTCTAACGTTGTAATGTCAGTGACAGTTATGGTGACACTCCTCTTCCTAATGCCTCTATTCCAATACACACCAAATGTTGTGTTGGGTGCCATCATAGTAACAGCAGTAATTGGCCTCATAGACTTCCCAGCTGCCTGCCAGATATGGAAGATCGACAAATTTGATTTTGTAGTGATGCTGTGCGCATTCTTTGGTGTTATTTTCATCACTGTACAGGACGGTCTTGCCATTGCGGTGAGTTTTCAGCTTTAAGATAATGTTACTGGAACTAAACCTGTATAGGCTTGAAAAGGTAAACAGGAATGACTTGTTAATCAGGATTTAACTTTTAAGCCGTTTGTATGCATTAAGCGAAAGCCTTCGTTCCTTCCATGTTTATTCATGATACAAAACAACCATGATGCTGTTGATGAACAGGTAGCAATATCAATTTTCAAGATCCTTCTTCAAGTTACAAGGCCAAAGACTCTGATTTTGGGAAACATACCTGGGACGGATATATTCCGTAATCTTCATCACTACAAGGATGCTACGAGGATCCCTGGTTTCCTCATTTTAAGCATTGAATCTCCAATCAACTTTGCTAATACAACCTACCTCAAAGAAAGGTTGGTTTGTGCATTCAGTAGCTCATAAAGCGTACTTGCACTTCCCATCACGACTCTAATAATTCTCCTTTAATTATTTTTTCTTTTTTTGAGGGTAACTTTCCTTTAAATATGTAATAGGATTCTGAGATGGATAAATGAATATGAAACCGAAGAAGACATAAAGAAACAGTCAAGCATTCATTTTCTGATCCTAGACCTGTCAGGTAAGTTCAATGCTTACATTTTGCAGAAATTAACAAGTTATCTAGAAGCAGTCTAGAAACAGAAAATCTTGGTTTCTTCATTGTTCTTCTTTCCAACTATAAGCTTTATAGATAATTATAAGTTACAACTTGCGCATCTGAGATTAGGGTAGCTGATTTTCTTAGAGCTTATATTGGTGGAGTTGACATAAACCATTTCCTGCTCTGATTGACTACATTAACTCATTAAACCATAATTGCAATGAAGCATGGCAGATTATCCACCATGTAAAAAAATCATAATAGAAATACTCTCTGTACTTGTTTCAGCTGTCAGCGCCATCGACACAAGCGGAGTCTCACTCTTTAAGGATTTAAAGAAAGCAGTGGAGAATAAGGGATCAGTCGAGGCAAGCGCATGGCATCTAAATTGCCTTTTCTTTTTCAATTGTCTTGCCTTTTAGTTGCTCCTGCGGATAATACTTTGTTTTATGATTGACATTGCAGCTTGTGTTGGTGAATCCTGTGGGGGAAGTGTTGGAAAAATTGCTAAGGGCCGATGATGCCCGTGATATCATGGGGCCTGACACCCTTTATTTGACAGTTGGAGAAGCTGTGGCTGCACTCTCATCAACAATGAAGGGTCAATCATCGAGCAATGTGTGATAATGAGAGAATTGTAACTATTAATCTCGTCTTCGCCAAAGAAAAACATCAACTGTATCAGTAGTGCAAAGATAAGCATTTTATGTTGAGCAGCTTTAATGTGATTGCATATGCTTGATATAGTATTTCTTAGGCATCTTATATGCTAATGTGTCTTACACTGTAGTGATGCTTCAAAAGTTCAAGCATCCATAGCCTGCAGGCATTATCTGGAACTCAAGTTTTGAAAACATTTGACACTGCATTCATGCATCAGCTTGATCAAGCGGGAGTTTGCCAGAAACTAGGCAAACCAGCACATGTATCATAATGAGGCTGGATAAAGGAATACAGCTCAGTACATGCTTTCAATTGAATTCTACGGAAGAATTGGTTCCAAAAAATTCATAACAAAGGGTTCTACTATAGGACAATTCCCATCCCCCTCTAATATCAATCTTAACAATGCTATCTTCTCAACGTTACTGTCTTCTTATTTTCCAACAGTGAGGATTGACTTTAAAGTCTTGCTCACCCCCAAATTTTTCCCTGTTCTTCTTTTTCTGACGGAACATGTCTTTCTTCTTTTTTCAAAGTAGTATGCTAGTTGCTTATTTTATAGCATATATAGAGACCATACATACAATACGCCATTTTTTTTTTGTTTCTCCAAGGTACCCAGCCTATTATACAGGATTAATTCTTCGAGATCCTATCAGGCATTAAAACGTGGATTTCTTTTAACAAAGTTTGTTGTATCCACAGGTGCTCGACCATTTGCTTAGCAACCAACAACAGCTAAAATAATTTATTTTTAAAGAAAAAATTCCCAT
>Ga0325403_1005570_pt1 | contig 11890 bp, 6 predicted proteins | sample PopdelMetagenome_19_FD_205665 | JGI IMG/M metagenome (GOLD analysis project Ga0325403, IMG submission 205665) | Populus deltoides microbial communities from Bellville, Georgia, United States - Xylem-PdKOR-R4 | ecosystem: Host-associated > Plants > Phyllosphere > Stem > Wood/Secondary xylem...
CAAATTAATGATATTTAATAATAATTTATTTCCCAAATTTGCTGGATCTGAGAATGTAGGTTTAATTAATGTTGTGGTTACCAATGCTAGCTTGAATTAATTTATTCTGCCAAGTGTTGAAGAGGATGGTTAATTGGATTGTATCCTGATTAGTACATATGTTTCAAGAAACATGCATGAACTATCATATATATATATAATGTTAGAAGAAAGGTAAGTGTTGTAGGTGTTTAATTATGGACAACAAAAAGCAAAATAACAAAACTAAAAAAGATCAAAATATTTGAGAGAAAAGATATATTTTATTAAATATTTTCTGAAAGATACACCCTATAGTTGTTCTCTGTTGCTTTCTCTCTTGATCTATTAATTATTATATTATTTATAGGTATAAAATTTTAAACAATTAAAAATTTAAATAAAAAATATTATGTCAACTGGATTGACCGATTTATTTAATAAAAATATTTAAGAATTTGTTGGATCCCAAATTCTTAAATTTTTTCTTTAATTATATTGCAGGCCACACATCCCCAAATTCACAGGCCCTTGAGTGTTCCACAATCATAAATAAATAGATAATGTAGCCGGAACATGTGATTTATTATAAGTTAAAACATTTAAAAATCAAGAATGTTATAACTGTGAAGAGATATCTAGAATATTTAATTTTTATTTATTAAATTTTTTTATCAAAATGTTATTACAAGTTTAAATTTTTTTATATAGAAAAAATTAGAAAGTTCTAATAATATTGAATAGAAAAAAAAACTATTTCCTTTAAATTAAAAAAATAGAAAAACTTAATAATACTTAATAGAAAAATAAAAATAATAAAACTATATAATAATATTGAGTAGAAAAAAAAATAGAAAATATTTTTAAAAAGGATGGAAACTATTTTTAAAAATACAAAAACTAAGACAAAACAATATTATTGGACAAGAAGAAACAAAAATAAATAAATAAATAAATATTTTCACTTAAAGCCTATACTACTATCTTGGTATGACTGATAATTTAAAAACAGAAAACAAGAGACGGCAATTATTTAATTGTGTGGTATTGTTTTAGTAATAAAAATAATATTTGTTTTATTTTGAAAACAAAAAAGATATGATTTTTTTAGAAAAAGAATCGTGTTGGTTTTAAACAAAAACACAACTTCTTATTGTGGAATCTGTTTGTTTTATAAAAATAAAAAATCAATATTTTTTAAATTATATAAACCAATATTTTATGGACGTAACTCAATTTCAAAATTTATTTTTTTTAATCATTGATTTTATTGAAATATATATATATATATATATATATATATATATATATATATATATATATATATATATAGTCGACACACACCACGAAAGACAAGGAGCTGAGCTCAGAACTACTGTGGCTTCGGGTGATCCATGTAACATCAAAATCAACTGGCTAGCACATCAAAGCTTTTGGGATTAAAATATGAAAGGATCAAGAGGAGTATACATTATCAAAGCAATTGTTGGCCATTTTCTCTTTCAGCTATATCTCCCATTAATTTATCTACAATCAACACTTGTAGTTACATGTTCATGTAAGGGAACTAGTATTCCATTTACATTTGCGGGATTTTGCAAGGGCACAGGCTAATCAGTGGTTCACCTCAGCCATCCTTGCTCTGTTTTTCAAGCCCAGTTGAACTGTTTTTCTTTTAAACATATTATAATTTATATTTTGGAAGACTCATGCTTTTTGTTTAGATTTATAGAACTTTGCTTTGTTTAAATTTATTATTTATTTATTTATTTATAATTTTCTGCTACACGTGTAGTGTATACATTCTGCGATTTTGAACGGCAAAGGGAAACGTGAAAAGAATCCCAAATGTAATGCCACCATGTCCATAATGAGGATGGACCTTCTCTAGGTTTCAGCTAAAATAATTGGTGTTTACCATTTCAGGCAAGCCCTTAAACCCACTAAAATGACCCATTTGATTTTTATAATTAAAAGGGAACAGAAAGCAGAAAGACAGATAGATAGAAGACTCATCAATAATAAGGATGGGCCTTTTCTAGGCTTCAACTATCATTTTCTTTTTTTTTTAAGCTCAAGAAAACAGATAGACAGATAGATGGAGGTTTCATAGAAATCTTAGCCTGGTATTTATCGAGAGATTATATAGGGTTTTGGTGGAAATTATATTATGTGGAGGTCATTGTCAAGAATAAATAAACAAAATGACAAACTATATATGTTAACACCCCAATATCACAATAGAAACAAACTTTCGAGAAAAGAAATACAAATCTGTGTTTCATTCACCACATTGACCAGTTGCAACTTGCAAGCCATTAACCACGTCAGTTTACAAGATTCTCCAGGCGTTAATGGCTTGCAAGTTGCAACAGGTCAACAATTGCTGCCTTGTTGTGAAGAACAACAATTCTTCTCATTTATCTCTCTGTCAAAGCAAACTTAGAAGAAGATTCTGAACCTTTTTTGATTCCCTAAACGATACAGCTTTCGATGATAAGATTTAAGGACTCCCATTGTAGTCGTGAATCTCTTTATAAGCCATTGCTCTCGGTTCACCAAACTTGTCTCCACTCTCAGTATATCTCACATCCTTCTCTGAAAATTAATCAAACCATGATAAGCATGTGCAAGAAACCTCTCTTTCTGGGGGCGAAAGCCACCATACTTGTGTTGCTGATCCTGGCTGCCAGTGTCACTCTTGTGATTGCAACCAGGCCTTCTAGCCTCATGACCAAGAAGCCAAAGTTCGGAGCAAGCAGCATGTATTTTCCACGAAGTAACCGTCCAACTCAACCATCAGGTCCTAATCCTTGCAGTTACATATCTGGACCAGGGCAATGCAAACCTCCTAAGTGATGCATGCTTCATATCGTCCACCAATACGGTGAGTTTTTTGAGGGGGGAAAAAGAAGATATGTTTTTAGCTTTTTATAAACTTTTTGATAATTTCTTCTTTCAGATCTTGTGCAATCTATCGTTGAAATTAGATTGATCAATTTTTTTTTTCTTTTATATATAAATTTCAGGATTATATTGATGATACATTCATGGAAGTGGAAAAGAACACAAGTGGAGACTAGGGAGTGTCAAGGAGAGTCGATCCGATGGGTCCTTTTGTATGCAAATTATGTATCATTAATAATTTATTTCCCAAATTCGTGTGGTTTTGATAGGTTTAGCTGTTAATTACTAAAGCTTTAATATCTTGATGAGTGTTGAAGGATTGTTATTTGAAATATTGGGTCAATGTTCACATATGTTACAAGGAGCGTGACCTCTCATATTATTTTAAATTAAAATAAATGGCTATGATTTTAGCACATAGTTTTTCTTTATTGAGTAACTATAGACTATATAGAAAGAGCGATGTTTCTTTAATCTTTTATTCTCTCTTTCATAAAAATATCCTCCCTTCTATCACTTCTATCAATTAGAATTCAACGAAGCTAACGAGTATCAAAAAAAAAAAAAATCTTCTCGCAAATAATATATCTTTTGATTTGCATACATGTTCCACATGGATCAACTTAAGGTGTGTTTGTTTTGTGGTTCAATCTAATTGTTAAAATATTTTTTAAATTGTTTATCACATGAAAAACATCAAATTAATATTTTTAGATGATTTTTAATGGTTTTGATATGTTGGCATCAAATAAAAAAAATTATAAAAATAACATTTTGATATATTTTCAATTAAAATGCATCTTTACAAAAATATCTTGCATTCCATCACCAAATAAACATTTATAAGACTGGGCATTTTCAAGAAGCTAAAAGGTTCTTTCATGTTAATTGTATTTGAAATTAATGAATATCGATATAAAATTATTCCTAAAACACTATTTAATAATAATTTTATATTAAAATATTTTTTTAATAAAGTATTAGAATCTTGATGAGCATGTAATTATGAGTTTAAATCTCATTATTTTTGTTTATCTAATTAAATAAAAAAAATTAACATAAATAATGGTTAATGGGTCATATAATAGCTTAAACTATTAATGGTCTAATTATACTATCGATGGTCTAATTATAATATTTCTGACTTTGACATTAATGAATAAACCATTAAAATTGAAATTGAAAACAAAGCATGCATATTTTTTTTATAAAAAAGGTTTGTATAGCATAGTAAAAATCTACAAATCAAATTAAACATACAATGAAATCATAGGGAAAAAAAAAGCAAGGGACCCACAAATAAATTCAAAAAATCCATAATTTTTTTGGAATTTTATGATATTACAAAGAGCTCGTTTGACTAAATATCAAAACAAATGAGAATAAAATAAAGAAGATTAAGATGAGAATGTATTTTGCCAAACACACCCTTGACCCAAAACAAATTAACCCTGATATTTATTTTGTTTTTTAAACCAGATCTAGTTGAGTCCATACAGTTTGGGCTAAACCCAGCCAACCTTACCGGATCACTAGCCCAAGTCAATGAAAGGGCGGGCTTTTTACCCGCAGGCGTGCGTGAATTGTTATGAATGGGAAAGGGAAGAAGTTTACCCGTGCTGGAGATGAAGCTAATGGATATGGTGCTCTCTGGACAATGCTTTTTGTTCTTCCTTTTGTTTTCTTTTTCTCTGATTCTTTCTATTCTGTTGCTTTCTTTTTTTGTTCTGTTTTTTTCTCTTTGGCTCTATTTGTCCTCTCTCTCTCTACTGGTTTCGGTCCTCTGTTTTTTTTTCTTCTTCGTCTGTGTTTGTTCGCTTGTGTTTCTTTTCTAATCTGTTGTTTAAAGAGGGAGAGCCAAGGGCGCTGGTATACTTGGAGGCAAAAATGGTGCTCGTCCATTGGCTGGCCAGTGCTTTCCTCTCTCTGTTTCTGTTTTTCCTTCGCCTACTCTCTGATCTTCCTTCCCTAGGTATTATTTTGTTCTGTCGTTTTGTTCTCCTGTGTTTGCTCGCCCTCCCTTTCGCCTTCTGTGTGTATCGTTCACTCCCTATGTTCTATGTGTCCACTTTGTGTTTGTCCCCTGTACTTGTTTTTGTTCGTCCTCTGGTTTTCGTCTGTTTATCCCTGGGGTCCTTTCTGTTTTCTTTCCCTTTGTTTCGTTCTTCTCGTTACCTCCCCCCGTTTATCGTGGCCTTTCTCTGGCTTTTAGAAAGCCAGAGAATTCCATGCGTAAATGCCTCGATAATGGCATGCATCGTAGGGGCGAGAAGGATGTTACCATGATCTGCTGTCGTTTTCACTGAATCGGGTGACGAAGATGAACAGTTTTCCTTGAAACGACGCCGTTTTGAGCTGGGGCATTCATTCTTCAATTTGGCCACTGGAATTATAATATCTTGCAATCAGGCCCTTATTCATGGAAAATTCTTTTTGTTTTTAATTTGGCCCCTGGATCAATTGCAAATAGACCCTTATATTGTAGAAACATTTATAACACAGTCTATGGTTCTGAATTATTCAATGCAGTCCTTAATTGACTCATTAACGTTTAATTCTTTCAAAATATTCCTAGTAATATCAATTAAACACCCTATAGAACCCCCGTCATTTCATTTTTGTCCTTAAACTTTAATTTCATGCAATTATGACCCAAATCAGCCCCAAACTTTGGTATTTTTTTAATTACGCCTCTGATTTCATTAATTAAACTAATTTTAAGTTCAATTAAGTCCCCAAACTTAGTAATTCTTCTAATATTTGAGCAATTTGACTCTCTCATTTATAATTTCATACTTATTAGTCCTTAAACTTTTAATTTGTATTGTCTTGACCCAAATCTCAAATTATTTTTTATTATTATTTATTTATTTATTTTATTAAAAAATTAGGACATCTCTAGTTATCAATCTCTTTTATTTTAAGATATTAACTAAATACAGTCTATTTTTTTAATCATATTTCGCGTGTGTTTTTTTTTTCATGTGAAAATCTAATTTTTATTATTAACTATAACAACGTAAATAAAGTTTCAAATTAAAATTCATCGTTGCTTATGCCAATCGTGCTTCTCTAACCATCAGTAATTTTGAATCATATTTAAAAATACTATTATGTTGAATGATGGCTAACGTATTCTATTTTGTTTTCTAGTGAATTTTCTCAAGAAAAACCCACTTTATTATGCACATCTTTGATATGCTAAACAATCAAGCTATTGTGCAAGAGCCTTCGTATAATAATCAACTTTCATGACATATACACCACCAGATTTAATAGTTTCATTCATGAAAATTTATGTTAGTATTTATATTAATATTTTTTTTATGATTATTTTGTTGATAGAATTACAAATAAAAAACATCCTTTAGAAAAATAGTCGTTGGTAAATTCTGGTTTATCGGTAAGTTTGTCGTTAATAAATTTACCGATAATTTTATAGACGGATCATGCACGTATAAAAAACTACCCGCTTCAGTCCGTCGGTAATTCTTTTGATACTATTTATCATTTTGCCAATAGAAGAACTGTATGTAATTTCGTCGGTGAATTACAGTATTATTTACAATAATTTTTTTTAATTCTCTGAAATATACCGATGGATTGATTTCATCGGTGAGTTAACTGCAACGTTAACATTTGTTGTAATTCTTTTCTAACTCTCTGACATATACTGTCGTACCTGACATCGCGGCGGCCTTAAAAATAATCTTGATTAGGGAAAAAAAAAAGAACAGATTTCTGACATGTTGTTCTTTTAGGAAAAAAGTCTTATTTAAGGAATCATCACCTAGTATTATGGTCACTAGGAACCCTAATTCGTCAAGAGAGATCCTATGGTACGGGACTGGTTGAGGTTATGGAAGGTATTAGCACCCCTAACGCACCCTACCTGAGGTAAGCTGCATTGTTGTTTTAATCTTAAATTGCTAAAAAAAAATTATTGATTTGTGTGTAAAAACGTATGATATTATTGACTCTAATTTCAATGAATAAACCTACGAAATAAATTTAAATCAATGCATGTGTATTTTTTTTAAAATGATGGTTTAATCATAATATTCCTGACTCTGGCGTTAATGAATATTTGATCTTGAATATTTCCAACTCTGGCATCGATAAATATTTCACCATAAATAATTCCAATTAAAAATTCCACCACGAATAATTCCAACTTTGGCGTTAGTAAATATTCCAACACAAATAAATCCAATTAAAAATTCCAACACGAATAATTCTAACTTTGGCGTTGGTAAATATTCCACCAAAAATAATCTCAATTAAAAATTCCACTATGAATAATTCCAACTCTGGCGTTGGTAAATATTCCACCACAAATAATTCCAATTAAAAAATTCCACCACGAATAATTCCAACTCTGGTGTTGATAAAAATTCGTAGCCTGAAAAATATATATTTTTTATTCCTAATCCTGATATCAGTGAATAATAATAAAAAAAATTTTAAAGAACATGCGAAATTTTTATTTCTACACCAGTACATTGATAAAAAAAATTCTAAGACATGCAAAATTTTTATTTATGCATTTTTTATTTTGTTTATTTTTTTTGGTCGGGTCCAGCTCAGCTCAAAGCCCAGCCAGCCCGGCCACTGGCCCAAGCCAGTGGCCTGGCTGAGTTAATTAAAGTGCACGCGTGAAGCAATTTCACGCGTGCATCAACTGTGTGAAGGTAATTAAATTACCTTCACACAGTTTTCACAATTGCACAATTTCAAACAAGAATGAAGAGAAGATGAGAACGGCCTACCTGCTTCTGGAGATTGTGAGGAAGCTTGCAGCACAGTGATTTTGCTCTCGTCTGTGTATGACCTTTCCCTTTCTGTTTTCCTTTTGTTTCGGTGATGATGAAGGTCACGGCTTGCTGCTTAGGTTCTTTCTTTTTCTGGTTTGTAGGGGGTGATTGAGAAGACGGTGATATTAATGTTGTTTTTCTGGGTTTACTGCTTGTATTGGTCTCTGTTGTTTTTGTACTTTTTTTTTATCTCTGTTTTATGGGCTTCTTTCCTCTGTCTCCTTCGGTGTTTTTTATTTCCTTTTCGCGATGTCGCCTTTGCTCAGCCTTTATAAATCTAGCGGCAGCCTCGGTGGTGGTAACGGCTGGCCTCCTAAATGCTCCGTAACCGACGTCTTCAATGAAGAAAACGTCTGTGTTGGCTGCCAACGGACGAAACGTCACTGCCTTTAATGGCCGAGCCGTTGCAGAGTAAAGAGATGGTGAACAGTCGTTGCAAAACGACCTCGTTTCCTGGTTCTAAAGGCTACGAATTTAGTCCTTGTAATTCTTATAATTTTGCAATCAAACCCCTGGTTAAAATGTAATTGGATCCTTGCATTTCCGCGCCATTTTTAAGCTGATCCTTGGATTTTAATTTTTGCAATTTGGACCCCAATTAAACCCCAAACTTTGATATTTCTTCAATTAAATCCCTGATTGGATTAATTAAATTAATTCCAAACTTAATTAAGTCTCAAAACTTATCAATTGTCCAATTAAAACCTTGATTGGATTAATTAAATTAATTTCAAGCTCAATTAAGTCTCAAAAGTTATCAATTGTCCAATTAAACCCTTGATTGGATTAATTAAATTAATTTCGAGCTCAATTAAGTCTTAAAACTTATCAATTCTCCAATTAAACCCTTGACTTGGTTAATTAAACAAGTCAAAAATTTAATTAAATCTTTAAACTTCCAATCATGTTGCCCTTAACCCAAATTTTAATTCATTCTTCATTTATTTTTTCACTTGTTTTTCATCATTATTTTTTTCATATTTTTATCATTTTTCAGTAAAAAATAATTAAAATAAAATGGTCAAAAATTGGGTTATGACATATACCAACAGAATAAGTTCGTCGGTAACCTCGTCAGTAATAATTTAAATATTTCTATTAAAAATATAAAAAAATTAAATTAATATAAAATTTAAATATTTAAAAATCAATTATTTTAATATAAAAATCAAATTTTTATTACAACTTTATATGTTAATTTAAAATAAAACTAGAATAAAAAGAGAAGACTGGTCGCTCCGGGATCGACAATTGTTCTCATTCATCTGTCACCGTCTAAGCAAACCTAGGCAAAAGGTTTCGTACCTTTCTGAAAAAATCTGACATTTGTTTTCTTTTTTAAAAGTTTAGGTTTTCGATATTAGATTTTTTGCTGTCATGAATATCTTTATAAACCACAGCTACCATTTTACCAAACTTTGTCTGCCCTCTCTCAATATATTCCATATCCATCTTTGAAAAACACTTCGACATGACCAAATCATTTTTTGAATTTTGCTTTGTCTATCAGATTCGAAACTAAATCCACTCCCCACGTCAGTACTCTACAAGATTCTCCAGGCGTTAATGGCTTGCAATTTGCAACAGGTCAACAATGGCTGCCTTGTTGCGAAGAACAATAACAATTCTTCTCATTTATCTCTGATCTGTCAAAGCGAACTTAGAAGAAGATTCTGAACTTTTTTTAATTCCCGAAACGATAATGTTTTCGATGATAAGATTTAAGGACTCCCATTGTAGTCGTGAATCTCTTTATAAGCCATTGCTCTCGGTTCACTAAACTTGTCTCCGCTCTCAGTATATCTCACATCCTTCTCTGAAAATTAATCAAACCATGATAAGCATGTGCAAGAAACCTCTCTTTCTGGGGGCGAAAGCCACCATACTTGTGTTGCTGATCCTGGCTGCCAGAGTTACTCTTGTTATTGCAACCAGGCCTTCTAGCCTCATGACGAAGAAGCCAAAGTTTGGAGCAAGCAGCATGTATTTTCCACAAAGTAACCGTCCAACTCAACCATCAGGTCCTAATCCTTGCAGTTACATATCTGGACCAGGGCAATGCAAACCTCCTAAGTGATGCATGCTTCATATCGTCCACCAATACGGTGTGTTTTTTGAGGTGGGAAAAGGAAGATATTTTTGTAGCTTTTTATAAACTTTTTGATAATTTCTTCTTTCAGATCTTGTGCAATCTATCGTTGAAATTAGATTGATCAATTTTTTTTCTTTTATATATAAATTTCAGGATTATATTGATGATACATTCATGGAAGTGGAAAGAACACAAGTGGAGACTAGGGAGTGTCCAGGAGAGTCGATCCGATGGGTCCTTTTGTATTCAAATTATGCATCGTTAATAATTTCTTTCCCAAATTTGTGTGGTTTTGATAGGTTTAGCTGTTATTTACTAAAGCTTTAATATCTTGTTGAGTGTTGAAGGATTGTTATTTGAAATATTGGGTCAATTTTCACATATGTTACAAGGAGCTTGACCTCTCATATTATTTTAAATTAAAATAAATGGCTGTGATTTTAGCACATAGATTTTTCTTTATCGAGTAACTATAGACTATATAGAAAGAGATATGTTTCTTTCATCTTTTATTCTCTCTTTCATAAAAATATCCTCCCTTCTATCACCTTCTATCAATTAGAATTCAAAGAAGCTAACGAGCATCCCAAAAAAAAAAAAACTTCTCGCAAATAATAAATTTCTTGATTTGCATACATGTTAATTCTACGTAGATGAACTTAATTAAGTTGTGTTTGTTTTCTGCTTCAATTTAATTTTTAAAATATTTTTTTAATTATTTATCACTTGAAAAAATATCAAATTAATATTTTTTGATAATTTTTAATATGTTAATATCAAATAAAAAAATCTAAAAAAATAACGTTTTGATATATTTTCGATTAAAATGCATCTTTACAAAAATATCTTGCATTACATCACCAAATACACACTTATAAGATTGGGCATTTTCAAGAAGCTAAAAGGTTATTTCATGTTAATCGTACTTGAAATTAATGAATAATGATATAAAATACTATATTTAATAATTAAATTTTTTAGATTAAAATGATTTTTTAATAAAATATTAGAATCTTGATGACCATAGCAATTATGAGTTTGAACCTCATTATTTTTTTATCTAATTAAATTAAAAAAATAAACATAACATAATGGTTAATGGGTCATGTAATAGCTTAAACTATTAAAATGTTTGAAAATAAAGCTTTTAGATTGACCGCAACTTCAAAAATTATTTAATCTTTATTGTTTAAATTTATTATTTATCTTAAATTGCAGTACAAATTTAGGTTTAAAAAAATTTATTCTTTTTTAAACTACAACCATTAAAGCTACATTAATATCTAAGTATCAAACAAGTTATATTATAAACCAAGAACACAAAACATGCAAGAAAAAACGAAGACAAGCTCGAGCAATCACAGCCCAAAGATGTAATTCCACTACATAATGGGTTAAATTTTAAAATGTACGGTGTGGCTCGATGGATTATAATGAATTAGGTAAAAAAATTGAATATATGTTTTTTTTAATACAGATTTTCAAATATAGAAAATAAAAAATAATGATAGAAGAATGAATATTTTTTTTAATAAAGTATTATAATTTTGATGATCATGCAATTATGATTTTAAATCTTATTATTTTTGTTTATCTAATTAAATTAAAAAAAATAAACATAGCATAATAGTCAGTGTCATATAATAGCTTAAACTTAAAAAAAAAATGAAGCTTTTAGATTAGCCACAACTTCAAAAATTATTTGATTTTTATTATTTAAATTTATTATTAATCTTAAATTGCAGTAAAAATTTAGGTTTAAAACAAAGTACAACTTATATTTTTTTAAGATTTATTCTTTTTCAAACTGCAATCATTAAAAGCTACCTTAATATCAAATAAGTTATTATAAACAACACAAAACAAGTAGGAAAAAATAAAAACAAGCTCAAGCAATCAGAGTCCAAAGATGTGATTCTGATGGGTTACATAATTAGTGAAAGAAGTTAGTTTTTACCATGAATATTTTTTTTCAACTGTACATTAGATTGTATTAAAACTTAATTAACATATTCTACAAGTCCAATTATATGATATCCAGTTAGCTATAATCAACTGA
>Ga0325403_1005575_pt1 | contig 11885 bp, 14 predicted proteins | sample PopdelMetagenome_19_FD_205665 | JGI IMG/M metagenome (GOLD analysis project Ga0325403, IMG submission 205665) | Populus deltoides microbial communities from Bellville, Georgia, United States - Xylem-PdKOR-R4 | ecosystem: Host-associated > Plants > Phyllosphere > Stem > Wood/Secondary xylem...
GCAGCAGAGATTATGATTTGTCATGCCGAAGATGTTAGAAATTCCTGTTCCACAGCTTGATCAAGAAAAGACAACAAATTATCATAAAAACCATTAACATTTAACAGACCTATAGTTTTATAGTGAATGTGCAGTTGGGACCAAGAGGAAATATGAAAGATCTCTTCCAATGTGCCCAGACCACTTGGTAAGACAATGAAGGCGTCAGCATGGTTAAACATTGCATTCAATCGATTAGACAATGTGGAGACCTGTAGTTCCTCTCCAATTGTTTTTCCAATGATGTCCCCTTTTGCTAAAGCTTTGGGGACGACCCCCAAAACTTGACTTCCTCCTAAAAATGCAGCTATGGACACACCCCCCATTAACCCAAGGCTGGCTCCTCCATACACTAAATGAATCTTTCTCTCAGCTAGTACCTGACCAAAATGATTTGCTGAGTCTAAAAACTCTTTTTCTTTCTCAGGACTAGATCCACCGAAAACATAAATATTTCTTATGTGATGACTTGAGGAACCTGCCATTTCTACACACTTCTATATTTGTTAAATGTATAGGTTGAGTAGAAATCAAGGGAAGGAAGAGAAGAATTTATATATGAGAAATTGAAAATGCAATCATACCATCTATATGTAAGCCAGCTGGAGTCTCTCTCTCTCTCTCTCTCTATTTATTTATTTATTTTGAAAAAAAACATGTGTATGTACAGGCAGTTGTGATTGTGGCTCACATCTTCCCTTGGTTTTACGTCCAAGAACGGCTTAAACGCCCTCTATGGGTCGGGGATAGACTTCCCATCCAGTTTTCTTAAAAACTGGCAAACAGGGTCTTTTTTAGTCAGATTCCCAAGACTATGTCAAGCATGTTCTTTATGAAATTGTGGCTATAAATCATGAATTGCACAATGCACGTCTCCACTAGGATGCGTCTCAAGGGTCAATAAAAGATTATCTAAAGACCCCTTACTCAGGCTATCCTTAATGAATTGTATTTTATCTTCACAGTTTACAGATATCATTCCTAAAGAACGACATGTTGCATTACAAGTCCATCTGGCACATCTGTAACAGACTTTCAGTCGTTTTGCACGACATTTCTTTGCAAAAGTGCTTTTACTTGTTCCAGGCATGTATGAGATGAAAGAATTGGAGGATTCACCTAATAATCAGACCTTTGCTTCAATCAGCCAGTGAATATCTTCAGGAATTCCATGATTCATTAACAACCTCAATCTTGCACACCTAGCACGGTAAATTTTTGTAATCGCATTCTGAAGCAGAGCTGGAAAATACTTTTTCAATTTTTCAAGAGTGATGTCCATTTTCAAATGAGAATTGGAGAGAAGGGATTCAAAGAAAGGAGAAAGAGCAAAGAATTACACAAATATATACACAGATATCAGTTATCATGGGAAACTGAAAGAATCGACTTAAGAGTCGCGGAGTACCGTTATCCGCCATTTGACCAGGGTAAGAGAGACTAGCAAAACAAGAGTCACACCAAAAAGAAACATAAAAAAATGTGAGAAAAACAAAATAATCAACCTTTATGTATAGGATCATTCAAACCAATGGATTCATTTTCACTAAGAAAATTATCAAAGTAAGCTTTCAAACGATGTCCATTTACCTTAAAAACATTGTCATTCTTTGGATTCTCAATATCAACGGCCCTATAAGGATACAGATGTTTCACAATAAATGGACGACTCCATCTTGATCTTAGCTTTCTAGGAAATAAATGGAGTCGAGAATTATAAAGCAAAACTTTTTGACCAGTATCAACTTTATGACAATTTTCACAAGTTTTGCCGAATGCATACATGTCCTTGAACATGGTGGGCCAATAAAATCATTTTGTAAGATTTTTTCAGTCATCTTTTTTGACAAGAAATGACTTTCACATACCTCAGAATGACAAAGTTTAATGACACTACTTACCTCATTGTCCGCAATGCATCTTTGAAATATTTGATCAGGATAATTTTTGAATAAGTAGGGGTCATCCCAATAAAAGTTCTTTACTTCATTAAAATAACTTTCCTTTGTCTACGGTACTCCAATGAGCTGGCAAATCTCCTGAAGCAAGAAAATTGATATTTTTAGCAAACCAAGGCATTGGACTAAAAGAAAGTAAGGATTCGTCAGGAAAGTAATCATCGATTGGTGTGATGTCAAATGTCGAATCTGTTGTCAATCTTGACAAATGATCTGCGACAACATTTTCGGTGCCTTTTTCATCCGTGATTTCTTCTTGAGAATAAATCATTTGCAATTCTTCAGATTCATCAAACTCAGTTTTACTCAAGTTAGATTCAAATTGATCATAAACTAATTCTTCAATAAAATCTATTTCTTGTAAATTGACGCAACCATATTATTCGATAGTTTCACCCACATTTAACTAGTGTTTTGCCTATGTTATTTATATAAAATGCCTTGATATTCTTTGTTTTATGTTTTGAAGGCACTTTTGGATGAAAGGTGCAAAAAGGAGTAAATTAAAGGTCGTTGGCAAATTTGACCCTTAGTCGATGTTTTATGCAGAGCGTGAGCTCTAAAAGTCAAAATGAAGTGATTCTAGTGGCATTGGAAAGCTAACATCCATACCTTTCTGGACATCTAAGTCAAGAAAAATAAAAAGACAAAGAGCATGGAAATCGCAGCTTTCAAAGTCAAATCTCGCATTCTGCCAGTGTTAACCTTTGTCCATTCAAAATTAAATATATGGAGTTGTAGACATCAAATTGATGCAAACTCAATTGTTTTGGATTCCTGACTCAAAGGCCTATAAACGCTACAAATTTCAGCCAAAACGATCTCATATGAGGGAGATATGAGTTTTCAAAGATGACAACTGAATTTTGCCAGCAAATAGGTTTCGTGAAGAAACGAATCCAAATTACATCCCGAAGCATCCAAACCGACATCCAAGTTTTTATTTTAGCAATTTAGCTCCTCTAAAAGGTCAAGGAAGGCAACCACCAATCTCAAGCCACCAATCTCAAATCACCAACCACAAACCAACCGCCAGCCACCAGTTGCCAGCTGCTAGCCCCCTTGACCTATTGATGTTCACTACCACCATCTATTGATGTTCACACTTGAACTTTGATTTTTCTTACTTACAATTTGTGTATAAATAGGCAGCTAAGTTTATGCTATTAAGAGATCCAAGAGAGAGTGAAGTAGAACAAAAGAAAGAGGGGTGGCAGCCATAAGAGAAGAAACACAAACTCTCCCCTCTATAAATCAGAAATCATGTATTCATCTATCTTTAGGAGTAGTTGTTCAATAGATATGCAAGGCTAAGCTCGTTTTCTTGGTTGCAAGGACGTAAAAACCTTCAGATTTCAAGAACTGTGAGATTTATTCTTCCATTTATTTTCAGTTTGTATTACGAATGAGTATGTTTGTTTTCCTATACATATTTCCTATGATTGTTTATCTTAATTGTTAGAGCGGACTCTAAGTTATTATTGTGAACAATCTATTGCTAAGTTTGATATCAAAACCAGAGTTGTGGTATATAAACTTGTGAAGCAACTATGCTTGATAATTGTAGCGGAACTACGTTATTAAACTTAGGGAGAACATTCGATCAAAGCAACACAAGCAGACAACTTGGTTGTTAAAATTAATGAATTTATCTAGATCTTAAGGCTGCCATTGGATTAAATCATTAGTGCGGACACAGTGATTGTTTGTTGGTTAGGGCTGGTTATGCGGCAGATCTGTTAATTAACCAACGTTAAGAAAAGATAAAAATTCAGAATATAAACTGGAGTTTCATTTCAAGGATCGATTCTGATTTCTGTAGGTGGATATGTGAAAAGATAAAAATTCAGAATATAAACTGGAGTTTCATTTCAAGGATCGATTCTGATTTCTGTAGGTGGATATGTGCTTGCGACCAAGGTTTGTTTTCTTGATATATTTCAATTTCAATTGATTTTGTTTGTTAGTTTAATTTCTGCCATAGTTTAGATCATTGCAAATCAAACCCCCCCCAATTGCATAACTTATAGCATAAAAATCTGAACTAAACCTTCCTCGTGGAATTGACCCCTTGCTTACTCTATACTATCTTGTGTGTTTTAAGCTAGGGTAATTAATTTGTGCGACTGCAACATCGCACCATAAATCATTATCATCTCCAGGTTGCTTGCAAATGTTGAAAATATTCATCTCCAATGTCATGTTTCCAAATGATAACTTCATCAGTCCATTCCTACAATTAATCAATGCATTAGAAATTGCAAGAAACGGACGTCCTAAAATAACAGGAAATTAATTACATGCTTCAACAGGTTGTGTATCCAAGACAATAAAATCCACAGGATAAATGAATTTATCGACTTGTACTAACACATCCTCAACTATTCCTCTAGGCACTTTTACAGATCTATTGGCAAGTAAAAAAGTTACGGAAGTTGGTTTTAACTCACCTAGATTGAGACTCTGAAAAACTGAATATGGAAGTAAATTCACACTAGCTCCAAGATCAAGTAAAGCTCTTTCAATTTTATATTCTCCAATAAAGCATGAAATTGTAGGAAAACCATGGTGTCTTTATATTTCAAAGCATTATTGTTTTGAAGAATAGCACTTACTTGTTCGGCTAAAAAGGATTTCTTTTTCACATTCAGTTTTCTCTTCATAGAGCACATATTTTTCAAAAATTTACCATAAGAAGGTACCTGTTTAATAGCATCCAACAAAGGTATATTGATCCTTACCTGTTTGAAAGTTTTAAAGATTTCAGAGTTATGATTGACTTTCCTTGTTTGGTCATGGCATGAGGAAATGGAAGTGTTGGCGAAGAATCAGTCTTTTCTTTGCAATGTTCAAATTCAACCCCTTCCTTACCCTCAGAGATTGACTCATCATCTTTCTCACAAGGTTTAAGAATGGGTTTTTCAATAACCTTACCACTGCGAAGAATGATGACTAATTTGGCTTGACCCATGTGTTGGCTTCTAGAACTACTTGCATTTGCATTGTATTGCCCCTTTGGATTTTGCTGTGGTTGAGATGGAAACTTACCTTTCTCTTAAAAACTGAGAGCAGATGTCAATTTTGCAAGAGTATCTTTAAAATCTGTCAAGCTTTGAGCAAGTTGAGTGTTGATTGTCTCCTGTTTTTCAATGAATTCATACAATGTTTCCTCAAGATTTCTTCTAGGAGGTGGAGCATAACGAGGTGCATATCCATGAGAATTTTAGAAATTATGGTGTGCTTGAAATAGTAGCTGTGAAGTTTGTGCATTATTGTTATCACTCTTCCAAGTGAAATTTGGGTGATTTCTCCAACTAGGGTTGTATGTTTGCGAGTATGGGTTATGATTGGGCCTTTGGAAACTATTTAAAGCATGGACTTGTTCATGGAGACATTCCTTAAAAGAAGGCAAAGTTGGACAGTCATTGGTTGAATGTTCATTAGTTTCACAGATTTGACACACAATGTCTTGAACAGATTTTAGTTGACCACTCTTTTTTAATTCTAGTGCCTCGACTTTTCTAGCTAAATATGCAAACTTGGCTTGGAGGTCATGATCTTCCCTAAGGTTGTACATACCTCCACTAGATGTATAAGGTTGGGTTTTACTTGGTGCCTCATAAGTGCCTGTAGTGTTTCAATTTTGAGCATTTTCAACTAGCAAATCTAAGGTACTCCATTAGTTCATTAGGGTATTTATCCTTAAAAGTTCCATTGCACATCAATTCAACCATTTGCCTATCTCTAGGTGTTAACCCTTCATAAAAATGTGAAACCAATCTCCATGTTTCAAAACCATGATGAGGACAAGTATTAAGCAAGTCTTGATACCTATCCCAATATTGGTAAAATGTTTTTCCTGGTTTTTGAGTGAAAGTGATGATTTGTCTTTTGAAAGAGTTTGTTCTGTGGGATGAAAAGAACTTCTTTAAAAATTGTTGTTGCATTTCATCCCAAGCACAAATAGATCTTGTTCTCAAATTGTGTAGCCATGTTTTAGCTTTATCTGTTAATGAAAAAGGAAAAAGCTTTAACCTGATGGTGTTCATGCTATAATTTGAGTCATTATAGGTGTTACAGACCTCCTCAAATTCCCTTAAATGCAAGTTTGGACTTTCTAAATCTAAGCTATGAAAATAAGATAAAAGTTGAATAATGTCTGGCTTAAAATTAAAATGAGATGCATCAGGAGGAAAAACTATGCATGAGGGTGCACTTGTTCTTGTGGGATTCATGTGGTCTCTAAGTGTTCTCACTTGGTTATTCTCATTATTCTCATTATGAAGCGACTAATTATCTTCTTCGGCCATTGATGCAACCATATTATTCAATAGTTTCACCCACATTTAACTAATGATTTGCCTATTTTATATCTATAAAATACCTTGAAATTCTTTGTTTTATGTTTTGAAGGTACTTTTTATGAAAGATGCAAAAAGGAGTAAATTGGAGGTAATTGGCAGATTTAATGTTTAGTCGATATTTTGTGCAGAGCGTGAGTTCTAAAGGTCGAAATGAAGTGATTCTAGTGGCACTAAAAAGCTAACATCCATACCTTTCTGGACATCTAAGACAAGAAAATAAAATAAGGAAGATCATGGAAATTGCAGCTTTCAAAGTCAAATCTTGCAATGTGCCAGTGTTGACCTTCTTCTATTTCGACTTGAATATCTGGAGCTACAGAAGTCCAATTGATACAAACTCAATTGTTTTGGATTCTTGACTAACATTCCTATAAACACTCAAAATTTCAGCCAAAAAAGATGTCATATAAGGAGATATGATTTTTCAAAGATGATAGCTGAATTCTACCAACAAACAGGTTTCGTGAAGGAACATGTCCAAATTATGTTTTGAATCATCTAAACCGGCGTCCAAGTTTTTATTTCAGCAATTTAGCTCCACTAAGTCAAAGCTTAAAGATTTAATGCAAGGCTATTTCTTCTTTTTAGAAAACTAGTTATTGAAGTACTTAAATGTAAACTGTCAACTTAAATGAGGACTATTTTGTAAAATACGGACTAGGGTTTCTTAGCATATAAAAAGAAAGAGAGAAGAGAAAGGAGGCAGCCAGTCAAGGGGAGAAAAACGCCTCCCTCATCTAAGAAACTCGAAATTATGTATTCATCCTTCTTTTTGATTAGTTATTCAACAAGCATGCAAGGCTAAACACTTTTTCTTGGTTGCAAGGACACGGAAACCTTCGGATTTCAAGAACTATGAGATTTATTTTACCTTTTCTTTTTAGTTTATATAATGAATATGTTTGTTCTCCTATGCTTATTTTTCCTATGATTGTTTATTTTAATTGCTAGAGCGGACTCAAAGTTATTATTGTAGACAATCTATTACTAAGTTTGATATCAAAACCGGAGTTGTGGTATATGAACTTGTGAAACAACTAAGTTTAATAATTATGGTGGATCTACATTATTAATCTTAGGGAGAACATTCAATCAAATCAAACATAGACTGCGAACAATTATGTTTTCTTGATTAATCAACTTATCTAATTCTTAAGGCTGCTATTGAATTAAATTACTAGTGCGGATACTATGGTTGTTTGATGGTTAGGGTTAGTTATACGCGGATCCGTTAACTAACCAATGTTAAGAAGAGATAAATATTCAGAATATAAATTGATGTTTCATTTTCATGATCAGTTCTGATTTCTGTAGGTGGATGTGTGCTTGCAACCAAGGTTTGTTCTCTTGATAATTTTATGATTTTATTAAATTTTGTTTGATAGTTTTCTCTTTTCTTGTGCTTTAGCCTAAATAACGTCCAAACTCCCCCTCAAATTGCATATTATATAGCATAAAAATCTGACTTGAATCTTCCTCATGGCATCGACCCCTTGCTTGCTCTATACTATCTTGTGTGTTGTGTTTGAAGCTAGGGTAATTAATTTGTTCGACCGCGACATCGCAACAACCATATTTTTTGAAAATGATGAGGATACCCTACAAAGTCTACCACTTAATTTACGTGACCAAACTCTCATGCACATGTAGGAAGAGAATAAAAGGAAGAAAAGAAAGAAAAAGAAATAAAAGTTAGATAAAATGAAAAGAGAAAGAGAAAATAAAATAAATACTATAATTTGTACAAGAATTTACCTCCCCAGCAACGGCGCCAAAAACTTGACATGACTAAAAGATTGATGTCTTCTCCCAAGTACAGGAGTGTCGATGTAATAAATAACCCGGCAAGACCGGGGTCAAACCAGAGGGAGGTAAACTATATAAATTATAAATAACAACAACAACAACAACAACAACAAGAAGTTAAAGAGAGCTTTAAGATGTGATATTGATGTAAGGATTAAACAAGGATAAAATAATTGTCAAGGTTAAATGATCCACTAATGGTATTTTAAACAAGTATAGTATAAAATCTTTTTATTAGTCAACTGGAAACCACACACAAAGGAGGTTCCAATCGGATTATAAATTGTTAACATGATTACATTAATTATCTTATTTGAATAATGCTAATACTTGTAAATGTTGTCAGGCATTCATGATTATAACTTATGTTAACAACAAATCAAGTTCCTTTCATAGCACAAGTGTCGGTTATACCATACGGTTGGGCTATGAAAGTGCCAAGTATTTGTTGTACCAAGGGTTATACAACATAAATCTAGATTAACCATTTAACAAGCAAAGTATTAAAAGTGAACAAGATAACAAATATAAAACATGTTAGTATCTAACATTAAGGTCCATGTTGAATTTATATTATACTTATTCTTACACCATTAGTGTAACCTTTTCACCTTGACATGATAAACTTAGCTAAACATAATGAAAGAGAGAAAAATAAATAAACAAGGAAAGGAAATGAAAAGCATAAGCAAGAGATTAATATAAGCAAAACTTAAGCATTACAAAATATAAAGAGAGAGCAAGAGCATGATCTTGATCTGAAAACCAAGATGTCTAAATACATGGTAAATGCCTCCTTTTATAGGCCAAAATTCGGAACTATTGATTTGTTGATTAATTGTTGAGTGGGTGGCCACATCTTGACTTGGTGACAATCATTATCTTCTTGTCTACCAAAAAGGTCATTGATAACGTCATAATTTAAAAAACTTAAATCATGAAAGTTCTAGAAAATTGTCTCAGCTTTCCAGGAAAAAAAGGTTGAGGTCATTTAGACTTCTAGAACTCGAGATATGGACTAAACACTGAACAGTGTCTGGGCTGCAGGACAGATTCAGACTTCTCCGTTGTTACTACAATTTGGACTTGAAAACGGCCTTTTTAAATCTTAGACTCCACATGAAAGTTTTAGGCCTATGTCTTAGCTTTCCATCCATATAAGAAAGACCTAAATCCAAGATCTACAGCTTCAGATATGATCCAATGACCAAATAATGTTCCAGTTTGGACTAAACCAGCATCTATTTTCTAAGTTTGGCCCTCTCTTTGTCCTTTCAATTTCTGTACTTAAACTCATCAATCAATCCTTTCATTTATGTGATAAGCCTACATTTAAGATGAACATTTACCATAAATTAAAGGTATCTTTTGGTATCAGACTTGTTATTATAAAACATGTTTTAGTTAAGGAGTTATTGATACTTCAAGTGCAAAATGATGATATAAAACCTTGATAAAAATGCACTTTTAAGTACTAATCAACAGCCACTATGAACCTTTCTCTCTCCTCTGCAAACCTATTTCTTCTTTCTCCCACAACGACTCCAGCGACCAAAACTCTCCACCAACGCCATCATCAGCCTCTCGTCCTCCACAACCAAACCACCGCCAACCTCACTCCAGACCAATGACAACAATTCCATCCCCTCCACCAGGTCGCCTTTCATTTTTCTCTCCATCGTCTGCAACTATGTAGTTGCATGCAGAACGTGAACTATTGTTCATGTTCTGCAAAATAATTAACCTTTGGGATGGGTTGGACCTGTTCCAGCCCAGCCTAAATATTTGGGCTGGGTCCGACCCAACCGAAAAAAGGAGAATAAAAAGTTATGTTGGGCCGAGAGCGGCCCACCCAACCTTTCTTGGGCTGAGTCCGGCCCAGTCAGTTGGGTCGACCCAGCCCATGTATATTTAATATATATTTATTTATAATAATATATATTATAATATTAAAAAACAAAAAAAATCCAAATAATTCAAAAATCATTTCAAAAAGTTGTGATTTTCTCAAATATTTTTCTACCAATTTTGCATAACATTGGGTTGTATATTTACACTGTAAAATACAAATTCGGTATTAAAATACCTGGTTTTCTCTGAAATATTTCAAAAAAAATCAAATCATTTTCATAAAAAACAAAATCTCAAAAACTTTTAAATTAATTTCCCTTTTCAAAAACAAAAAAATATATATTTTGTTTTCATGCATACGGTCATATCCTAAAAAATTTCAAAGCATATTTTCATAAAAAAAAAAATTTATCTTTCTCATGCTTTGGAAATTAAAAAAAAATGAACATCGTAACTAGTTTATGATCATCCATTAGGGTTTGGCCAAAATATCAAAAACCTTCTTTTTTTTTGCAATCTTTTTTTCTAGGATCCAAATGTAGACTTTAATATCTGTGGGGTGTAAAATTACACAATAAAGTACACCCTTAGGTATTAAAGATAATACAAGGTGTAAATAAATGCAATGCTAAAATTCAGACTTTAGAACGGTTAGTATTTAACCCAATAAGGTAGAGATTTTCTCATGAAGAGAGATCTACCTTGAATCTTAGAAAAGACCAATGAATAAAAACCCGACTTAGAAAAAACAATCAAACAAGAATGCAGCTTACCTTAGGTAAGGTGCACTGGGGGTGATGCTTCTTCCTCTTGCACAACTAGTCCCTTACCCAGACTCTCGCAGACCATAGGTTCCTAGTAACCATAATATTAGGTGGCGACTCCTAAACAATAATCATAATTTCATAATTAAATCCAAAAACCCTTCTCAACACCACACCTCATACAGGAGGCACGACAAAAAGCCTCCGTCGTCGCCAAACAACGTCGCAGTGCACGCACCCTGTGACAGTAGACATTAATTTTTTATTTCACAATAAAAAAACTCATGACATTGAAAATTGCATCTATAAAGTCAATTATTTTTTCTTGTGTTAGAAATTCATGTGAAATGTTCAAAATATTTGTTTCAAATGTATTTGTTTGCCATAATTAGAACCGATGTCATAGAGGATGTCTTATCTTTGATCCAAGGAGGACTTTGACACGAGTCGATAAACGTGCATCGATTGATCTTTGCCTTACATGCCAATCTTGTAAATTTATGTTCTCAATTGTCTACTCTAAAACCATCTCTTAGGCATGTGAACTGGGTTTACAATAACTCTTCCACTACAAGTAAGGTGCATAGAACATATAGCCATGGCTAAATATAATCTGGAAAAAATTATAGAAGCTAAAAATGCTATTAACTATAGGGAACCAAAAATGTTCTGTGGATGCACTAGCTGGTACAATAATATACAATCTAAACATTCTTGTCATGATTCATGACACTTTTTATCTATCCATCTATGGAGAAATGTTGTTGTGGTCCTTGTGGAGGCCATGGTTATTACTGGAGGTGATTGATAATCTATTGTTTTGGGATTTAAGGAAAACAAAAGTTTAAGGCCAATAAACAAAATTCTAATTATATTGTCTATTGTCATATCACATACGCTAAGTATCTCTGAGAGCAACAATCATGTTGAGAAGTTATTCCAGAAATATGCAAGATAAGCTTCTTGGGATAAAAAAATAACATTTCTTTGAACTTGAATTTTGCATTTCATTGTTATGGAAATAAAAAAACATGATAAAATTCTATGATTCAAACCAATTGTAACTTAATTGACATATTATGTCACAATTTTAGATAAATTTT
>Ga0325403_1005577_pt1 | contig 11885 bp, 7 predicted proteins | sample PopdelMetagenome_19_FD_205665 | JGI IMG/M metagenome (GOLD analysis project Ga0325403, IMG submission 205665) | Populus deltoides microbial communities from Bellville, Georgia, United States - Xylem-PdKOR-R4 | ecosystem: Host-associated > Plants > Phyllosphere > Stem > Wood/Secondary xylem...
ATAATGAAAGAAAGAAACATAAATAAACAAGGAAAGGAAATGAAAAGCATAAGTAAGAAATTAATATAAGCAAAACTTAAGCATTACAAAATATAAAGAGAGAGCAAGAGCATGATCTTGATCTGAACACCAAGATGCCTGAATACATGGCAAATGCCTCCTTTTATAAGCCAAAATTCAGAACTATTGATTTGTTGACTAATTGATGAATGGGTGGCCACATCTTGACTTGGTGACAATTCTTATCTTCTTGTCTGCCAAAAACGTCATTGATAACGTCATAATTTGAACAGACTTCAATCATGAAAGTTCTAGGAAATTGTCTGATCTTTCTAGGGTAAATATTTGAGATCATTTGGACTTCTAGAACTCGAGATATGGGCTGAACACTGAACAGTGTCTGGGTTGCAGGACAGATTCAGACTTCTTTGTTATTGCTACAATTTGGACTTGAAAACAGCCTTCTAAAATCTTAGACTTCCATGAAAGTTGTAGGCCTATGTCTTAGCTTTCCATCCATATAAGGTAGATCTAAATCCAAGATCTACAGCTCCAGATATGACCCGATTACCAAACAGTGTTCCAGTTTGGACTGCACCAATATCTCTTTTCTAAGTTTGGCCATCTCGTTGTCCTTTCAATTTCAGTACTTCAACTCATCAATCAATCCTTTCATTTATATGATAGGCCTGCATTTAAGATGAACATTTACCATAAATTAAAGGTATCTTATACTATTAGATATGTTATTATAAAACATGTTTTAGTTAAGGAATTATTGATACTTCAAATGCAAAATGATGATATAAAACCTTGATAAAAATGCACTTTTAAGTACCAATCAGCCACCATGAAAGCTCATCCCCATCTTCCCTATAGAACAGACCCCATCACTCTCCTCCCCATCGCCATTTTAACATCCAGAACCAAAAGCCACACATAGCCATTCCCCTCTCATTTGGCAAAAAAAAAAAAAACAAGAGAACCCTATTAAACCCACATCAACCTCCAATAGCGACAACTTCTCCCTACTTCTCCCAAAACTAGTTCCCTCACTATCACTTCCTCTGCGCTGCTAACTGCAGCTCATTACAAAAAAAATGAAGAAATAAGAAGGGAGGCCAAAGGATAGTAAACAAGGGGCAGAAAATTGAAACTTGGATGAGCGCCGATCTCACAACCATGGCAGCGGTGGACGACACCGCCGTTGTAGAAATGAAATGGGAGGAGGGAAGTTGCTGATTTGGCCATCCACACCCCTAGTCTATTGGCGGCGTGTGCAACGCCTGACTCCAGATTTGGGAGATCTTAAGGAAGAGAGAGAGAATCGGATCTAAAAAAAAGGGAAGGAAGAGAAGCCGATCTGAAAACAAAGAAGGAAAAGCTAAAACAGACTTGCTTGTTGCGTTTTTAGGTGTTTTGCAGGTAACGACGGTGCTCACAGCCGACAGAAAGGAGAAGAAAAGAGGAAGCCATTACGAATCTCCCCCACTCTCTGGATTTCGCGGTGGCGCGTGAACCCACGCGCCACCAGTCGCGGTGGCGCGTGGAGAAGACGCGCCACCACTTTCCTTGCAGTTCCAGAAGGCCTCCTCTATAATTCCTGGATTTTTAAGGGTTTGTTTTGTAATTTTTACATGCTGGAACATGTATTTAAATTACTGTTAGTTTTTTTGTTTAATTTATATTATTTTGTAAATGTGGGTATACGTGATTGTACTTTCTTATATATATATTTTTGAATTATAAAATGAAAAAGAAAGGAAAAAGAATTAAATATTTTAATTTGTATATGGTTAAATATCCTAAGGACAAATAAAATCATGTTGTATGTCTCATGAAAATGCAAGAATATGTTTCTGCATATATTTTGGGATTTAATAACTGATTTATTAAAGCCTTAAGAATTTGGCTGATATGTTTAAATTTTTAAATCACATCAAAATCACGAAACAACTTACCTCAGGTAGGGTGCGCTAGGGGTGCTATTACCTTCCCTAGCCACAACCAGTTCCTTACCCGTGAATCTTTGACAAAGATCAGTACATCCGGGTTTTCTAGTAAGCTTTAATTAAATACTAGGTGGCGACTCCGAAAGAACCAAATCAAGCAAATAAACGAAAATCGCCAACCGACGCCGCGCGAGGACGTGTGACAGAATGACGACTCCGCTGGGGAAGGTATTGTTTTCGACATTATCAGACTAAGCTTTGTGTTTTGATGTGTTCAAGTTTTTTTTTTGTGTTTTGTTTTGTTTTATTTTTTATTTCATGCATTGTATAGAATTTTCTCATGCATCACATGTTTTAGTTTTTGAAAGCACACACGAGCTTCAGGTTAGGTGGGGGACTAGCAGCTTACCTTACGACTTTTAGTTAAGGTTTAAGTTTGTGTAAACCCCAATTCTTCATTGAGTGCTTAGACTGGTAATGATTGGTTCGCGTGCCAACCCATTGCTACTGGGCCCCTATATTGCCTTCAAGGGGGTGATCATTAGGACAACAAGAGACCCTTTTTAGAGACCAAGTAGTAAACTTACCCTTTGTCTCACTTAAAAAGATTAGAACCTGCCTTTAGGATGTATGCTCCGTACATATTGTTTTACATCTGAGCAAGCCCTTTTTGAAGCATCTTGAATTCAGGACTTATGGGGGATATAATGGTCATCACTCAAGAAATTTCTATTGTAGAGTTTGAGCAAGAATAAAAATTCTTGTTCATCATGCAAGAGTTATGATCATATGTCACCTCTCGAAGGGCAAGTTCATCATATAGATTACATGTCATACATTTATCATGCATGCAACAGGTTGAAAGTAGGGTCCCCCAAATAAGCTTTGCTACACCTGATTGAAAAAAGATGATGGGAAATGAAGAAAGGGGTCAGAGAGAGGCTCATTGTCAAAAGAAAGTCGAGAGCATTAAAGGTGAAGTAGCTAGACTCAGATCTGCTTGAACAAGTGTTGAGCATCAAATGGAAAGGGAATGTTTGCACAGTCTTCTGTGGGAACACTGCATGTCCATGTCCCATTGAAGCTACACCTCTCATTTTCAGTCATGAATAATGACAGCAATGCCTTCAGTCATTAACTAATGACAACCCTTGTTCTTGTTCAAATGCACTGATAGTCGTTCAAAGCCTTCTATCTTTCAAGAGCACCCAAAAGCTGCTAGCTTTCTGTGCCTGGTGCATTGGCCTTCTTTCCGACCATCTCTATTGTGAACACCATTCTGATCCAGCAGCATCGGTGTTGATATGAAAAAAATAAAAGCAGACATTGAACTTCAAAGTGGCAGAGCTCTCTTTACAGAAATCTATTTGTGGCTCTGCAAGTGGGAAATCCAAGAGGGGGCGTAGTAGTTTCAGATCAGCTATAATTTCTCCCGCTAGTGTCAGTATGAAAAGGCAGAAGTATGGAGAAGAGATAGAACTGATCTGAAAAACAAGAGCAAACATTGAACTTTAACAAAGCATAATTCCTCTACAGGTGTTTGTTTGCTGCACCGTCAGTGAGGAATCAAAGAGGAAATAGAGGAATTTCATATTCAACAGGTTCTCCTCCAATAAAGACAATGCGTGATTTCACACATCCACAGTGACAGTGCTGCATGTTTCTGTGTGCTGCCAAGATTACCTAGCCAATAAGATATGAAAAGGGGAAATATTGAAGGTTCTGTCATGGATTCTAGAACAATGATGAGAGATGAATAAGGAGATGACTTTGAAGGTGGGAAACCATATTTATGTGGTCTAGTCAAGTCTCGCTCAAGCATCAAATACTCAAATGTCTTTGCCAAAATTGACATAACTTTGCCACTCAAGTTTGCCTAACAATATCTGCCAGATTCCAAACTTGTTGCCCCGACTCTGTCAAATCCTATGCAACCATCGTTTCCTAGGTGGTATAATCCGGACAAGAGATGTGAATATCATGGTAGGGTCCTGAACCATTTTAGTTGAACAGTTCTAAGAATCTGAAGAATCGAGTCCGAAAGTTGGTGAGCAAGAGACGAGTAGAGTCTGTGAAGGAGGGTGTTATTGGTCATATTGTCACGGAACATCCTCAAAATGTTTAGTGATCAAAATTGCTTGGCGAATCATGGATATTGCTAGAAAAATTGATCCAAGAATGGTGCTGAAATGTCAATCATTTTGTTATGGATTTTGTCATTCTGCATTTTGTTTTGGGATCACATCTCATCCTTTAACGAAACATGTCTTTTCTTTGTCTCTTTGTTGTTCTGAAAGCATGAGATGTTTCTTTCAAAGGTTATTTTGACAATATTTTGATCAAGCTCCAACATGCGATTAAGATTAATCAATCCTGAAGATTAAAAGTATTTTGATTGCAGAAATGACTCGATGCTTGTTAAAATATTATGAGGTGACCAAGCAATTTTACACTCATACATGAAACTGAACCACCCACCATGTAGCTAAGTTTCAACAGTATGCATAATGACATGTAGTGGATTTGGTAGCTATGGACTCGTGAATCATTGACTCTTACAAGTCCCAACCATTACACTAGATGGGGTCAAAATTTAACGGTTTTAACCGACCTTGCTTGAAATGAGAAAAGGCCATTTTTTTATCCTTTCATATTTTTTGAAATATTATCCTTTGAAGTCCCATTTTGAGCCTAGTAAAATATTTTCTTTTAAAAAGAAACCCTGACTAGGATCATACCCTACACTGGGGGCAAATGAGAGATATTGTGAAAACATTAATAGAATTAATGGATAAAAGAAAGGCTTAGAACAAAAGTCCAATGATTGAGAAAGGGCTAGAAGAAGAAAAGCCATAGATTGAGGGCCATCCAAGAAAACTTTGAGGAAGGCTATGTAAAAGCAAAAAAAAGAAAAAAAAGGTTTCAATTGAAGAAAGACATAATAAATGCCAAAGTAAAAAAAAATCAAGCTTCATGTCTTTTGGTGTGTCTATGATAAAGCCTTTAGTGTCTTCAAAAGGTTAGATTAGTTATTCATCAAAGAAAAAGTTGAATATGTATTATGTCCTATGTTAAGACAAATCTAATCTTTGAGATCAACAAGGTTATATGTCACTTTCTCTACAAAGACAACGAGAGGAAAAGAGATTGATGAGTAATTGATGTTGATCCTAGGTCTTTGAAACCCTCAAACACCTTTTGAGCTTGAATTTTCCTTTCTTTCATAAGCCATGAACCATAGCCTGCATTACGTGCTTTAAAAAACCCTTTTTTAATCAAGTAAGCAATCTGAACCGATAATGGCGATCTCAAAACTTGAAGAGCTTTTCCATAAGAGTCGTGGCTTCATGAATTAAGCTACTGGTTATTATGCATGCTGATAAAATTGGTGCTAAAAAAGGAAACAATCTTTCTTGATGAATCCTAAGTTTTGACTTGAGCCTTTTGTTTTCCTGAAATTCACAGAATGTCACCTTATTTATAGACCATCAAATGATACACTCAAGATCAAAGATTAAAATTGACACAAAGAACCATGGAAAAAGCAGTTTTAATCTTATAACGGGTCATTTCTGTTTTTAAAATACAAGACAATCAAAGGACTATATTGAATAGTGTGTGTTGGGTCTTTGACCAAAGAAGCTTAAATTTCAAAAATACTTTTAAAAAACTGACATCTCTCTAATTTCATTTCAATAAGTAGACATAAATAGACATGATCTTTGAAATATGAGATTTGATTCCAAAGCAAGAAATGTTGTCAAACAAAAACATCGATTGAGTTTGCAAAATTCTTGATAGAAATAACATCTACACTTCTTGACACTCTTTGAAAAGTTGACCACTTGGGGGCAATACAGTGGACCCTGAGAAGGAAAACAAACAACATTCATATCATATTGGGGGCAATGTTGTTCAAAGACAATCCCAGCATTAATTAATGAGCAGCGTTGCACTTAAAGGATATCTTTATATCTTCATCTTGGTTTATCATCTCCAACATGGCTATGACTTTTGAACAATGTTATCACATAGTTGCATTTGAATGAATGTTGGAAGGATGCACCCACCAAGATTGACTGTGTGACCATCTGTTTTGAAGCTCGAAGACGCACTTCACAACATGAATATGGGTGATAAATTGAATATCAGTGATAATTCCAATGCATTTCTTTTCACGATCTGATTTGACAAGCTGAGAGTAATCCATGGAGAAGAACATTGAGCTGACAACGATGAGCCTTTTACTGTACAGTATGAGATCCATGTCTGGATGACTTTGTAGTTCCATGAAGGATGGTGACTGCATTTATTTGAAGGGTATGTTTCAACTAGAGGCAAGTTCATGATTGATTGAAAATCTTGATGGGTGTTGGCATGATACACACAATCAATCAAAGAACAATTCTAAAAAAAACTAGGAGATAAAATCCTTCATGATGAATCGAGCAACACCACACTTGGGGGCATTGTCAAGCTTGATAAACAGCGAGAGCAGTACTCGTCGTGGACAAGTCTAGGATGGGCACTACACTTACAGTTAAGTGGATGGCTAGCACACGAATGAGCCAGTACATTGAAAGAACAAAGAAGACTTTGGAATGCAAACAAAGGCACCCTATAACGATGGAACATAAAAAAGGGGGGACTTATATTTCAAATCAGGTAAATATGTATGCATGTCATCTAACCTCAAAGCATTACATATACTTGTGATTTGTTACAGAAAGATCCTCAATAAAGTCCAGCAAGATTGTGGACAAAGAAAGAATCATTAAGTTGATGATAACAAAGAATCGGTTTAGATCCTGGAACGAGAAGAGAATGAGATGAACCCTGTCAGTGGGAGAATCTTAAAGAAACGAGGAGATTAACCCTGTCATTAAGAGGAGTCTTCAAGTCAACCCTACAATCAAGAAGCGCCGTTTGTCAGCCTTATCTTGTCAAGACTTCGCCTGCCAAGTCTTTTTGCCAGGTAAGTCACATCTTTCCATTTAGGTAGGTCACCCATAACAATGAGACCACCTTCCATCATTTTTTTATTTAGGTAGGTCACTCATCATAATGAGACCATCATATAGGTAGGTCACCCATTATAATGAGACCATCATCTTCTTTCTGGATAGGTCACCCATCATAATGAGACCATCTTCCATTATTTTTTCTTCTTTTGGTAGGTCACCCATCATAATGAGACCATCATCTTCCATTTGGGTAGGTCACCCATCACAATGAGACCATTATTTTTTTTGGGTAGGTCACCCATCATAATGAGACCATCATCTTGCATACGGGTAGGTCACCTGTCATAATGAGACCATCTTGCATCTGGGTAGGTCACCCGTCATAATAAGACCATCATCTTCCATCTGGGTATGTCACCCATCATAATGAGACCATCTTGCATTTGAGTAGGTTATCCATTACAATGAGACCGTCATTTTTCTAGGTAAGTCACCTATCACAATGAGACCACACATACATCTTTGTATTGGTTCTGGTTAAAGAAGATCGCCAGATGGGATCTCAGGTTAACCCAACCACACACAGAGTTTAGCTTTGGTTAAAGGGAATCGCCAAATGGGATTTCAGGTTGACCGAGCTATACACTGACTTTTAGTTCTGATTAAAGGAGATCGCCATATGGGATCTCAAGTTAACCCGACCACACACAAAATTTAGCTTTAGTTAAAGGAAGTCGCCAGATGGGATTTCAGGTTGACCAGGCTATACACCAATTTTGGTTCTGGTTAAAAGAGATCGCTAGATGAGATCTCAGGGTAACCTAATCAAAAAGGCAGGTCGCCCGTGAAAATAGACTAGGGTAAGTGTGCGTGGGCTGGTCGCCCCTAAAAATAGACCATAATGAGTATGTGTGGGCAGGTCACCCCTGAAAATAGACCACGATAAGTATGTGTGGGCAGGTCACTTGTGAAAATAGACTAGTGTGAGTGTGTGGGCAGGTCACCGTGAAAATAGACCACTTTTCTTCAAAAGGGGCAGGTCATTCAAGATAATGAGACCATTTTCTTTTAAAAAGCGAAGTCCTTGGCTGAATGGATCACTCAGTAAGCCAGGAAGACCTTTTGTTTTCTTTACAAGCTTACTATGCAAAACATTGAGGAATTTTTGCTTTATAAGTATTGTAAAGAAGGGGCATCTGTTGCTACCTAATTTTTGACCCATGTTTTTAATAAATTTTCAAAAAAAATAAAAAAATAGCAAAAAAAAAAATGAAAACCCCAAAAAATGTATTTTTGATATATTTGTATCGTTTTTAGCATTTTCAACGCCATCTCAAAAGAATTTAAATTTTCAAATGTATTTTGAACTCGTTCAACTTTTAACGTGTTAATTTTACAATAACTTATTTTCCTTGTTGAGTCGACGTTGATATTGCTTGTTTTTTTTTTAAAATTCAAAAATACAAAAAAATCAAAATTTATAAGGGATTAAATATGAAAAGAAAAGGTTGAGAGACCAATTTGTTTTTTGGGTTGCTTAGGGACCAAGCAATTAAAAATAACAAATTTTGTTATGTATAAAGAGAAGTGAAAATTTTTAATACAGAGGGGGGAATAGTAAAGAGCAAGAGAAAAACCCTAAAAAAAAAAACCTAAAAAACCCAATCTTTTCTTCATCACGGGGGGAAGCCGCCATCCCTTTGGCTCTTGATTTCTTCAGCTGCTCTCGGTTACCCCTTGGACCTTAGCAAAAAGAAGACAAGCCGTCGCCCCCCTCCCTTGACCAAGAGCAAAAGAGCCATTTCCCCATCGTCATCTCCATCTTTTCTGTTCTCTCTTGACCAACCCGAAGCCGGCTGAAACTTCAGCCATCGTGAACACTCATCCCCATCTTCCCTACAGAATAGACCCCATCACTCTCCTCCCCATCGCCATTTTAACATTCGGAACTGAAAAGCCACACATAGCCATTCCCCTCTTATTTGGCAAAAAAAAGAAAAAAAGAGAGAACCCCATTAAACCCACATCAACCTCCAACAACGGTAGCTTCTCCCCATTTTTCCCAAAACTAGTCCCCTCACTATCATTTCCTCTGCGCTGCTAACTACAGCTCATTACAAAGACAATGAAGAAATAAGAAGGGAGGACGAAGGATAGTAAAAAAAGGGCAAAAAACTGAAACTTGGATGGACGCCGATCTCACAACCATGGCAGTGGTGGACGACACCGCCGTTGTAGAAATGAAATGGGAGGAGGGAAGTTGCCGATCCAGCCATCCACACACCTAATCTGTTGGCGGCGCGTGCAACACTCGGCTCTAGATTTGGTAGATCTTAAGGAAGAGAGAGAGAAGCAGATCTAAAAAAGGGGAAGGAAGAGAAGCTGATCTGAAAACAAAGAAAGAAAAGCTAAAACAGACTTGCTTGTTGTGTTTTTAGGTGTTTTGCAGGTAACGACGGTGCTCATAGCCGACAGGAAGGTGAAGAAAGGAGGAAGCAATTATAGATCTCCCCCGCTCTCTGGATTTCATGGCAACGCGTGAACCCACACGTTGCCAGTCGCAGTGGCGCGTGGAGAAGACGCGCCACCACTGTCCCTGCAGTTTCAGAAGGCCTCCTCTACAATTCTTGGATTTTTAGGGGTCTGTTTTGTAATTTTTACATGCTGGAACATGTATTTAAATTACTATTAGTTTTTTTTGTTTAATTTATATTATTTTGTAAATGTGGGTGTATGAAAAAAAATATAATGAGAATGGATAGGTGTGCATGATTGTACTTTCTTTTATGTATATTATTGAATTATAAAATGAAAAAGAAAGGAAAAAGAATTAAATATTTTAATTTGTATATGGTTAAATATCATAAGGACAAGTAAAATCATGTTGTATGTCTCGTGAAAATGCAAGAACATGTTTCTGCTTATATTTTGGGATTTAATAACTGATTTATTAAAGCCTTAAGAATTTGGCTAATATGTTTAAATTTTTAAATCACATCAAAATTACGAAGCAGCTTACCTCATGTAGGGTGCGTTAGGGGTGCTATTACCTTCTATAGCCACAACCATTTCCTTACTCGTGAATCTCCGACAAAGATCAGTACATCCGGGTTTTCTAGTAACCTTTAATTAAATACTAGGTGATGACTCCCAAAGAACCAAATCAAGTAAATAAACAAAAATTGCCAACCAACGTCGCACGGGGACGGGCGACACCAACTATACCCAAATACGCACACTATGTACTTTTATTTTATTTTTTTTCTTTTCTAAGTTATTATCTTTCATATACATTTATTGATTTAATTTTCAGAGCGTCGCTCTTGGAACGAGAGATTGGTTTACAGGAGATACCTAGGTCAATACTCCAGAAGCTCATAACACAGCTAGGGAAAGCCTATTTTTGTGTGAAGTTTTTTCACGACTTCATCAACAACGCTATCTATGAGAACTTGAATAAAAATCCAGTTCATTCCTTTTTACCTTTCACCAAAAATCTTTTCATGGTTGACGAGACTCTAATATAGGGTAGAGTGACTAATCTTCGCATAGGGACTCCAACTCCCTCAAGTCTCCAACATATCTCTCATCAGGTGCATATACTCAATGATGTTGTTGTGACTATGCAATTGCATCTTCACACTTTTCTTCTTACTCAACAACAAACTCCCATATGTGCACCAAGTGTAAAAAGACAACTTCGATTCCTTGAAAAGACATGGCATAATGACATGCAAATGAGTAACACTTTTACTTTTACACTAAAAAATACACACTTCGTTCCCACACGAGATGCTCAAAACAATCTAGTCACCATCAATCTTCATCTGAGTCCCCCTTATATACTAGAAAAAAACCTAGGCGTGAGATGAGATCCATGACTTTATGATCTCTTGAACACAACCTAGTCAAATAATCTCTACTTTGTCATAAAATCCTGTACACTCAACTCTTTAACGACCATGTTTCTATAAAAGCTAACCTAGAAAACTATAAGGGACTCATAAAACCCTTGAGAGCATATACAAAATATGATAAGCATCCTAGAGCTTGTCACACAAGACATTAATGCTATGTGCAAAATTCTTTTAACAACATTTAGTAGATTTGCACATGCATGATATCACAAGCTAGAGCCAAACTCTATTCTATACTTTTATAATCTCAACTCCCAACTAATCTATTTCTTTAGCATAAGCATTTCCGCTAAAAAAAGCACCACACAGATCTTCGTAATCACACAACGAGAAGATGAAAGCACTAAAGCCTATCTTTAACGGTTCAACGAAAAGATGCTCAATATGGAAAGACTTCTTAAACCAATAGCTATAAAAGCTCTAACTAGTAGAGCATATAACTTTGTCCTATAGGAAATGTTATATACCCTCCTTAATAAAAATCTTCTTAGTTAGTGTCAAACACGCAATAGAAATTACATTAGGGTGGAAGAAGCTAATGTGACCAAACAAGGCCACACATGTATCCACGCACGAGCAAAGTCTCCACCATGACATCAATCTTCAAGAAGAGCATCCAAAAGAAGCACCAATAGGCACATTCATAATTTCCTGACATTTTTCAAGCTCATGACTACACCTCTGACCATCACACGAATTGAGGTGCTGCTATCTAAAAGAAAGAATTTCTGTGATATCCTCCTCCTATAAAAAAGCAATGCGAACATGAGGAATCCTAATATGGTTTTATCTTTTTCACCGTGACAATAAGCATGACACTAATGAGTGCGATGTACTAAAAAAACATAGAACGATTGATCGCTAAAGGTTACCTCCACTAATTTATGAGAAAAGAAAAACAATTAGAGTTAGGAAAAGAAATATGTGCATTTGCACTTGATGTGCTACCCAAGATCAAATAATCTCTGGATTATCTCTATAAATTTGTATATCTATCTTTTAAGTTTTTCAATTAAATAGTAATGTTTCTCAAAGAAAAATCTTTATGTAGT
>Ga0325403_1005580_pt1 | contig 11884 bp, 11 predicted proteins | sample PopdelMetagenome_19_FD_205665 | JGI IMG/M metagenome (GOLD analysis project Ga0325403, IMG submission 205665) | Populus deltoides microbial communities from Bellville, Georgia, United States - Xylem-PdKOR-R4 | ecosystem: Host-associated > Plants > Phyllosphere > Stem > Wood/Secondary xylem...
CGTTCTCAGGAGGCGGCCCGCGGCGGCGCTGCTTAGCGTCGTTCCATGACCACCGAGAGCAAGACCGCGCACACCGCTGACGACTCCCACTCGGTCCAGGAGGCGACCGCCACGGCCACCGCCGGCACCGTGAAGACCTCCGACGGCGTCCTCGAGGCGCAGACCCAGCTCGCCGGCGAGGCCGCCGGTGACCGCACCACCCCCGAGCACCTCATGGCCGCCGCCACCGCCGCGTGCCTGCAGCAGTCGATCGGCATCGCCGCCTCCACGCAGGACGTCGACGCCAGCGACGCCAAGGTCGTGGCCCGCGTCCACCTGACCACCGGTGAGGGCGGCGGGTACACCTCGCACTTCGCCCTCGAGGTGAGCGGCCTGGCCGACGACGTCGCCGAGCGCGTGCTCGAGCAGGCCAAGCAGATCTGCCCCTTCACCAAGGCCCTCTCCAGCGCCGACCTCACGGTCTCGCTGGCCGCCTGACGGACGGGACGGCGCCGGGGTGCTCACCTGACGACGACTAGCCTCGCCAGGTGAGCACCCCGAGCACCCGGTGGGACCTCGTCGTCGTCGGCGCCGGACCGGCGGGCGCGTCCGCCGCCCTGGGAGCCCTGGCGCAGCGCGCCGACGCGCGCGTGCTGCTCCTGGACCGGGCCGACTTCCCCCGCGACAAGGTCTGCGGCGACGGCGTCGCCCCGCACGCCCTCGACGTGCTGGAGACCGTGGGCGTCACCGGCCTGCTGGCCGACTGGCCGGTCGCCCCGCGGCTGCGCATCTCCGTCGTCGGCGCCCCCGGCGTCCCCGTCGTCGAGCAGGCCATGTCGCGCCCCGCGCAGGTGGTGCCCCGGGCCGTGCTCGACGAGCGCATCCTGCGCGCCGCCCTCGACCGCGGCGCCGAGCTGCGCCGGGCGCGGGTGCGCGACGTCCACCAGGACGGCGCCGGCGTCGGCGTGGTGCTGTCCGACGGCGAGGTGGTGCGCGCGCGCGTCGTCGTCGCCGCCGACGGCGCCCACTCCGAGGTCCGTCGCGCCCTCGGAGCCTCGGCGGTGCCTCCCCAGCGTCCGGGGACCACGGCGATCGCCGTGCGCGCCTACGCCCCGGTGCTCCCCGAGCACGACGGCGTGCAGGTGCTCGCCTTCTCCGAGGACACCGACCGTCCGAGCTACGCCTGGTCGTTCCCGGTGGGAGACGGCCGCGCCAACGTGGGCTTCGGGCAGCTGGTCGACGCGCGCTCCTCCGCCGGCGCGGCGCCCACCCGCGCGCGGCTGCTGGAGCGGCTGGAGGAGCTGCTGCCCGGGACGACGGCGGGCGCGGAGCAGGTGGCCGGCCACCCGCTCCCGCTGTCGACGGGCCGGTGCGGCGTCTGGTCGGTGGGGCGGGTGCTGCTCACCGGTGACGCCGCGAGCCTCGTGAACCCCGTGACGGGGGAGGGCATCTACTACGCGGTGCTGTCGGGGGTGCTCGCCGGTCGTGCTGCCCTCGGCGGGGGCAGCTACGACCGGATGCTCCGCGAGGCGCTCGCCGGGCACCTGCGCCACACCGACCTGGCGGCCCGGCTGGTGCGCAGCGACCGGCTGCTGCACGCGGCGCTGCGCGCGTCGTCCCGCGACGCCGGGGTGTTCGACGACGTCGCTGACATCGGTCTGGCCCGCGGACGGCTGACCGGCCGCGTGGTGCGCGGCCTCGGCCGCTCCCTGCTCACCGCCTGAGCGCTCGCTGGGCACCGGTCCACCGCCCGGCTGTCGCTCGGGTGGCGGGCCGCCGCCGCGTGCGCGAGCGTGACCGGCATGTCGACCCGCGACGACGCGGCCGGTCAGCGACCGTCGAGCGCCACCCCGTCCGCCTCCGCACCCAGCGGCTCCAGCACCTCGGTGCTCGAGCCCTTCCAGCGCACGAAGCACCTCGCGGTGCCCGAGGTCCGGGAGATGCCGAAGCCACCCGCGCGGTGGCTCCCCCTGATCGGCCCGGGGATCATCGCCGCGGGCGTGGGCCTGTCCAGCGGCGAGTTCGTGCTCTTCCCGTTCATCGCCTCGCAGGTGGGGCTGGTCTTCGTGTGGGCCGCCCTCGTGGGCGTGGTCACCCAGTACTTCGTGACCATGGAGATCGAGCGCTACGCCCTGGCCACGGGGGAGACGGCGGTCACGGGCTTCAGCAGGTTCTGGCCGCACTGGGGCCTGGTGTTCGCGATCCTCACCTACGGCGCTAACCTGTGGCCGGGCTGGGCCACCAGCTCCGCGACCCTGATCAGCTTCCTCACCGGCGGCACGCCGCGCTACATCGCCATCGGCCTGCTCGTCGCCATCGGGCTCATCCTCACCCTCGCCCCGGTCGTCTACGTGGCGCTGGAGAAGATCCAGATGGTGAAGGTGGCCGCGGTGCTGCTGCTGCTGGTGGTGGGCGCCTTCGCGGCCATCACGGCCACGGCGTGGCAGGCCGTGCCGACCATCGTCACCGAGGCCACCTTCCCCGCCGCCGAGCTCGGCTTCGCGACCCTGTTCGGGGCCATGATCTTCGCGGGTGCCGGCGGCGGGCAGAACCTCGTCCAGTCGAACTGGATCCGCGACAAGGGCTTCGGCATGGGCACCTACGTGCCGCGCCTGCAGAGCCCGGTCACCGGCGAGCCCGAGGCCGTGCCGAGCACCGGGTACGTCTTCGCCACCGAGGGGCCCCAGGGCGAGGAGAACCTGCGCCGCTGGAAGGGCTGGTGGCGGTTCGCCAACGTCGAGCAGCTGTCGACGTTCGTCGCGATCACCGTGGTGTCGATCTTCTTCACCTCGCTGCTGGCCTACTCCACGGTCTTCGGCCTGGAGGACCTGCCGAACGACATCCAGTTCGTGCGCGTCGAGGGCGAGCAGCTCGCCGCGGCCGTGGGGGACTGGTTCGGCGTCTTCTTCTGGATCATCGGGGCGTTCTCCCTGTTCGGAGCCGCCCTGGGCATCACCGACTACACCAGCCGCATGGCCGCCGACGTGCTGAAGACCAGCTACACCAAGAACGCCGACGAGTCGAAGATCTACTTCTGGCTCACCTGGGGCCTGGTGGTCATCGGGTGCGTGGTGCTGCTCGTCGGCTTCGACCAGCCGATCGCGCTCGTCGTCGTCTCCGCCACCGTCGGCGGGCTGATGATGACGATCTACTCGGCGCTGCTCATTGCCACCAACCGGAAGCTGCTGCCCGGCCCGCTGCGCGTCAAGGGCGTGCGACTGGCCCTGCTCGTCGTCGCCATCCTCGTGTACGGGACGGCGACGGTGCTGACGATCAGCCAGCAGGTCCGGAACCTGACCGGCGGCTGAGCCGCCGGTCAGGTACCTCGCGGCCGGGGCTCAGAGGGAGCGCAGCACGGTGACGACGCGGCCCAGCACGGTCGCGTCGTCACCGTCGATGGGGGCGTAGGCGTCGTTGCGCGGCAGGAGCTTCACGTGCCCGTCGCGGCGCTGGAAGACCTTGACCGTGGCCTCGCCGTCGATCATGGCGGCCACGACCTCACCGTTCTCGGCGACGGGCTGGCTGCGGACGACGACGTAGTCGCCGTCGCAGATGGCGGCGTCGACCATGGAGTCTCCGACGACCCGCAGGGTGAACAGCTCTCCCTCGCCGACCAGCTGGCGGGGGAGGGCGAAGACGTCCTCCACCTCCTGCTGGGCGAGCACCGGGGCACCGGCGGCGATGCGGCCGACCAGCGGCACGTACGCGGCGTCGAGGCGCTCCTCGGCGGGGGTCTGCGGCTGCTCGACGGCGGCGAGCCCGGCGGCGGCGCGGCCGGCGTCGACCACCTCGATGGCGCGGGGGCGGTTCGGGTCTCGGCGCAGGTAGCCCTTGCGCTCGAGGGTGACCAGCTGGTGGGCCACGCTGCTGGGGCTGTGCAGCCCGACGACCTGCCCGATCTCGCGCATGCTCGGCGGGTAGCCGCGGCTCGAGACCGACTCCCGGATGGTGTCGAGCACGGCCTGCTGGCGGCTGGTCAGCCCGGCGGTGGGCGCCGCCTCGCGGGAGGTCGCCCTGCCGCTGCTCCTCGAGCCCGTCGTCGCCACAGCAGACCTCCTCGCATCCCCGCCGGCGGGTGCGGCGGTCCAGCCACCCAGGGTAGTGGATCGAGCACGCGAATCTCAAACAGGCGTTCGACGCGGGCCGTCGTGGCGCTGGTGGGGCCGCCGGCGGCCCCCTGATCACGGCCGAGGGCCCTAGCCTCTCAGGGTGAGCAGCACCACCCCCGTGCCGGCGAGGGTCGAGGCCAACGGCCTGAACGTCATCGACGAGTCCGAGCGCAAGGGCAGGCCGTCCAGCCTGTTCTGGCCGTGGTTCGCGGCCAACGTCTCCGTCTTCGGCATCGCCAACGGCGCCTTCGTGCTCGGCTTCGGCCTCAGCTGGTGGCAGGCGCTGCTGGCGGGCGTCGTCGGCATCGTCGCCTCCTTCCTGCTGTGCGGGCTCGTGGCCCTCGGGGGCACCCGCGCCTCGGCGCCCACGATGGTGGTCTCCCGCGCGGCCTTCGGCGTCCGCGGCAACCGGCTCCCCTCGGCGATCAGCTGGCTGCTCACCGTCGGCTGGGAGACGGTGCTGGTCTCCCTCGCCGCGCTCGCCACCGCCACCGTCTTCACCACGCTCGGCTGGGGCGGGGGCACCCTCACCAAGGCCGTCGCGCTGCTCGTCGTCGTCCTGCTCGTGGTGGGCGCGGGGGTCCTCGGCTTCGACGCCATCATGCGGCTGCAGGTCGTCATCACCGGCGTCACCGGCGTGCTGACCCTCGTCTTCCTGGTGCTCACCGCCGAGGACCTCAGCTGGGCGGCGGTCAGCGCCGTGCCGAACGGCTCCTGGCAGGCGCTCCTGGGCGCCACGGTCTTCGCGATGACCCTCTTCGGCCTGGGCTGGGTCAACGCGGCCGGTGACTACTCCCGGTACCTGCCCCGGCACTCCTCGCGGCCCGGCGTGGTCTGGTGGACGACCTTCGGCGGCGCCACCGCGCCCCTCGTCCTCGCGTCGTTCGGGGTGCTCCTGGCGGCCTCCTCCCCGGAGTTCGCCGCCGGGGTGAACACCGACCCGATCGGCGCGCTGGCCGCCGGGCTGCCGGTCTGGTTCCTGGTGCCGTTCGCGCTGGTGGCGGTGCTGTCGCTCGTCGGCGGGGCGGTCCTGGACATCTACTCCTCCGGCCTGGCGCTGCTCTCGCTCGGGCTGCCCGCGCCGCGGTGGGTCGCGGCGCTGGTCGACGGCGCGCTGATGGTCGCCGGGGCGGTGTACGTCGTCTTCGTCTCCCAGGACTTCCTCACCCCGTTCCAGGGCTTCCTCATCACCCTGGGCGTCCCGATCGCGGCGTGGGCCGGCGCTGCGATCGCCGACCTGGTGCGCCGCTCCGGCGCCTACGACGACGCCGCCCTCTTCGACCCGACGGGCCCCTACGGCTCGGTGCGGTGGGGGCCGGTGGCGCTGCTGCTCGCGGCCACCGCCGTCGGCTGGGGCCTGGTGGTGAACTCGAGCGCCACCTGGCTGACCTGGCAGGGGTACCTGCTGGAGCCCCTGGGCCTCGGCGGGCGCGAGGGCGACTGGGCCTACGCCAACCTCGGCGTGCTGGCCGCCCTCGTCATCGGGTTCGCCGGGCAGCTGCTGCTGACGCCGTCGGCCCGCAGGACGCTGCACACGGGGGCCCTGGCCCGCCGGTGAGCCTCCGCCTCAGCGCTCCCCGGTGACCAGCGCGCGCAGCCGCTCCAGCGGCAGCTTCGGCGTGCGGTCCTCGGTGACCAGGCCGTTCGCCTCCTGCAGCGTGTCGGCCAGCTGGGTGTAGCACCAGCCGACGAGCCCACCCGCCTCCACGCACGCCTCGGCGGCGCCCAGGAGGTCGCCGAGCCGCCGGGCGTAGTCGTCGGCGTCGGAGGCCGTCGAGTACCCCCAGGTCGCCCCCGCGGGTGCCGCCTCGCCGTCCTCGCCGTCGGGCACCGGGGTGAAGCGCACCCCGCCGAACTCGCTCAGCACGAGCGGCCGCTGCGCGGGGGCGAGCTCGCCGGCCCGCGCACCGCCGCCGGACACCCGCAGGCGCCGCCCGTTGGCGCTCACCCGGCCCGAGGGCGACGACGGCGAGGGCACCCCCACCAGCGCCGCGACCGCCTCCACCGAGCCGTAGCGGGCGAGCAGCACCTCGCCGGCGTCGGTGTAGTCGTGCACGGTCCACAGGTCGGAGTCGGTGTGCTCCCACCCGTCGTTGCTGACGACCGGCCTCGTCGGGTCGAGCGCGCGGGTGAGGGCCGCCAGCGCCGTCGCGTACGAGCGCTCGCCCGGGACCGTGGCGATGTCCTGGACGCCCCAGCTCTCGTTGAGCGGCACCCACGCCACCACGCTGGGGTGGCTCGCGTCGCGGTGGACCACCTCGAGCCACTCCGCCGTCAGCAGCGACACGGCCCGGGCGGTGTGCGCGTAGGCGTTCGCGGTCTCGGCCCAGACGGTGATGCCGAGCCGGTCGCACCAGTGCAGGAAGCGCGGGTCCTCCACCTTCTGGTGGATCCGCACCGAGTCGAAGCCGAGGTCGGCCACCAGCTGCGCCTCGGCGCGCAGGCGCTCGGCGCTGGCCGCGAGGTGGGTGTCGGGCCACCACCCCTGGTCGAGCACCGACCGCAGGGTCCGCGGCTCCCCGTTGAGCAGCAGCCGCCCGGCCCCGACCTCCACCGAGCGCAGCCCGAGGTAGCTGGCCACGGCGTCGAGCTCGGCGCCCGGCCCACCCGTCCGGCCCGGGGTCCCGGCCAGCAGCCGCACCTGGGCGTCGACGAGGTGCGGGTGCTCCGGGCTCCACAGCAGGGCGTCGCGCCGCTCCTGCCCGTGCCGCAGCAGCGGCACCGCCAGGGCGACCTCCACGCGGGGACCCCCGCGCTCGGCGGGGCCGGGCACGCCCACCACCGCCTCGGCGAGCACGCGCTCGCCGTCGTCGTCTCCCAGGGCCAGGCGCACCGAGAGGCTGACGGGCTCCACCGGCACCGACGACAGCTCGGCCACGAGGTGCACGACGGCGCCCGCGACGTCGGCGCGCCAGGTGAGGTGCTCGATGCTCACCGCCGGCACGACCTCGGCCCAGACGGTCTGCCAGATGCCCGACGTGCGGCGGTACCAGATGGCGTGGGGCTCGTCGTGCCAGTCCTGCTTGCCGCGGGGCAGCTCGGGGTCGCGCGCGTCGTCGACGGCCCGGACCACGACGACGTGCTCGCGGTCGAGGAAGGCGTCCAGGAGGGCGTCGTGCTGGCCGGGACCGGCCTCGGCGGCGGGGACGTCGAGCAGCTCGGTGACGTCGGCCGAGAACGGCGTCTGCCCGCCGGTGTGCTCGGCCACGAGGTGGCCGTCGAACCAGACCCGGGCCGCGTGGTCGACCGCGCCGAAGCGCAGCACCAGGCGGTGGCCGTCGGCGACCCGCCCGGCGCCGGCGACGTCGCGCAGGCGCAGGCCGCGGCGGTACCAGAGCTCGGCGAACGGGCCCTGGTCACCGACCCCGGAGGCCTCGCTCTCCGGCGGGTAGGGGACGACGACGTCGAGCTCGTACCCGGCGCGGTCGGCGAGGTCGGTCGAGCGCCAGCGGCTCCCGCCCTGCGTGCTCCCGGTCGGCCCGCCGGCGCGGACGAGGCCCAGCTGCCAGGTGCCGCCGAGGTCGGTCCAGTGCTCGCGCAGCAGCTGGGGGCGGGGGTGGGTGCCGTCCTGGCCGCTGGCCCGGGGGAGGCCGCCGGGGAGGTCACCGGGGAGGCCGCCGGGGAGGTCACCTGGGAGGTCGGAGGGGAGGTGTGCCGTCTCTGCCACCCGCCGGAGTGTGCCACGGGACACCACCGCGTTTCCATCGTTGCAAAACGGGGTGGGGACATGCACACTCGGGCCCACCACGTGACGAGGAGGTCGACGATGACCTGGAACGCCCCACCCGGCCCGACCCGCAGGACCCTCCTGCGCGGCGGCCTGGCCGGAGCCGCTGCCCTCGGGCTCGCCGGATGCGGCAGCCCGCTGGCCGCCGGCATCGCCGGCACCCCGCTCAACCCCGACACCGTGACGTTCTGGAACCTCTTCGGCGGCGGCGACGGCGCCCGCCTGCAGGGGATGCTCGACGTCTACCGCGAGCAGAACGGCCCGGGGTCCCTGACCTCGGCCACCTTCGCCTGGGGCAACCCGTACTACACCAAGGTCTCCCTGGCCACGCTCGGCAACAAGCCGCCGGACGTCGCCGTGGCCCACTCCACGCGCGCCACGATCCTGGCGCAGGCCGGCCTGCTGGAGCCGATCACCGACGAGCTGCTCGCCCTCGGGGGCTTCAGCAGCTCCGACTTCACCACCTCGGTGTTCGACGCCGGCAAGGTCGGCGACGTCGCCTACACGATCCCCCTCGACACCCACCCGTACGTCCTGTTCTTCAACAGCGACGTGTGCGGCCAGGCGGGCCTGCTCGACGGCGACGGCAAGCTGGTGCAGATCGTGGGCCAGCAGGCCTTCGAGGACGCGCTGACCGCGATCGCCGGCGTCACCGGCGGCGCGGCGTGGGCCGCCTCCAACGTGGGCGACACCTCGGGCTCCTGGCGCCTGTTCCAGACGCTCTACTGGCAGATGGACGGCGCCACCGACTTCCTCGGCGACGACGGGCAGCAGCTCACCGTCAACGAGGACCTGGCCATCGCCACGATGGAGTTCATCGGCGGCCTGGCCGCCAAGGGGCTGCTCACGCCCACCGTCGACTACGCCGGCGCCGGCACGCAGCTCTTCACCGGCAAGGTCGGCTTCCAGACCCAGGGCGAGTGGGAGATCACCACGGCCCAGTCCATCGAGGGCCTCACCTTCGGCATGGCGCCGATCCCCCAGGTCTTCGACGTGCCCGCGGCCCAGGCCGACTCGCACACCTTCATCATCCCGAAGATGGAGCGCACGGACGAGCAGCGCCAGCTCGCCATGGGCTTCGTGAAGTCGATGCTCGACCAGAGCCTGAGCTGGGCGGAGGGCGGTCACGTGCCCGCGTACATCCCCACGCTGGAGTCGCCGGAGTTCGCGGCGCTGGAGCCGCAGGCCGACTACGCGGCCGCTGCGGAGATCGCCAAGTACGACCCGCCGGGCTGGTACTCCGGCTCCGGGTCGAACTTCGAGAACGTCGTCGGGTCGCAGATCGGTCTCGTGCAGCAGCAGCTGGCCAGCCCCCAGGAGGCGATGGCCGCCATCAAGTCGCAGCTCAACACGTACCTCGACACCCCGAGCCCCGTCGCATGAGCGCGCCGACCCTGCCCCGGCAGAGCTCGGCCGCGAGCTCCGCACCGCCGCGCACCGAGAAGACCAGCGCGCTCAAGGCGGAGGGGCGCGCCGGCTGGCTGTTCGTCGCGCCGTTCGCCCTCTTCTACCTGCTGTGGCTCGTCGGTCCGACGCTCTACATGCTCGTCACCAGCTTCTTCAACACCTCGCTGGTGCGCCCCGGCCTCGGCAGCTTCGCCGGGCTGGCCAACTACCGCGAGATGCTCACGCGCCCCGAGTTCTGGGACGCCCTGTGGCACACCCTCTACTTCACGATCCTCACGACGATCCCGCTCGTCGTCCTCAGCTTCGTCTTCGCCGTGCTCGCCAACCGCGTGCGCCGCGGCAAGTGGTTCTTCCGGCTGGCGTTCTTCCTCCCGTACGTGCTGCCCTCGGCCACGATCTCGCTGATCTGGGTCTACATCTTCACGCCCGACACCGGCCTGTGGCCGGCGGCGCAGACCCTGTTCGGGTTCGACGCCACCGCGATCCTGGCCGACCCGGCGACGGCGATGATCGGCATCGCCATCGCCACCGTCTGGTGGACCCTCGGGTTCAACTTCGTGCTCTACCTGGCGGGCCTGCAGGACATCCCCCGCGAGCTGTACGAGGCCGCGGCCGTCGACGGCGCGACGCCCTGGCAGCAGATCCGCTTCCTCACCATCCCGCTGCTGTCGCGGACGACGACGCTCGTGGTGCTGCTCCAGATCATCGCGAGCCTGAAGATCTTCGACCAGGTGTACCTGATGACGCAGGGCGGTCCCGGCATCTCCACGCAGGTGGTGCTGACCCTGGTCGCCAACACCGGCTTCACCGACAACCGCATCGGCGCCGCCTCGGCCGCCTCGGTGCTGCTCTTCGTCGTCATCATCGCCATCGCCGTCGGCCGCCAGCTCATCGAGCGCCGCCAGGAGAGGAGGGCCGCCTGATGGCCACCGCCACCACCGGGGTCTCGGCCGCTGCGCCGCAGGCCCGCGACACCTCCCGCGACGCCGCCCAGAAGCGCCCCAGCGGGCGCGCGTTCAACGTCGTCGCCGGGATCGTGCTGGGTGTCTTCGCCGTCATCTGGCTGATCCCCAGCCTGTTCGCGCTCAAGGCGTCGCTGTCGAGCAACGGCGACGCCGCGCTCGGCGCCGGCACGGTCATCTCCAACCTCAGCCCGACGCTCGGCAGCTACTCGACGCTGCTCGCCAGCGGCGACATCTGGGACTGGTACCTGTCGAGCTTCCTGACCGCGGGCGTCACCACCGTGCTCGCGGTGCTGTTCGCCTCGATGGCGGGCTACGCGCTCTCCAAGCTGCGCTTCCCGGGCCGCAGGCTCGTGTTCGCGGCCATGCTGCTCGGCATCATGGTGCCGCCGCAGGTGCTCGTGGTCCCGATCTTCCAGATGCTCGACGGGATGGGGCTGCTCAACACCTACTGGGCCGTGATCTTCCCGCAGGTGCCGACGGTGATCGCCGTGTTCGTCTTCAAGCAGTTCTTCGACGGGCTGCCCAAGGAGTTCGACGAGGCCGCCCGGATCGACGGCGCCGGCTACTGGAAGATCTACCGCCAGATCGTCATGCCCCTGTCGGGGCCGATCATCGCGGCGATGGCGATCATCACGTTCGTCGGCACCTGGAACAACCTGATCCTGCCGCTGTTCGTGGTGTCCAACCCCGAGCTGATGACCATCCCGGTCGGCCTCGCGACGGTGCAGGGCTCCTTCGGGCAGCGCTACGCCGACATCCAGGCCTCCGCCATCCTGGGCGCGCTGCCGCTGATCATCCTCTACATGGTCTTCCAGCGGCGGATCATCGAGGGCGTCGCCGGCTCCGGCCTCAAGGGCTGACGAGAGCGTCCCACCACGCCCGTCGGGGGACCGGGCGTGGTGGGATCTCCCTTGTGGGGGGACGAGCGGAGGACCGGTTCCCGAGGGACGTCTACGGCGCGGGCTCCGAGCCCGACGTCAGGTTCTCCCTCGCCAACGAGCGCACCTTCCTCGCGTGGGTGCGCACCGGCCTGGCCCTGCTCGCCGCGGGCGTGGCGCTGGAGTCGCTCCAGCTGCCGCTCCAGCCGGGACTGCGGCTCGCCGCGTCCCTGGTGCTGGTGCTCCTCGGCGTGCTCGCCCCGGCGCAGGCGTGGCGGGGGTGGCGCCGCGACGAGCGGGCGATGCGCCTCGGGGAGCCGCTGGCCGCCCCGGTGCTCGCGCTGCCGCTCGCGCTGGGCTGCACCCTGGCCGGGGTCCTGGTGCTGCTGGGCGTCCTCCTGCGGTGAGCGGCGCGACGGCGAGGGACCCGGGGCTCCAGCCCGAGCGGACCGCCCTGGCGTGGAGCCGCACCGGGCTCGCCGTGGTGGCGGGCTCGCTGCTGGGGGGCCGCCTCCTCGCGCCCCACGTCGGGGTGGCCGGCCTGGTGCTCGGGGCCGTCGGGGTGGGGCTGGGGCTCGCGCTGCTGCTCGCGGCGCCCGCGCGCGAGCGGCGCCACGCCCGCCGCGCGGACCCCGCTCGGCTGCGGCCCGGGGGTGGTCTGCTGGCGGTGGTGGCCGCCGCTGCGGTGGCGCTGGGCGTGGTCGGCGCCGTCGTCGTCGTGCTCAGCGGGGGACGGGGTTGAGCAGCGGCTCCCCGGCGAGCGCGCGCCGGGCGTTCTCGGCCACGTCGGCCACCCGCGCCAGCAGCACCTGCCGGGTG
>Ga0325403_1005581_pt1 | contig 11883 bp, 6 predicted proteins | sample PopdelMetagenome_19_FD_205665 | JGI IMG/M metagenome (GOLD analysis project Ga0325403, IMG submission 205665) | Populus deltoides microbial communities from Bellville, Georgia, United States - Xylem-PdKOR-R4 | ecosystem: Host-associated > Plants > Phyllosphere > Stem > Wood/Secondary xylem...
GTCAGGCGCAGGGGTGGTATAGGGGATGATGGTGTGGAGGCTATTGCATTACCTCTTGGAATGTCTTTTGCTGCTGTTGTTGCTCAGGTTTCTTCAATTTTCTGTTTTTTTATGCGATGTAGATTGAAATTAGGGATTTGGGCTCATAAAGTTTGGAATTTTGATGTAGCTTCAAGTTTGGTTTTTTTTTTGTGTCTATCTAGTTTTTTTAAGGCAATTAGGGTTTGTATCTGCTTACATTGGGAAATTTTTTAAGGCAATTTGCTTATATGTTATTCAAATTGATTGGCGTTTGTTTAACTGTCTAATCGGGTTTGGGATTTGTTTGCTATTGGTTATTGCTTTTCTAGATAAAATTTGTTGATTTGTTGGAATGGAGATAGATTCTTATGTGAGGTTAAGGAGATTGTTGATGAATTTTTGATGTTGTGGAGTGTTTAGCTCTTTGAATGTCCTTAAGTTTATGTATTGATTTAGATGTGCAACTATGGAACTCAAAGATGAGTTACAAGCACTTGGATTTTAGCTTTTGATCAACTATATTATGCATGAAATTCAGTGTTGACTTGAATTTAAGTTCTGGTAGTTGGCATTAAAATGATCAATGGATTGTGAATAAAAGGTTTTTAAGCAACCCTATAGAAAATGTATACATTTGATGTACAATTGTGGCTATGTATATAAACGTCATTGAGATAGATATCTACCTTGTATCTATTGTTTTGGTGTTTTGGGAAAGCAGTAGGGATAGAGACAAGCCTGTTATGTGATGCTTAATGTGGATGTTTTATTGCTATCTGCGTATCATATGGCATACACATTACATGCTTTTACTTGCATGCACACATATCGTATGTTGCATGATTCTTATTTTGTTTACATTAATACATTCAAGTCTATACCTTATGGTCTTGTTTGATTTATACATCGATATATGTATAATTAGTGTGTCCAAAGCAGTGTCCAGTTTTTTATTCAACACCATGTTTGCAGTCTAATATCATTTGGTGGTCAAATTAATTTTGATATTAGGTTGACAGTTTATATTTACTCATGCAATGAGAATTTTTGTTCTTGTGGGATGTCTGTTAATGGCATCAGTTGTATTCTTGTAATATGTTATCTTTGGTGAATCAAAAGGTGGACTCCACTCTGCCTTCTCTTAAGTATACCAAACAGATTGGTGATTGTTTATAAAGTTAACCCTCAAACATCTTCACAGCTGTTTGTTTGAACCTGAGATACCGAGCAGCTCGCCTGAACGCCGAGTCTTTCTGGTCTTGACTGCCAATTTTATTATAGTCTTCCATCTTTGTAAAAACAAAGCATTAAAAAAAAACTTGAACTCTATTTTCTTCCTTTTTAAGGTTTTATTTTCAATTTCTAATTGTTTTATATATATAGGTTTTTTCTCCCTATGGTTTCTTTCAGTATCCCTTTTGTACCTTTCAGCACTCTCCTGTGGGTTTTCTGAACTTTCAAATGAAATGGCTTGCCCTATGAAAAATGTCTCATTAAAAATACATAATCGCATTCTTACAGGAATGGAGACACTGGAGAGTTTTTGTCAATTAGCAAGGTCTCAGGCATCTTTTATCATATGTGCCAATCATTTTGGACATGAGAAATTAAAATTTCCCATTTCATACCTAACTGTTTTAATACTTTATTCAATTTTGTTTTTTCAAAAAAATGTTTTCTGAGGTATGCTATGTTACCAGATCTGAATAGTTTTGAATTTTGATAATTTTATATTATCAAAACAGTGTTCAGAGGAGATTTGCAAAATAAGTGATGCATCACCACTTAAGTCTCCATTGGCAAAGTCTCCAGTTTTATGCTCTAGTCTTAGAAATAAATGTAAATAATGTGCACATTTGTCAAGATTTTCTTGGATTCACATTAGTATTTGTCATTTGATATTGATCATTTGTTGCTGTTTTTTTCTTCTTCTAATTTTAGGTTCTGGAGAGGAAAGATGCTGCAGGTGAAAGGATGTCTGTTGATCATCTTTCAATGGTAAGTTTTGTGTTTTTTTTTAGCCTAACATGAACTATATATTCACCTCTCAGAAATAGCTCTATGATGTCATCACTATGGTTTACATCCCTTCTGCTGTACATCTTTTATCTGCATACTGAATAACATACTAGATTTTTAACTCAAATGGACTGCTTGTTATACAGTTCATATTTAGGCAACAATGCAATCAGATCAATGAAATTGCCCATCTAGTAAATTTTTCACTGCAACAGAAAAATTTGCCGCAGCATACTTGGGTTTTTTTTTTATAGGCCCTTTCCCTTTGATATTGAATCTGTTTGTTCTAAGATTAATGATGTTCGGAATATTGGGAATTAAATCAATCTTAATTTGTCTACTTTTGTGCAGATCTGCTCTTCAGCTGTCAGAGAATCTTTAGCCAGTGTAAGCCAGACCTTAACTGCTCACTCATCCATTGACTCTGGTTTTACAAGTCAAGTTTCCTCATGTACTTGTCAACATCAGACAGGCCACAAAATGCTGACTTATATGAATGTGCTTCATTCTTTACACCCTATTTGCAACAGGTCTTTGGTAACAAATTTGATTTCTTCGCAAGGAATTTTCAGAAATCATTTGGGAGCACATTGAGTACTCTTAGATTGATTAATGAATCGTCTATCAACTGGGGACCGCATGCTTTAATTCACCAGAACCTAGAAATTTCTGCTTCAAACAGGACTCTCAATAAAAGAGATGGCTGTACAAATAGTGCCTGTATGAAAGACTCTGATTCAGAAACAGACTTGCCCAATAATTCAACTGAGGGTCAAACCCATAAACCTGAGCAGGTAGAAGAGAACATATCAGTGGGTTGCTTGGGTCAAGAACTTGTCCTGCACGGGCCAGCCAACCAACTGGCTTGTGCTCCTAGTTCATACCCTTTAATTAACATGTATAACAATATTGAGAAATCTGTTGTGGAGCAAGTCCGTTCTAATGACCTGAAGGCATTGGAGATTGGTGTTGCAATGAAAAGATTGAAGTTGGATGAGGAATTGTTGAATCTCACCTCAGAATCAAACTATCTGGAGAGATCAAAGTTAGTAATGGGCATGTCAAAGGCATCCTTTAAAGCTGACAAGTTCAAGACTCAATTAGAAGACACAAGGCATGCTGAGCTGCATAGAAATTGCATTGACTGTCTTGTTGCTGGTTTGTTCATCATGTCAGCCTCGCTTTCATACAGTACATATGTATATTCATACAGAAGGATCAAAGAAGCTACTGCATCCTGCTCTCATTCACACAAGGCAAGGACCATGTCTTATTGCTTATCTTGCTATTGTCATTTGATTTAGTTTCTTGACATGTGTGTAATTATCATATTTGTTGGTATTCTGGTCTGGTTCTATATGCTTTCTTTCTAGTACTAGGTACTAGCAAAGGTGCTTCCTTGAGAAATAACAGAGAGAGTAGAGAGAGGCTACTAAAAGTGTATTTTTAATTAAAACTATTATATTATAAGCAGCATATTAACTTTGATCCTTGAGGTAGTTGGTAAAGGTTAGGGCTTGGGCAGGCTTTATATTCTAATAATCCCTTGATGTCTGAAATTTGACGAAGTAGAAACGATGGACAACCTTTCTCATTGGGCAAATTGTGACCGGATTCTCCTTTTCAAGTTTAAACATGATTTAGCAATCTTGATCCAAAATAGTCTTAATCACGAGCAGAAAGAAAATTCTTTATCATTGTTTCCATGTCTAATACCATGTCTTTGTTTTAAACCCTTTCTAGTTTTGTGATATTGGGTCTGGGTTGACACTATTCCCACTCCCTAACATTATGAGGTGACCAAATTAACCTTCATTTAGAATGTTCTCATATATAATTAAAACACCATCAATTCTATACACTATAAATCTAATATAAATTTATAAAAGAATACTGTCTTCAAATCTAAATTGAACATGCTAATAGTATTTTTGTTTTCATTGAAATATATAGCGTATTGTTCAAAATCATTATTGTAATAAATATTTTATAATTTACAAGTTAGATTTAAAAAAAATATATGATATTTTTATGATAATGAATAAAATGTAGAACACTTTGTATCTGCTATAATATAGATACTCTTAATGATATCATTGAGTGATAATAGTAATGTTTTGTCATCTAAACAATGTTTAACATAAACAAAAATAGTATATTAAAAACAATTAGAAATACAAATACATTTTACAACACTTTTCATGAATTTTAAGTACATTTATTTGTGCGTGTGGGTGTGTGTGTATAATAGAAAATTGCATTGCTAATGTGAAATTATGTTTTTTTTTTGGCATGTACATCTAAAAGAATTTAATTGGTTTAATTATTTGAAGTTTTGAGGAATTAAATTGAGGTTAGTTTTGTCACTTAATGAAATTATTGATGGGGAACAACAAATAAGGGGTGGGATTAGCACCAACCTTGGGTCTATGGATTAGACAATTGCCATGCCATACCTTTGGTAACAAATGATTTTTATTTCTTTTTGCTATATACTCCTTTTCTCTTGTTAATTTCATATCAGATGCTGAGGAAAAATTCTATGTTTCTGGCTGTGTTTCAGGTGTCCAAATTTGGGTGGTTCGTCAGGCCTTTTTCATCCTTAAATTCCTGGCTGCAGATACTGATATGTCAAGTTCAAGTTGTGAGCCAAATGGCATTTGGAATCCTAATTATTCTTGCAGTTGCTTTTTTGCTTGTACAACGGTCCTCGAGTTCACACCGGACAATGCCAATAACTTTCATTCTGCTACTGTTGGGAGCTGTCTGTGGTTTTACTGGCAAACTTTGTGTAGATACACTGGGAGGGAGTGGATCACTCTGGCTTCTTTATTGGGAAGCTTTATGCTCGCTGCAGTTCTTCTCAAATGTATTTACACCAACTTTGTTCCGGATACTTCATGGCCCCGTCCGTGCAATCTCCCAAGGGACAAAACCCAACACAATATTTCCATATTGGCTCCGGAAATTACTCTTCTATGCTACTTCCGTCCTGTTTCTACCATTGTGCTGTGGTCTCTTGCCATTTGCTGGCCCAGGTGAATGGACAAATCGTTTTTGTCTGTTAAAACCAAACATGATGTGTCCCAAAACAGGTGATTGAGGCTCCCATTCATATCGCAACCGGTCAAGCTCCTGTCTATTTGTATGTTACTTGTACTGTACACCAAGCTGCCTAAGCATTGTGCTTGGGCTAAATAAATTATGTAGGCAGCTGGGTTTATTTATTCATTTTGTATGCTTGAGTCACTGCAAAATTAGCTAGGGATGCTTTACAAAAAGAAAGCAGAAGTTGCATCGCAGGTCGTTTGTAATGTTAAGTGAATTGTCATGTTGTATCATGGTAGCAGCATTTTAATGTTAGAATATTCTTGAACTGATATATTATTTCCATATTGGCGTGGATCATTTTGCAGCTGAGTTCTGCAGTGTTTGGTATTGCTGTGTTCCTTACAAAATTGAATTTTTTTAGTTTAAAATTATTATTTTAATATATTGATATTAAAAATAATTTTTTAAAAATAAAAAATATATTATTTTAATATATTTTCAAACAAAAAAATATTTTATATCACAACTATTTTATACTCTCTCAACTCCCAAGCATCCCGAAAATCATCTCTATGGCTAGTGTTTCATGCGTAAAGTATTTGAGGAAATGATATAACTTGCAAGGCATTAGATTTTGGTTAAACTGTCCACTCTGATAAATAAGGTTTTTTTTTTTTTTTAATACACACCAATAAGATTTTAAATTTGCTCAAGTCCTCAGACCACCGGTCAAATTTAGAACGGAAGCCAATGCATTGCGGTCATTTATTACAGAAAGTTGAAATACTATAAATCATATTGTTTTGCGACTAAACTTCTGGTAATAAAACTAATTATATCAGAACAAAATGTATGGGGGAAACAACGAGAGATCCAAGCAACAGGTGAATTTCACCACCTGCAACTCTATAACTGGAAAATGTGATAGCCCTCAACAGTGTTATCTTACAAATGCCTGCTAGAGTACCATGTGCTGACTGTCAAAAAAATTCTGAAACTAAGAAGTTTACATGCCCTGAGACACCTAGACTGATAAAGTGAAGATTATAACGAGGCCCCAGAGGCATGACTCCCATCTTCATGGTGAACAAAATCTTCATATTTGATTCTTTGCAGCCAAAGCAGGCTTCAAACTGTCACGCTTGTCCTAGATGTATCCACTCATAGAACCTCATGAGCCTTCCCATAATACCTGTTTATGAAGGATGCCTGCAAGGAAAAATTGCAAAAATCACAAGGAAATCAGATAATCCACTTTCTGGAAAGAGAAAATGCAAGGTCTGCATGTACTATCCTCGTTGACCTGGGACAATCTATTAATACTTGGAAATTGAGAGAATGAATGGAAAATTTAAGATGTTCCCTTGAGAAGTTGGAACGGTAGATTGACAAAACTTTGGGACACAATGGGGTATAAAAGAAACCTTAATCATACAATCTAAACTTGAAACACACGCATAAATAATTTCTCATTCCCTAAAAGTTGTAGCATTCAAAAGACAAAAGACCTTGGTCCACAGAATTTTCCCACACAGAAAGCATATTCAATATGGAACTGCTTTAAACAATGGAACCCTGACTATTTGGGTGTTTTTGCATACACCTAAGATAATACCAGACAACAATACAAAACTCATAAGAGGTAAGACAGGCCTGTATACCTCATTCAAGGACAATATGCATGCTCTGATCATAAAATGAAACGGGCACACAGGATTTGAACGAGGCTCATATTTGGAGTATGAAATCCAAAATAAGCTAATTAGACAGATAGACAAGGGGATAACATGTTTGACTTGAATAATGTCCTCCTATAACTTTGTATTCCGACTACTTGGAAACTGATCAGGCAATCACAAAGGTTGCTAGCTATTGAACTACAATCAGAATAGAAAAACAAACTCTGAATAATCAAAAGCTGTTTTTGCAAAATTATGTCCTTGTGGACAACACTTTACCTTCACATTTGATATGTCAGGTGTATCAGGTGTTTGCACGGGATAGAACTTGTAAAACCTCAACTTCTCAAATGCTCGTCTACTTTCCTCACTCATTTCCTCCAGGGCCTTTCTCCTGGCTTCCCTTGCCTGCATCAAAGGAAACTTGTTAGAAAGCAGATCAAAGACTGCCTACTTATACTCCCAAACCAAACAGAACCAAACAAGTTACCTCTCTGTTAGCTTTCTTTGCTTCTCGAACTTTCTCTTTAACAAATTCCTAAGAAAGCAAAAATGCAAGGTTCAATTATTAACAAAAATAAGATGAAATGATGAGATATTCAAATATATTTAACAAAATTCACCTTAAAGGCATCCTTTTGATCTTCAGATAATTCATCCTCCTGGATCAGTTTATCAGTGAACTCCTGCAGATTGATAGGTAAATCTTAATATAAATTAATTGTACTTTCTTTGCAGTGGGTAGGGTGGTGGTTCAGGAAAGAATTTTGACAGTTGAGCAATGATAGGACAAGTATAATCACATGAGGAGGTAAGAATATGTTCATAAGCATAACACCATTTCTACATCATTCCTTCAAATATGCAGAGGAGAATCCAGCTCCACAATGGTGGATTTATAAGACGTCTATCATAACCACATGTTCAAACCAATTCTCCCATGATGTCAAATGTCAGTGGTTATGATACATTCAAAAGACAGAAGACATGAAAAGAGAAACTTCATGAAAAACCATCCAGGTTAAACGAAGACAAAAACATCAGAAATAGAACTCTTACCTCAAGTTCATCAAGTTCCCAATCAAATTCACAGAAAATCTGCAGTTATTAATGATAGAAGGTCAATTTACTGAATCGTATATCAGTGCTACCTTTATCATCACAACTAAACTAAGCACAGCAGTTTGCTTAATTAACCATATAGACTGTAATTTCTGAACCAATCTCAAATCATGCAATCCATCAACATCCAAAGGTTTTGGTTTCCATCAATTTGTTTCTCTTACATGCTATTCACTTACCGGCTTTAGTTCTGATGGGAAAATTATCTGAACCTCAGTGCTCTGCTCAAGCTCATCTTCCTTAAAGGGGTTGTAGAAATCTGTCAAAAAAGGGAAGCATATCAGAGGAATAGAACAGTTCCCTATACATTAGCAATAAAAGATGACAGAACACTAAAAGCTAATACATGAGCTGTATTATCATCTGGTCTGATTAATCTAGCAAGCAATCAAACATTGTTCAGAAAATAAGTGTTGTGGCCACAAAATTTTTCTACTCATCAGAACTTAGACAGCACTTTGTTCCATTATTTTCACAACACTGTTCAAGTAAAAACAAGTTTGTGTGGAATACAGCAATCTAAATTCTGAAATTTCCTCAAAACTCACAAGGTAAGCAGTACTCATATTTCTTGATCCGATCTATCTTCAAATGTTTCAAAGCGGCCCTGCAAGCAATCCATGTGCACAGGCAACAGGAATAGACACATGTAAGGATACACAAACATCATAGCATCTGAAAATTTCAACGAAACACTACAAACCTGAATATTTCTCATAAAATATGGTATGCTTATGTGTGCATCAATTTCCAATGATTAATGAATCGGAGAACCAGAAAGGAAGTTTAAAAAGTGAAAAGGTTATAAAATATTCTGCTGAAGGAAGCTCAAGTCTTAAGTTCTAAAGTTTATTGTGCAATAACAACATGCTGGCTGTAAGTTTAACAGCAGATCTATGAACATAAAAATGTTGATTCCTCTAGCTTCTATTTTGCTAAAAAACAAGCCCAGATGTGTCTTTATGTCTCATTATTTTCTTCATATCACACTTAAATGTCTATTGAACAGAATGTCTTCCAACTGCCATAATAAAAGGTATATATAACCAAGAAAAAATGTAAAATGAGAAACCAAAATATAGCAAAAGGTGAAGTTATTTCTGTTAAATAAATAATATAATAATGGTTCTCCGAGCTGAGAACTGGATTATCTAAAAAAATACCAAGCCAGTTATCCAGAAATGCCCCTAAGACATGTGAGCACCATGCATGCTTATAACATGTATTTAAGACCAAACTGTGATAATGGTTCTCAAAAGCAGGAACTGAGATCTGGGAACTGGATTATCCAAAAAAAGTACCAAACAAGTTGTCCAGAAATGCCCATGAGACATTTGAGCACCATGTATGCTTGTAACGATTATTTAAGAACAAACTGTGATATCAACTTATGTAATGAAAATGGGCAGCAATAAAGAACTTAAAGAGCAGTTTGTCCTGATAACCAAGAATCTACATACAAAAACAAATCAGAGCAGAGCTCCATAAAAAATCAACATACAAAAACCAATCGGAACAGTTCTCCATACATACAGCTCAAGGAAATTAAAAAGGCAGCCAAAAGAACTTTTAAGTAATAACTATAGGGTAAGAAACAACCTCATATAAAACACTAGAAATGATATAGTGTGTGTACAGGAAGATTGAGAGGGCAGCAAGGTACCTTCTCTGAGTGCAACTCAGAATAAAAATTTGATGTCTCAGTCTGTCAACTTGACTTTCTCTGGAGAAGGATTTGAGTTGCAAAAAAGACATTGAGCAAAATATATAAGTAAAAAAAAAATTGGGAAAAGAGAACTCCATGAAATCATATAGAAATGTAAGTTGGAATATAAAATTTGGATACCTGTTTTCCAGAGGTATATAAGGAATCCAATCCATTTTCATTTGTTTCATGGGAATTATTTCTTCAACCTCCCTCTGAACCGACTTAATTCCAATCTTATCAGAAGGAGGGAAAGGAGATGCAACCTGTAAAAGAAGATGTTTAATAAATAGAAAGGCAGCAGCAAGAAATGACACGCCTCCATTAATTTATAGGATTTTTATTTTTTATTTTCTTTTTCAAGGAAACAAAGACAAGAGCTAATTGTCTTCACAACAACACCAATCTGCAACTGTACTTCTGAAATTATAACAGATAATGAAACATGTGATGAAACAACTCTTAGGAAGAAAAAATGTGGTGTTGGGAAAAGTAACAATCTAAGAGGTAAATTCCCAAGCTCTTAATCTCTAGCCTTGAGAACAGCACAAAATGGACATCTTCGTAGTAAAACATAGGCTTCCTTTTAAGTTCATCTTATAAAAGGTTTAACTAGGTGTAAAGGTAGGGACAATTGTAGAACCACCATTCTCACTTTGCTAAGTTCAAAAGGAGAGATCTGTGATCCCACTATTACCATAAAGGAAATGTAGAATGTCTATGAGCGCTATGACCTTTTCATTCCTGGATTGTGCTTTAATGCATGGAAGCACTTCTCGGACATATATATCTAGGGCTTTTGAAACCTGAGATCCTTGCTATATGAGATTTAAGTAGGTGTAAAGGTGGGGGCAACATAAAGCCATAACCGGACACAGCTAAACCTTTTATCAAATTAAGTAAAGAAAAAGCCCGTGTTACTTTCATCATGAAAACAAACCAATGTAAAAATATGCAATAAGAAAAGGTGTTTGTAAAGTCTGCTCCTTGACAATTTCATAGGTGAACATACATATATTAGAGAGCATGCAAAAGTAACTGTTTCAGTAAACTTACCGCCACGACTGCAGGTATGTAGATTAATAGGCTATCATCCTTGAAAGGAACCAGTTGAGCTGAAGAAACCAAAGAAACAAAGTAAGATTCATATGGCAAAAGAAAAGGACAGGGCATGGGAAAATCAAGCAAAAAAGAAAGTAATGTCTGGCTATTTAAAGAAGCCTGGGCACAAAGACTTAGAAAAAAATTAAGGTTTCAAATTAGAAAGTAACTCACGCTCTGTACACCCAAAAAGGTAAACTTTCCTCCCATGTAGAGCACCTCCTTCTTCAAATGCATTCTGACCAGTCAGAGCAGTAGTTTCAGTTTACACACATACTAAAAACCATCTACGCAGTGAAAGATATAGGTGATTTTATGACAACCACCTCTAGATTAGAGAAATTCCAGTTGAATCCGTAAACCTTGTCCAGTTGATCCCACTGTACAAAAGAGAAATATTGTAAGCTATAAGCAACATAATTAATTAACCAACAAAGCAAAGAACAGGATAAAAATTAAAATCTAACCTCTGTACCGACAGGGAATATTTCCTTCCATAAGTCTTCCTGCGTAAGAAAACAATTTCACAATGCTTAATTTTTTTAATTGACCAGCTTAAAAAAAAAATAACACGGTACTCAAAAAATTCAACAAAAAAATTCCAAACTATCCTTACTATAAAAGCACAACTACACAGTTCAAGAATTTTAACCTATTTAAGAAAAAAATCAAAAAATAAAAAAACTAAACTAAACTAAACTAACAAACTGCCAAACTGCAGCTATTAACCTTAAACTCAAAGCTAAGCTTTTCCACTGTTTAATTAATTGACTGATTGGTTAACAATATAATTAACCATACGAAAAAATATCCGATTTCATTCATTTTTAAAAACCTATTAACAAACAGAAATTGAACAAATTATTCCTAAATTTTTCAATATATAAAAAGAAAAAACTTAGATTAATTAATTTCTAAAATCCAACAAAATAAACTAATTGAAACAAAATAATGGGAGGAAGTGAAAGATTAGAATACCAAGTTGCGCTTGTCTTCGAAGTATTCGGGTTCGGGTTTGGATGCCTTGACTGGCTTAGCTCTAGTAGGTGGTTTCGTCGATTCGGTGGTTTTGTGGTTGTCTTGAGTGGGAACGGCAGCAGCTTCGTCTTCATTATTATCTTTCTGGATTCTCTTTCTCTTGGCTCCTTTCCTCATTATTGACTGATTGATTGATTTTCTAGAGAG
>Ga0325403_1005584_pt1 | contig 11881 bp, 5 predicted proteins | sample PopdelMetagenome_19_FD_205665 | JGI IMG/M metagenome (GOLD analysis project Ga0325403, IMG submission 205665) | Populus deltoides microbial communities from Bellville, Georgia, United States - Xylem-PdKOR-R4 | ecosystem: Host-associated > Plants > Phyllosphere > Stem > Wood/Secondary xylem...
AAAAACAACATCATCTCAACAGGCAACGAACTCTCTTTCTCTTGTGTTTGTTATGACTTGTGACAGACATCAAGGATCAAGAGACACTAAGGTGTAGGACCCACCATAGAAGGATTTTAGTCTTCTCAGCATGATGACATCCACAAGCAGTGATGGAAATATTTTTCCAAATCGTTTCAGATTAAAGTATTTTTTTCTGGATTTAATATTTTTATTTCATAACATCCAAGAGAATTTAATTTGATTTTTTAATAAATATTTTTTTAAATCATGAAGTCTCTTACTAATCCATACATAAATAACCTAATTGAAGTTCAATAAAGACTAATCTCGAAACCATTGTCTATCTTGAATTCATATTCAAGCCTCAGTGGTACTTAATTGAAAAAAGAATAAAAATAAAAATAAAAAACAGTAGTAGCAACTGACAGAGTCATAAGGGCGGCTTTTTCTTTCTTTTTTAGTTTTTACTTCTTCCTTGATTTGCTTTTTTTTCAAAAAAAAGCAAAGGCTACCGCAACCCCTACTCTACATCTTCCATTTAAATTCATTGAAGAATTATCATCCTGTCTGTCTATTAATGAGCAGTCAAATTCTCTAAAAAAATTCAATAAGAGGCTTGCTCAAGTTGCATCTGATCCAAGAATCTCGAAAACCCATCTCTTATTTCTCATTTATCTGCTTTCCTTTTCACGTATCTTCGTGATCTGTAAGTCCTCAAGTTTCTCCCTTTATGTCTCCATTCTTAACTTTTCTTCAACCCCAAAAGCTACTAGAGAGCTAGGGTTTCATTTTCATGCTCTCTAACTCTTTTCCTTGACTTCTTAGCAGTACTATTGTGTGTGCTTTGTTGTTTCAGTCTTTGCCTCTTTTTAGGTACTTTTTGGTCTTTGTTTAGAGTTGTTTCTGCTGTTTTTTGATCACTTTTAAAGCTTATTATAGTTGAAGGTCTTCCTTTTGTTTCATGGATGATTGTAGAAATTATTGTTATTGTTATTTTTTAATGTTTAGCTTCTTACTATTTTTTTTTTAATTTTTTATCAGCTCTGTTTGTTGATATTAACTGTCTGTTTGGTTGCTGAGAAAGACTTATGAAAATAGGACAAAATTAAATAAGAGAATTTCTTGTTTTTTTCGCGTTGGAAGTTTTTGTTCTCTTAGCTAATGAGTAATTGTAAATCTTACATTTGTTTTAAGAGAGTAAAAAGGGTTGCTTGTTTTCCCCTCTGATTAATACTAATTGAGTTAGTTTCGGTTGGTAAGCACTGACCCACATTTTTCTTTTTGGTTGAGAAGTCTTTTTACCATGATTGTCTGCTTAATTCCAATTCTGTTGATATTACTTATTTGATTGTCCAACAGGTTCGTTAGATTGAGACAATGACTAGGGTAACCCGTGATTTTGGAGATACTATGCAAAAAGATGCTGTCCTAGCTGTATCAGCAGATGTTGCATTTGCTTCTAGTCGGTTTCCTAATTACAAAATTGGAGCTACCAATCAGATTCTGGATGCAAAAGATGACCCCAAAGTATTGTCCATGAAGGAGGTTGTGGCACGCGAGACTGCTTTGCTTTTGGAACAGCAGAAACGCCTCTCTGTCCGTGACCTTGCCAGTAAATTTGAAAAGGGATTGGCTGCTGCTGCTAAGTTGTCAGAAGAGGTTGTGTTTCTTTTAAATTGTATCCAGCATTTTGTGTTTCTTTTTGGAAACTTGATTTGTTTTTCCTTAGGTGGATTATTGAAGCTAATTTTCTAATAACTTGACCTCCTCAATTGTATGTTAGTTTACCCATTTGGTTCCTGAGAAATTAATCATGCCAACTGGCAGTATTATATTCAGCTTTTTGATTACATGGTCTTATCTACTTGTTTTTTCTTGTCAACTGAATGGAGCATCAATTAATTGTGGAAAAAGTTGGAAGTCTGCTGTTTGTTTCATTTCAGTGGTTGTTTTTCTCCATTTCTCAGGCTTTAAGACTTTGGAATTATTAATTTCTGAAGAGAGCGGGTGATATGGGAATCAAATGATAAGCTTTTCATCTTTGGATTACAGGCTAGGCTCAGAGAGGCTGCTTCATTAGAGAAACATGTCCTATTGAAGAAGCTTAGGGATGCGCTAGAATCATTAAAAGGGCGTGTGGCGGGTAGAAACAAGGATGACGTGGAGGAAGCTATTGCCATGGTTGGTGTTACTTCACTGCTTCTTTTATCAAACTTCTTCCAAAAAATTGATTATATGTGTTACTCAATGAGTTGGTTGTTACTGCCATGTCATTACTTAAAAACACTTATGTGGAAGATGAATTATGCTAACTTCTTCTAGGTGGAAGCTTTAGCGGTTCAGCTGACTCAGAGGGAAGGAGAGTTGATTCAAGAAAAAGCAGAAGTAAAGAAGCTAGCAAATTTTCTTAAGCAGGTAATCTTGTCTTTGAAAGAATTTGACATATTTTTCTCAAGCCAGTAAATGCCATCCAACAAGTTCTCTATTCTTTCCTTTTTTAATTTGAGATAACAATAAGGAATTTTTTTGCCTCATTATCTAGTGCTTGCATCGACTTGTAGGCTTCAGAAGATGCCAAGAAACTTGTCGATGAGGAAAGAGCTTATGCTCGGGCTGAAATTGAGAGTGCCAGAGCGACAGTTCAGAGGGTGGAAGAAGCTCTTCAAGAACATGAACGAATGTCTCGAGCTTTGGGGAAGCAGGTTTGTATTAATTATTAGTTATTACAGCTTCAATAGGAGTTTGCCTTCAGTTAAGTTATAAATTCTGAAGGTGTCCCTTTTTACGTTGACAGTAGATAGATATCCTCTTTTCATATTTCAATACTTCTGGTACTAGCCATTGAGTTGGTACTTGGCTGCTTTTGAAATTAAAGAGGACAGTAGGACATACTTTTCATGTTCATTTAGGGCCCATGTTCAAGTTGGAATGCATTATTTTGCTGCATGCTTTTCTTTCTTCTTATTTCTTAACAAAAATATGTTTGTGTGGCATATTAGGACTTGGAAGAATTAATGAAGGAGGTTCAAGAGGCTAGAAGGATCAAAATGCTGCATCAGCCAAGCAAGGTCTGTGCTGGATCTTTGGTGAAAATTTCTTTCTTGATGGAACATTCTAGTCACCAAATTAATTTGCTTCACTTTTTATGTAATTCGGTGAAGTTTCTTCTAACATAGTTGAGGCTCATTAGTGGCTTCTCTAGAGTTGTTTATCTATTTCTCTAAGCCTATCACGAGTCTATAACTGCATTTCAAACCGATACTCAACAATCATAATTCTTGAATTGCTTTCAGATGCATGTATATGTCCATTTTCAGGACCAAGTTCTTGGAGGTTAGAACTATCAACGTCCCCTTGTGTTTCCTTGAAATGTAGTTCGCTTCTGCAATAAAAATTAAATGTGCAGACTTTTTGGATGGGCTTGGGCCATGTTTTGAGTTATCCAATAAATTCAAGGGAAATTGAGTTTCTAGGATTATGTTTTATACTTCTCTGGAATGCTTGTGATGACCTATAGGTTTCAGAAATTTCAAATTTGTGGACGCACATTCATTTATTGATCACAAGTGAATTGAACTTATTTTTGTAGGTTATGGACATGGAACATGAGCTACGAGCATTGAGGATACAACTTGCTGAGAAGTCTAAATGTTCTCTGCAGCTTCAGAAGGAGGTATTGTTGTTGTTGTTAAGATATATGTGTTGGCCATAAATAGATCTTGCAGCATAGCTCTCACTTTACTGCATGTTTTAATATGCTTTGCTGTTGCTACTTTTCCACCATTATCCAATCTTAGAATTTTCTTTTATCATTTGACTTGTATAGTTTACCTCTCCCTAATTGTGATTTCCGTCATTTGTTTCCCAGCCAATAGGTTGTTAAGCTCTCTGATTTCAGAATTTTGTTTAAAATCTTCAAGAAAGTAGAAGTATCTGAAAATTTGGGGCAATACATTTAAGTTGTTAGTTTTCATAATTCAAGCATTTAAAAGTCTTTGAATGGTTCAGGATCTGGTTTAAGCTTTGATGAATGTTATATGCTTTTGTCAGAGTGACTCAATGGCTAGAGGAAATTCTTTATGCACGCTTCCTTCTAAAAACATTTCTTGTGATATTTGGTTATGGTCTCTTGTATTTGACTCTCAGTTGTAATTTCCATCATTTTGTGGTTTACTTCTTTGCATATTAAACTTGTTGAATAGTATATATCAGAGAATTGACTAAATATTATGTTTCCCCCCTATCTTTCCCAGCTTGCGAGGAGCAGGAGAGGCGAGCAGAGCATATTCCATTTATTTGAATTAGATGGCTCTGAAGCATTAGGTTCATGTTTGCGGATCAATCCTTGCTCTGATAATGCTCCAGAACTTTCTGAATGTTCCATTCAGTGGTATCGTCTATCATCTGAAGATGTCAAAAAGGCGCTTATATCAGGTTTCCATCTTCAATCATTTTTTCTCTTCTGGATGCTTTGGACAATTGAACAAAGTACAGTAGATGCTTCGTGACTGATTCTATTTTATCAGAGGATAGTGTTTCTTAGTGCCTTTAAGTTACTTTAGTTGCTGTCCTTTAGATTTGATCTAGCCATTGTCCACCCTTAGTGAAATAATTGTCATTTTGTGATTGAAACAGTTGCTATGAGGCATGAAATCTGTCAATACATGAAGTAAAATGGATCATATCAAACTTTTTGCTAGGCAAACAAATTGTGGGATGGAATGCTGCCTGTACTCCAAATCAACTATTAATAAAGAATATTTTATTTAGGAAATGAGGCGTGGGAATCCCATAAATTCAGATTTCAGTATCTAGATATAGGAATGTTTGCTTGTCTGAATCAATGGCTTCTGTTATCTAGTATGGCTAAAGTAGAATATGGCATGAGTTATGTGAAAATGGTTGCCCTGTAAATTTAGATGAATTGACAGTAAATTAATCGGGTAACAAGTTAAGCATTTTGATATTGAATTTGGGAAGAGCCGCAGAGAGGGTTTGAATGAAATTGCCTTTTGTTAGTGAGTGCTTGGCGATTCATATAGTAGAAAAGCATTGTTACGACTGTTTATGATTTATGCTTAGTTATCATGAATATTGCATAAAATAGACTACTGACTACTTTCAGTAATTTTACTCTTCACAGGAGCAACCAAACCAGTTTATGCTCCAGAGCCTTTTGATGTTGGGCGAGTCCTGCAAGCTGAAATAATTTCTGATGGCCAACAATTCACTTTGACCACTACTTGTGCCATTGATCCTGGTCTGTATTTGATCTGCGTCTCTAATTTGGTTTCTGTTTTCCAATTTTTATTAACCCAGCTCGACTAAGCTTTGAGCCAAACTAGTTGGGCTGGCTACATAATCATCTTTCTCCTGTCAGCTCTGTTTTCTGCCAAGCTTCCTATGTTATTTTCAATTTTTTTTCCTTTATGAAAATTGGTAAATAAAATTCTGTGGTTCCCTCTTTTGTATGTAAAGTTATGAACCATGCATTTACATAAGATAAAATAAATAAATTATGAACCATGTGTTCGCATAAGATAAAATAGCTGATGTAATTTTGTGACCAGCTGCTGGTCTCGGAAGCTATGTAGAGGCACTTGTGCGAAAACATGATGTTGAATTCAATGTAAGTTGTCTTAATACTGTTTCAACTTTCTCTTTTTTTTTCACTTAAGTAGCTAAACACGTCAGGTTCAATATTTGGGAATTATTCTTTCATGTTACCTGAACACTCATATTGTGCTTCTTTGCAATAGTCATTTTGGTGATTCTAATCACCATTCTGGCGTGTTGGATTGGTTGTGGGTCAAGTTCAGCCGGGCTGACCATTGTTGTTGGTCATTTTTTTTTTAAATTGAACTCAGTCCAACATCAAATCCCTTCAAATGCTCACATGATATAGGCAAAAGTGCTTGTGTGCATGGTGATTGGATATTTATTTTCTGTCCGTTCCTGAATCCTGAGGGCTTGCTGATGTTTTTCCTTCTACCGTACTTACTGCAATATGTCAGTGAAAGGGAAATGATATTTGACTATCTGCTACTTTGTGCAATGAAGGTTCTTTGACTTTTATGGCCTTGTGAGAGTGTGCATGCCATAGAGAAAATAGGAAAAGATTACATTGAGATTCTGAGGTTGTTAAGAATTTGAGGACGCAACCTAGTTTATAGTAAGAATCACAATGAGGGATGACATTGGGAATGGTTAGTTCGGTGCCCCATTCTGCTTCTGTTATTGATTTGCGGATGTTATTTTCTTAACCATTGTGAGGATCAGGGTGGCATTTAGACTCCCATCAATTCTTTGCTTTTCCTGGAGCATGGAAACTTACACGTCCTAGTCTTGTTTAATGCATATTGTTGTTACTAAAATGCAATGGGGTGTGCGGGCATCATGGATCATTGAACTGATGAATGTGACCGAAGCGAAAGCATGAGACTTCACCTCTCCTGTTTTGCAAGAGCCATTGAGCTACAAGCTCATGGGTTGAGAGCGTCATACTAATAATAACTCTTCAAGAATAACTTCTTGAAGTTTAAAATCGTCCTTATGGAAATTTATAGAGGTTGTTTATCCTGTTGTCCTTTCATTGTGGGCCTGGGTTAAATGAAACTGAATCATTTATTTTTTTATAAAAGTGATCATAAGGATTAAGGAGGCCATTATTCTCCATTGATTTTGTTTACTTTACAGGTAGTTGTTACCCAGATGAATGGGTTGGATCATGCATCAGAATCTATTCATGTGCTTCATGTCGGAAAGATGAGGATGAAGCTTCGCAAAGGGAAGTCAACAATTGCTAAAGAGTACTACTCTACTTCAATGCAGGTATAAGGGGCTGTTTCAACCTTTATCTTGAGATAAGATGGTTCTCAAAAGCTCATACCTTAAATTCTTATTTGCTTTTATTCTTATTTGATTGCAAATGTTTTGGTCCATCCTCTCAGGACAGACACATGCACACACACCTCATATGTGCCTAAAACGTTATTGACAGTTATGTTGGACATCAGCCTCCTAATTTGGTATTTATAGCACATGACACAGCCATTACTCACACTATTCTTGTGCTTTAGCTGTGTGGAGTTAGAGGAGGTGGGAACGCTGCAGCTCAAGCATTGTTTTGGCAAGCAAAGAAAGGGGTTTCCTTTGTATTAGCATTTGAATCAGCAAGAGAGAGGAATGCAGCCATCATGCTTGCAAGGAGGTTTGCTTTTGATTGCAATGTAAGTGTGTCAAAATTTATCTTGGATTCTTGGATTAAAATTTTGTCTGCGAAGCTGATTCTTCTTCTTTCGTCTTTCGGCATCTTCCACAAATGAAGTAACCCTTTTTTTTTTTGAACTATTGGAATGTCAGATTATGCTCGCCGGGCCAGATGACAGAGCTCCTTTAGGAAGTTAAACCAACCTCCATACTGTTTTGTTTCACTAATTGTAATTAAGTTGAGTTTGCACATGAATCATAGGTTTGTAATAGTAGGATTTGGCATGCATGATTGTGTTGTGGTCTTGTGGGCCTCCACCATTCTTTTTTCTTCTTCATTTTAATTTTTCCTGCCCCTACGAAGGCATTGTTTTTTTTAATTTGCCTTTTAATAGTGTTAACATATTCCCACTTACAATTGGAGATGGATTGCAGCTGTCTCGATTCTGTTGAATGGTTTTTGTATGATGGCTACACAATTGATGATTGTTGTAAGAGTTATGTGCTGTATTTCTGCTAGAAGCTTAAGAATCCTGTGTCTGATATGCTTTTTGAAGTTTAAAACTATGGAAACTGCATTGAATATGCTTGGAATTGTTTCTATATGATGAAGCTTTCACGTCCCACATGAAAATCTAACCAAATAATTCTCTGATTCGTGTAATTGAATAAGCAATATCTTCATGAGACGTGTATCCATCCAAAATAGATGGAAATGTCAAAAACTGATCCACATTGGGCATCACAATCCCTACCATATCATGTTTGCCAGTTATTCTTCCAACAAACGATACAGAAAACATGCACCTCTCTCCGGGTACCAAATAAAGCTCAGATCATGTTGATATATGATTGACCAGTTGTCTCTTTCATTACAGGTAAAACCCAGTAAAAACAAAGCAAGAAATTTGCCATTGCTGAGCTTCATCACGGCGGTTTCCATATTTATTACAGTCTCTCCAACCAGCACAACATGGCGACGACCACTAGATATTGCTCATATTTTTCTCAAATTTCAGCTATTACGGTTGCCGGACATGGTTCATTTTTTTATTTTGCTTAGAAATCTATTTTTCATGCAAAACACTAGAAAAGAATCTAAATAATTTACAAACCCCTATATGGCATTTAAAAACCTAAAACACATCTAAATAGAATTTTCCTCGTCAAATGAAACTTGTTGATACTAAAATTGATCATTTTGGTGGGATGAATTGATGTCAACGATGATTTTCTCTATTTACCATAATAACCCAACGATCTCTCCCTTTTTTCTCTAAAATCAGGAACTAAAAATAATAAAAATAAACTTTTATAGCAAAATTGAATTGCAAAAATATTGAAGGATTGAATAGGTATAATTTTATTAAAATATGAGGACTAAATTAAAATTTTTGCGAGAACTTTGAAATTATCACTCATTCACAATGTCTTTTATACTTTGATCATCTGTCTTTCAATTTGTTTTTAATCAACAAATTTGATTTAATTGTGTTTTAATTTGGCCAAAAAAATGCAATCGTGGAAAAAATTGAGTAATGAGTCCACAATAAAATATGAGAGGATGAACAATGTTTGTATACACAACGTTTTATCCAAAACATTTAGGGTTTTCTATGACTAGCTATTTGACCCGTGTTCCACTGTAAGTTGAATATTTTTTTCCAATAAAAAAATTGAATACACAGACTTTTCAGACATGTTTCTTTACATAAAAGAATTCTAATAATAAACCAAGAAGCCTTTGCAAACATATAATTAAATAAATCGAAAATCATCTGTGTAAATAAATAAAAATAAAAATCTTAAACAACAACTAAAAATAAAACTTGAAAAATCAAGAGACATGTATAGATCAAGATATTCGATCTTGCATACAAGTCATTTACTCAGTAGTGTTTAATGAATTTATTTATCAAAATTATTTGTTTATTAAATCAAATAATAATAGAAACAAACAAACAAACACTTAAAATTGATTGAATAAAATAAAAAGATAAAAAACTATTATGAAATGGTGCACATATTAGAAAAAAATCCAAAAATAAATATTTTTTATTTTTAAAAATAAAATTTATCTATATAAAAAAATTTCATAGATGACTCATAATAATCTTTTTATATATTAAATACATACAAAATAATTAAAAACAAATCTCCATTTATAAAAGGCTAAATAAGAAAAATAAAATATCATATAGGGGGGTATTCATTGAAATATAAATTTAAAAATTATTAAAATAAAACTTACAGAAAAAAGCTATCAATGTTTTTAAAAATATTAGAAAAAAAAAAAGATAAGGTGCTGTTAGGCGCATGTGGGCCTTTAATTTTAAAAGCTGATGGCCCCATATATCTTTCAAAATTTGATTTCTCCATATTCTGACTACTTTTTGTTTTTAATTTTTCCAATAAAATATGCGATCACATTAAATAAAAAAATTAAAAACTAAAATTAAAAATAAAAATTTTGAACAATAAATCCATATTAAAATGCAAGACAAACACATGCACAATGTCTAGAGTTTTGTATGATGTAAAAAATCCACCCACCATGTTTGTCTCCAGGGAAGGTGCAGAATGTCTCATGCTAAATGATTAAAGGTATGGAAATGATTGGGTTTGGAATAATTGATGCAGCAGCCAGAAGAGCAACTTTTGCAGCAGGTGGTTCTTCCTGAATGGTTATTCATAATCACTTGATGCTTGGGTGGTTCTTCCTGAAAGGTTTTTAATTTGTAAAGGAAGCATCTCCTTTACCTCTACTACACAGACAGATAGAGAAAAAGCCTTGGGCTGAATAAGTCCTCTCTTTGCCTCCTAGACCATATTCATGGGAGAAAAAGGAAAGCATCTCTCATGAGAGGTGTTTGTAGTCTTCATGAAGAATTAACAGAAGTAAAATTAATTACCATTTCTTCCATTTTGTTCACTTGATTTGTTGAACTGGGTTACCATTGTAGAACCATCAGAAGTGCAACTTTAATCATTCCAAGTAAGGCAAGGCAAGGCATCATGATGGTAGAATTCCCAGTATCTATTAGCATCAATAGTGGAAAATTAACAAAAAACACTAAATCTTCTCAAGAAGTTACTGTACAATAAGACATAGATTAATGTAATTATAAATTCACCATTAAAAAAAAAATTTGAACTAGGCTTAGGATGAAAATTTGACTTTTAACCCTGACACAATTGTTTTTAGCATGTTTTATGAGGTTAAATTTATTGATTTTTTTTACACGGCAAAATTACTACTTGGGCCTTATAATAAAAAAAATAAAATGCCTTTCACTCAGGGGTGTTTTAGTCATTTCATTCATTTTGAAATGATGAAATTACTTTGATGCTCTTGGAGACAAAAACTACATAACTCTCTCATAAGAGTTTTTTTGATCATTTTACATTAATTTTATTGTAAATCTAGTGGTTGCTCGTAGGTATTATAGTAATACACATATATTAAATATTATTTAAAAAAACCTGACGGCGCGTGCAACGCATGCCCCAACATGTGGTTAGCTCTCGTGTCGTTCAGATGGTGCGTGCAAGGTTGTCTGACTACCAAATGCCGCCTTCAAGTGCGGCATTTATAAGATCCCAACTCCCTCGATCCGATGAGGTGACGCATGTTCCAAGATTCATGGTGGTTTGGTGTCGACGACCATTTCTTCCCCCCGTTCTTCTCTCTCCCCCACCTATATTTTCTTGCTAGCTCCTTAAAAATTGAAGAACAAACATTTAATTTGTTAATTCTTCATATGTGATCCATTTTTTAATTATGATTCTTTTTAATAATTTAAAAAAATGGTATTCCTTTTCAACTTCACCCCTCTTAAATGTATTCATCTTTTAAATTTTATCTTTATTCTTTTGATTGCTATTTTTTTTAATTTCAAATAATTTTTTAAATTGATTATGTTTTACATTTATACTCTTATTTGGTTTTTTTCCTATCAAATTTAATCTTCATTCTTTTAATTGTTAATTTTTTGGTTTAGCAAGTTTTTAGAATTGGTTCATAATAAACTTTTTAATTAGATTCGGACATGAGTAGTGAGTTTTTAAAATTTGACCAGGTTTAAGACGTTTGTCTGGTTTGCTTGTTTTTTTCCCTTTGTCTGAGATAATTTTTTTTTCCATTTCATCCTTCACTATTTATTCAAATGAAGTTTGAATTCCTTTTTTTTTCAACTTTTTTTGTGAAATTTTTTGGTCTTGAAAATGATCCTGTTATCTTGGATCTTTTTGTTTATCTTTTTTTGTTGGGTTTTTAAAGATAATTCTTTAAATTTATGTTTTTTCGTGATCCCTTCCTTCAATATATGAAATGAATTTTTTTAAAATAATTATGATGTTAGAATTATTTCTGTATTTAATATCCCTTCATTTATTTTCTTTCAAATTTAGTTCTCATTTTTTTATTGTTATTTGTTTTATTTAAAATAAAATTTTAAAATTATTTTTATTTATTTGTTTTCTCTAGGATTTTTCACTAATTTTGAAAATTACTCAGGTTTTCTTGGATCTTTTAATTATTGTTCTTTGTTGAATTTACTTTGGCTAATCAATATTAAATTTGTTAGGAATTGAGCTTTTTAATTAAAATCAGGTCTATAATTTAATGGGTTGCGTGTTTGAGACCTTTACCTAAGTTTAGAAGGTTTGC
>Ga0325403_1005585_pt1 | contig 11881 bp, 10 predicted proteins | sample PopdelMetagenome_19_FD_205665 | JGI IMG/M metagenome (GOLD analysis project Ga0325403, IMG submission 205665) | Populus deltoides microbial communities from Bellville, Georgia, United States - Xylem-PdKOR-R4 | ecosystem: Host-associated > Plants > Phyllosphere > Stem > Wood/Secondary xylem...
CAGGCCTGATTAATTTTTCTAAGCTATATTGACCCGAGTCTAGCCAGAATCGATACTTGGACTTTCAAGCCCTTCAAGAAATAAAAAATGAAGGCAAATAATAAATGCTAGAGTTCGATTAGAACTACTCTTTTCATTTTTCAACAAGTATCAAAATTGTTAACGACTAAGGAAGCAAAGTTTTAGCACCGCGAAACAAATATTTATATATATAACACGGCAATGATTAGAAATTCTAGCAATGATTGCATTTTTTAAACCCAAAAGCTGTATGTTTTTAAATATTGTTGATAGGGTAATGTCAAAAATTATTATTTTAATATATTTTAAAATAAAAAATATTTTTAAAAATAATTTTTATTACACTCTCGAATAAACATTAAACATTAAACATTAGATGAAAAGATGACGAGAAGGGAAAAATATAAACGGGCATAGAGTGACTAGTAACTTAATTTTGTAGTTTATTAAAATAAATTAATTAATTATGGTTGTAACTATATATTTACTCTCTTTGTTTTTAAAACCATTTATAACTTAATATTTTTCATCCATTTTATGTTGTTTTTCTAATTTATTTATTTTTTGTTTTAAAAATTGAAAAAAAAAAAAAGATAAATTAAGAAGATCGATAAAATAGAAGATACCTTCATTTTTTTTTTCCAATATGCTATAATTAAAACTGGTTAGGAAAATAGTGTAGCTGCAGATATATGGGCACTATTCACCAGAACATTCTAATGACGTCTGTTTTTTCCATCAAAAAACTTATAACTAGTTACCTGGGACATCAAAGTCTTTTGATGAGGCACATTAGTCATTTCTAAATTGACTAGGGGCAAGTATGTCCTTTTCAATTTGAAAAATACAGTAAAATTTCTAAAATACTCTTAAAAGAAAAAATTTTAATATTGGCATTAAGGGACAATTTGGTACTTATAAAATGGTTTTTTTTGTTGTTATTTTCATGTAAGATGAGAGCAATTTTGTATTTGGACAAATATAAAAAAAAATCAAAGTTATAGTGAAATGACCGAAATGCCATTGGAAGTCAAAAAATAAAAAAAAGGATCTTAAGGGGCTTTTTCCAAAGGGTTTTTCATTATTAACATATAAAATCGTGGGTGATTTGATATTTGAATAAAAAAAGTTCAGGCATATTTACGATACTATGAGGCATGTAGGAGGCGCTAACACACTATGGGTGTCGTGTGCGACGCCTCCCATTGTCCAAAAATACTCTTTCATCATGTCATTGGAAGCACCGTCATGTTTTGTTTCTTGTTGGTATGATGCATGTCTTTGGTGGTGATTCAGTTTGTCGTCGATAGGCCTTTTTATTCTTTTCTTTTTCTTTCTCTTCTCTCTCCCCACTAAAAAATTATAGTTTGTGTCACGACCTGAATCCCGGATCCATGACTGGCACATAGGCAAAGTAACCCGCCAAGATTCCATACATATGCGAATCCAAACTTACATACAAACTTATCATTCAAAACTCAATCAGAGTTCAACGCAGCACTGATAACAAAATAAACTTCATAATATAATTTGATTATATTAATACAAGAGTTCATATAATTTCTTAGTTTTGGAGCACTAATTAGACAAAAAGAAAGGTACAAATTACAACCAAAAAGCAGGTTTAGAAGGTTCAACAAAAATAACTCGCTAACAAGCTATAAGCCTGAAAAGGTAAATAATAAGAGGGTGAGTTCAACAACTCAGTGAGTAGATAACGTTCAATATACACACATGAGGTAATACAACATATATAAACACAATTTTGGCTCTACGTTCTTATAGGAAGGTTTCTCAAATAGGTCATAACAAGAATATCATATGGTAAAACTCGTCAGAAAATCAAAATGCCATGAGCATGAGGCTCCGTACTGTGGGATGATCAGTCCACACAGGTTGGTGACTCCCCCAACCAACTAGGGTTCAGATACGATGTGCACAAAGACTAACACTACCCTGTTAACATGAGTATTCTGACTGGCATACCATAGGTTCATAATTATAATCAAACAGACATATTCATATCTCAAGGCTCAACTCATGACATCAATCATGTTGCTACCCAATTTTTGACCCGTGTTTTTGATAAATTTACAGAAAAACCAAAAAAATAGCAAAAAAACAATGAAAACCCCAAAAAATGCATTTTGGATATATTTGCATCGTTTTTAGCATTTTCAACGTCATCTCAAAAGAATTAAAATTTTTAAAGGAATTTGGAACGCGTTCAATTTTTAACGCGTAAATTTTATGATCACTGATTTTCCTTGTTGAGTTGATGTTGATATTGCTCGTTTTCAAAAATACAAAAAAATAAGAAAAATCAAAATTTACAAAAAAAAAGAGGAAAAGAAAAGAAAAGGAAAAGTTGAGGGACTAGTTTGAAAACCTAGCAAAACTTTTCCTATAAATACTAAGCTACAGTGAACATAAAAGGGGGAGAAAATTTTGAGAGGAGGGGAAAAAAAACTTATTCACGGGGGGGAGAAAAATTTACATACATGGGGGGCGAAGGAAATTTGGGGGAAACAAAAAACCTAACCTAAATTTATCTACAGAGAAACCGCCGCCCCACCCTTTTGGGAGTTTTGAGTTTTGTTGAGTCCAGAACCAGCAAAAGCTTGGCTCCATTTCCCCTGGTAGAGGAGCCCCCCAGCCTTTTCCCTTTTGTTTTCTCTTCCCCCACATAACTCCTGTCGGCCACCTTCTCCCCTGGGCCATTTTCGTCTTCCCTGGAGCCGCCCATTTTCTTTGAAAAAAAGCAAAAACTCTCAGCCACCCAGCCACCGCCACCCACTAGAGAATTTGATCTTCTCTGCACACAGCCCCCCCGGTGGCCTTTATTTTGCTGACCCGGCTGGTTCCACCGTTTCCTTCCCCTCTCCACTGTTATCCCCCTCACAGACCAACACACACCCGACCAAAGCCTCTCCATTTTCCTTCTCTCCCCCCGGCCAAGACTTTCCTCCCATTTCCACAGACTCGCCAGGCTCCCCTCTTTCAGCCAAACAAACCAAACGGTTGTCCCCCTTCAGTTTTGATTTTTTCTCTCCAGCCGGCCCCAAGCCCCCCACATCCATCTCCTTCCCACAGCAGACCACCACTCCAATATTGTTAGCATCTCTTCATTTCTGGCCGCCACCCTGCCATTGGGATTTTTGGCTCCCAAAACCGGAAGCCACACAGGGGTTCCTTGTTCCCTGTTGAAGCAGCCATCTACTTCCCTCTCTCGGCTGCACTCAACACCAGCCTCTCCTCCCATAACCGAACACCATAACAGCCGCCTCCAGCATTTCCTTCCCTCAGCACCAGCATCAGCATCAGCACCAGCACCGACACCCACCAGATCTGCCAAGAGGAGTGAAGATCGGACAGCCTTCCCCATCTCAAGAGCAGCTTCAGCTGCCACGGACGACAGCACCACCACTTCTTCACCAGCAGGAAGAAGGAACAGCACGCTGAGAAGAAGAAAGAAGACAGAGGTTCACAGATCTGAAAAGGAAAAAATCCGAGAACGGATCTGGACTAAACAGACCTGCTGGTTGCGTTTTTTGCTGTTTGTACAGGTCACCTCCGGCGAGGAAAGGAAGAGGAGAAGAGGCTGAGCCAGATCCTGCTGTTTCCAGTTTCTCCCCCGCGGCGGCGCGTGAGCCCACGCCGCCGACAGTGGCGGTGGCGCTTGGAGAAGACGCGCCGCCACTGTCTTGTTGCTCCAGAAACCCTGCTGAACACTGTTCCGGCTTGCAGAAGGGGTTTCCAGATTGTGTTGGTGTTGTTATTGTAATTTTTGTTTATTTGTTTTGAATTTGTATTTTGTATTATGGATGTATAAAAAAGAAAAGAAAGAGAAAATAATAATAGAAAAAGAGATGTGTGTGTGTGTTTGTGTATTTTTTATGTATTTTATTGAATCAAAAGGAAAAATGAATTTAATATTTTAATTTATATGCACAAATATCTAAAGGACAGATAAAAATCATGTTGTATTTCCGATGAAAATGTAGAACATGTATCTACATATATTTTGGGAACTAATAACTGATTTATCAAAACCTTAGAATTGGGCTAAAATTTTACTTTTAAAAACACATCAAGTCCACAAAGCAGCTTACCTCAGGTAGGGTGTGTTAGGGGTGCTAATACCTTCCCTAACCACAACCAGTCCCTTACCCGTGAATCTCTGACAAGACCAGTACATCGGGTTTCCTAGTAGCCCTCAATAAATTACTAGGTGGCGACTCCAACGAACCAATCAAATCAAAACATAACAACGAAAAATCGCCAGCCGACGCCGCGCGGATTTTTGACGTGCGACAAATCAAATGAGGAGTTATCAATTCAGAAGTCAATTCAAATATATACTGGTTCATATCAAGAGTTCAGATTCAACAATTGATCATGCTTTATCATAACAAGGATAATAATCAACATATATATTATCAAGACGCATGATCCAATTTATATTAACAAATCAAATATTTATAATATTTCTCATGCATATAAAAAATTATCCACTCACCTGATTCGAAAGCAAACAGAACTTAAAGCTGATACCGAAGGAAATCCTACTGACGTCCCACTAGTAGAATATCAGGATTATCTGAATATAAAAGAGACATATTTAAGAATGACTCAAAAGAATATATAACCTATTTAATACACTTATCTAAGGGTATATTCCATAACCCTATATGTTTTTAGACTAAACTAGTTATTTTCCCAAAAACCCAAAATCTAACGGGTTTTTCGAAATCTAATCCATAATAAAACAAATAATAAAATTGGTAATAATTCACTAAATAACCCTCAATTATTCATCAAACCAATCTACAAAAGCTAATATTACAGCTAGGGTCCAATCTGAATTTTATCATATTTTAAGGGTCAAAATTGTAATTTTCGTTTAATTGAAGGACCAAACTAAAAATATAATAAATTCATGAATATAGTGGAATTATGTCCATAACTCATCCTTATTTCTATCAAGAATATCTAATTATGCTCCAGGGACCATTCTGGAATTTTTTTAAATTTTTAGGGTCAAATTGTAATTTTTGTCAAATGGGAGGACTAAATTAAAATTGTCATAAATCCATGACTATACTGAAATTCTGACCATAATTAATCCTCAATTCTGTCCAGAATATCTCATTATGGTCCAGGGACCATTCTGGATTCTTTTCAAATTTTTAGTGTCAAATTGTAATTTTTGTCAAATTGGAGGACTAAATGGAAAGTGTTAAAAATTCGTAACTATACTGGAATTCTGCCCATAATTTATATTTTATTTTGTTCAGAATCTCAGAATATGATCCAGGGACCATTCTATAATTTTCCAAAGTTTGGGGACTAAACTGTAATTTTCACAAATTGAGGGGCCAAACTGAAATTTTGTCATCTTCAACCTCAAACCCAGAATTTCAACAGAAAACCTACTGTTCTTTCCAGATTTCTAACTCAAAATTCACCATTTATGTCATAATCTATTTTTGGGTCAATCCCATTTTTTTTTTCTTCTTTCCTTTTCTTCAAAAAAAAAAAACCTGCACGGTGCCGTTTTGAACGGCACCGTGCAGCTTCTTCTTCCCTGCGCATGCAAAGGCAGGGAAGAAGAAGATTTTTGAAAATGTTTTTCCCGCTCACTTTCTCTCCCTTCCACTTGCATAAAACTCTGCCAAAACCCACACCCACACAACCATACCCTGCCAACGTGACAATAAAAGAGAGGGACACCATGCCCTGCAAACACGGCCTGCCACCTTACCCTGCAGAGGTAAGGCAGCCCGTTTCCCCCCTGCACCACGATGGGACAGAGCAGGGGGGGCACCTTCTCTTCCTGCTTATAAATAGAAGGGGGAGGGAGAACAGAAGGGGGTGGCAAAATTTTGGAGAAGGAACAGAGGACGAATGTGAGAGAGGAGGAGGCAGAAGAGAAAACAGAGGGGAGAGTTTATATGAGAGGGGAGGAACTCGGGCAAAACAGAAGAAAAAGGGAGAGAAGGGGGAAAGGAGAGTGAAAGAGCAAGTCAGAAGAGGGAGGACAAGAGCCACCGTTGCACCTCCACCAGCGCCTCCATCGCTCCTCCCAGCCACCACCGACAGCACCATCATCGTCCAAAAATAGAGGAAGAGCAGTGACAAAGAGGAAACCGAAAGAGAGCAAAACAGAGGAGGGAGGATTTCGAGTGTAGATAAGAGAGAAACCGAAACAGAGGGGAACGAGAAAAAGAAGAGGAAGATTTGTTTGAGAGACAGAGGAGAGAAAGCCAAAACAGAAGTGGGGAAGAGAAGAACAGAGACTGGTGGTCTCAGCACAGAGAAGAAGAAGGACCGTTCCTCGCCCCCCGGGCACCACCGCCGTGTTTTCTTTCCATCGCCACAGCAGCACCGCCATCCCGCCACCATCAGCGCTGCCAACGCCAGCAGAACCAGAGAGGGAGAAGAGAAACAGGACAGAACAGAGAGGGAAGAAAAAAAACAGAGACCGCGGGCTCTGCACAGAGGAGGAGAAGAAAAGACAGTCGCGCCACCGCCTGGAATCAACGCCGCCGCTGTCACCGCCGCCTTCCACAACCGCTGACAACCACAACCGTGCTTTCCTGCTCCAGGTAACTTTCTCCCCTTCCCCTGTCGTTTTTAGCTGTTCATCTTCATTTTACATGCAGAACGTGAGCAATTCACGTTCTGCAGCAAAATGAAGATTAATTAGCTAGTTACTGTGCTGGGCACAGTAACTAGAATTATATTTTGCTGGTTACTGTGCGCAGCACAGTAACCAGCCCTTTTATTGGTTACGGGCTGGAACATCAGACCAGCCCACGCGGCTGGGCTGAGTCCAGCCCACAGTATATGGGCCGGGTCAGGCCCAGCCTAGGATGGTTGGGCCAGATCCGGCCCAGTTTTTTTTTATTATGTTTTTGTTAAAAGAAAAATTCAAAAATATTTGTTTGTAATTTTACAAGTTTCCCGCGTATTTTTTTATGTCATTTTGATTAATATCAAGCAATATTTGTTTTATGTTGCTAAAAATGCAAAAATCCGATATTAAAATATTTGGTTTTCGTCAAAACTTTCAAAATACAAAAAAAAACTTTGAAAAAAAAAATGTTTTTATGCATACGGCCAAGTGTCTCAAAGCTAAAAAATCATAGTGCTTTTTATACACCAAGAAACAATGTTTTTGCATGCATTTTGACTTTAATAACCAGTTTATTAAAGTCAAGAAAACATTGGCCAAAATTTCAAAAACAACAAAAATTTTATTTTGTTTGTCTTTTAGTGTCCGGGGTACGATATTACACGTAATACGTATTCCGGATATTAAATCTTTTTTCAATGTTAGAACGGTTAGATTCTACCCCATTAAGATAAGAACCTCCTTATTGAGGAGGGTTTTTCTTGAATCTTAGATAGACAGGACCAACAATTAGAAAATACGAGCAAACCTTAGATTTTGATCAAACAAATAAAAAAATGCAGCTTATCTTAGGTAGGGCGTATTTGGGGTGCTAATACCTTCTCTTTACGCAACCAGTCTCCGTACCTGATCTCTGAGACCAGTTAGGGTTCCTAGTGACCAAAATACTAGGTAGCGACTCCCATTCTATTTTTCCACTACTAAGAGGCAAGAACTCCTTGTCTCTCCATATTTTTAGACACACACCTCTTGAGTGAGGAGGGCGATCGCGGCGATCATCGCGACGCCGCACACGTGCGACAATTTACACAAATCATAACTCAAAATCATCATCTTTACCTACAATCTTCCATAATCAACTAAATAATCAATTACTCACACACAATCAACCATATAACATTCAAATTAATTCATCAATTAAACCCAAAACACAATCTTCAAAACCCTAACATTTATCAAAACAGAAATTAAAAGCTCAAATAACATACATTTATACATTTAACAACGTTAATCTTACCTTTAAACTTATTTTCTCCAACTCCCTTCTATTTCCCTTATCTTTCCCTCTTTTCTCTTCTTCTTCTTCTTTCTCCCTTCTCTCTCACGGTTTGCTCTCTAAGAACACAACTCTCTCTCTTTTCTTTTTTTACTTCCTATTTATATTTATCATCTCTTTATTCAATTACTACAATACCCCTCATTTAATTATACTTACTCTTTAAGCCTCCACGGGCTTTGTTGCCTTTTCCTATCTTTTTTAATACAAAACATTATAGTTTGTCCTTTTTGTTGTTGGTGTTTCAACTTCAATCATTATTCTTTTGATTTCTAATTTTGTTCCGGGCTCTTTTATAGAAATTTTAATTGTTTTTAATTTCATTCTTCAATCACAATTCACTAAATATCATATTCTTTAATTTGATCCTTATTCTTTTGATTTATAATTTTTATGTAGCCTTAACAAAAAAGGTGTACTTTGTAAAAATTGGAACTCTGCTACCGCCTCTCGTGTGTCCATGTAAAATAAAGAAACCACTGACTTTTGAATCCTAATGAAACATGGGAACCTTGCCAATTAATAACTCTAATTATGTTGCCTCTAATGTCCTTGTAGAATAGGAAGCCACTTTATAGGAAATCTATAAGTTAGAAAGAAAGATATATAATCCTAAACCAACTAGGAAAATAATGCAATTCCAGCATAGTAGTTTCTAGTTTTTATCTCAAGGTCTTCCCAAACTCTTATTGATATTCAATATAAGATCTATGAAATCTTTTGGTAAAATATCAATTCGATCCAACATTCAGATTGAAAATTATGCTTGTTAGCGTAAAACTGTATATTATAAGAAAAAAAGGCCCAAAATTACCTCTTCTTGCCCAACCCTTTCATGGACCACATTAATCAAGACTTAGTCACCCCTTCTTGAAATTTGGAAACTTGACTTGACCAAAATATCTTAAAAAAGCCCATCGAATACCTTTTCAATCTTCTTGGTCGAATAATACAAGGTCAAAATCTTTGGCTTCTCCTTCCTCATTCTCATCAACGATCCTATTCCTCGCCAAACATTACATTAATCCTCTCAAATTGTTGTCCCATGGCCCCTAACAAAAATAAAATATTCTCCTTCTCCTTTTTAGAGGATGCCCTGTCTTAGGAAGACATTGTCAAATTTAATATTTTACGTTAGCAATAAAAAATAATTATCATCATTTACTCCCTTACGTATTTACACTCAATAATCAACGGATTGTGGTCATTCATTCAATAGCTTCAATTCTTTGGTTCAAGGTAATCACTATATTGAGTTTTTATCTTCAATCCGATTTTATCTTTTTGGGTTATATTTTTTCTTGTTTATGAGTTCACATCACAAGAAACTATTTTGTAATAAACTCAAACTTAGGCCCAAGCCATATCATGTCGACGCGCACTTGTGTATAAGTTTAAGTTTAAAACCCACTTTGCTTATGTCATTTTCCCTCTAAACAATTAGGTTCCTTTTGGTCTCAATATTAACTCTTCATATTATCACTAAATAGGCCAAAAGAAAAACTTATTTCTTTCTAATATGGGATAGAGTTTATAAAGGGCTTTGGGTTTCACTAAAATATGTGAATTAATGGTTCTTTGAGAATAATTTTTTATTCATCCACAATTTATTTAAATCATATTAGTGATTTATGTTAAAGAGCTTATGTTGGAGATTAAATTCCAACCAAGTTTTAACCCCAAAAGTGAATGGATTCACTTTTAATTTGGCCTCAAATATTTTCATTAACCATGTTCCTAGACAAAATTTGCAACAAAATATCCCACTAACAAAGCAGAATGTTTTTGTTACAATACTAATGTTAGTAAAAATGAGTAACGGATGTTGATGTATTTAGATATAACTAGTTTATTTCCTACACTATCGTTGTGGGTTGAATGAAATTTTTTTGGAACACAAAAAAATAATATATAAACCATATAAAACTTTTTGGCATTGTCATTAAACTAAGTACAATGGTTCAAACTTGACAACTCTCAACATGATTATTTGTTTAGCCCAAGTTTTAAATTAAATCATATGAAAGTTGTCGTTATGTGACCTTGTTTACTAGGCAAAACACGTGGGCTTGGGAGGCCCGCGGGCGTGGGCCGTGCAAACAAACAACCTCTCATTTTGAAAGAATCAAGCCCACAACCTCGACACCTACCTGCTTGCTTACCACCACTTGAACTATGACACGAAGTTGTTAAACAAGCTATTAAACTATATCAACCTGGTTCATTGTTGAATAATTAAGTCATTTAGTTGTTTCCTTTTTACTATTAGATTTGAAATCAACGATTTTAACAAACCTGCATTTTAGACTTTCCCAAAACAGACGGATGCGCAAAAGCATTGAATTGAATTGAAAATATTGATCGGATCAGGCATGGATTTTCATATAATAATGAATCCAAAAAAACACATCACCGTGGAAAGGACCTGGCGAGCACTCATCAGTAGAATTCAGAGCCGCAAGTAATCCTGGGACATCCTTTACAAGGACTACAAGTAATGCCTTGAAAAAGAGAGTTTGGCCTACCCAACTTATAACCCATATTGTTCTTACATCTACGAAGAGCACCACGTCGTAAAAAAGAGCAACAAAATAAAATAAACTCAAGGCAACTAAATGAAAATGGTGATTAATTAAGGTGACTTGTCTGTTGCTGATCAATTGACCTCATGTTCTTTTACTCTATTTTTATATTGTTGTGAACCTACTTGAGTAAATAGCAGGACAAGAGAATGTTTTCAGGATTAATATGTAGGAAGTGGGTGCCAAATTTAATCATTTAATTTTCAGATTTCCTATGCCACCAAATTATCAAACTTCCATGCAAGGTTCCTAATTAATAAATGCAAAAATTAGAAAACACATGGTCTGCTTCCCAATCTATGTTGATCCATGAACAAGAAGACTTTATGTAGCATGTAAGAAACCTAGTAAGATTAGGCTTCTAATCCTTGTTTTCCAAGAATGTACTCACCCACCTAACCTAACTGTGAATAACGACATGGCAGCAATTCCCATATTCCCTTTATAAGGTTGAGGTAGCCAGTCACGGATGAAGACAACAAGCTTGAAAGCAAGAAGGAAACCAACAGCAACAGAGAGATTGCCACAGAAAGGTCTCGAAGTCAGCAAATATGGAGTACTCCAATTGGCTCATCCGTTTTATGCTTCTTGCTGTCTGCCTCCTCCCCGCTTTGGTCGAGTGCAGGATTCGGCATTACAAGTTCAATGTAAGTTAAATGCTGTAGCAAGCTTCCATGTGACGAAAGCCTGAACTGCTTGCGCTTTGGGTCATTAGTCTCATTCATGTGACGAAAATCTTCTTTGAAATGCATTTCGTTATTAGAAGATATCCATGTTTTGCACGATGCATTGCACATCATGACACTGCCTTGGCTTAAAATCATGCAACTTTACCCATATCTTTTTCCTGACTAGTCCATGATTCAAATGGAAATCATAGAGTTTCCACCTACCTATAGCCACTATTTTAAATACCAGAAAAGTTTATTCTCATGCTTACTTTATGGTTAAATAATTGCAGCAGAAAGCTCTCACTATATATATATATATATATATATATATATATATATATGGTCAAGAAACCATTAATTTTTTTTTTTTGAAGAGGACAGGGGTGGTAAGATCTCAAATCACTGTAGTGACATAATTTGTCACAACAAATTAAACAATATGGACAGTTTAGCAGTCATGACCTTTGAATTAAATACATTTGATGTAGAAACGAGCTTAAATATTTCACCTATCATTTCAACAGGTGGTGATGAAAAATACTACCAGACTATGCTCTAGGAAGCCGATTGTTACCGTCAATGGCCGCTTCCCAGGACCCACTCTGTATGCCAGAGAAGACGATACAGTTCTTGT
>Ga0325403_1005588_pt1 | contig 11879 bp, 6 predicted proteins | sample PopdelMetagenome_19_FD_205665 | JGI IMG/M metagenome (GOLD analysis project Ga0325403, IMG submission 205665) | Populus deltoides microbial communities from Bellville, Georgia, United States - Xylem-PdKOR-R4 | ecosystem: Host-associated > Plants > Phyllosphere > Stem > Wood/Secondary xylem...
TGTAGGGGAAGAACAAGCTTTTTACCCCAAATTAACCTATAGTAGGTTCATAACAAGGATAAAAGTCATTTGGAATCGCAATTTATAAAGTTGAGGTGGATGTGCTAAGAATGGAGAGAGCCAATCCAGAGTGAAATACCAAGACTCTTTCTTTCTCAAGTTGAGGAATGAGTCAGAATGCTGCTGCTAGGTCTCTTTGCTTTTATGGTCGGGAGTATAAGAAATCCATTTCTAATCTTCAAGACCAGTCGATCTCCATGCTTTAACTCGACTGGAAATTAGGAAATACTTGCTCATTAGAAAGCACAGGTCCTATACCCGATCTCTAATAATAGAATCGTGAGATTCAGACCAAATAGGGGTTCAGACCGACTTCTATAGGCACCCTAAACTCCAGTTTTCAGCTTAAAGATCTTTGCCTTTGTCGAAATCTAAGGAAGCATTTACTTTTCACTCTTGCAAGTCAACTGTTGGGGAATGAAGCTGAGAGGTTAGGCATGAAAGAGGGGATGTAGTCTTGGTGTTTAATTTGTGCGACCTTATTTCATGATGATTCACATAGATGCCAATGAAATCGATGTCATCATCATTGTAGGCATGGCATGCATATAGACAGTGGGGGAGCCAGAGTTTTGTCGACGAGGAGGAAAATTACTAATAAATATTATGATTTTTTAATATAATTTTTTTTAATTTAATTGAGTTACATGACTTGAAGCTTTGAATGACTATTTATTCTCAAGGGATTTACACTTGAAATACTTTTATAGTGACATGTTAATTTAATTGATGAATTTGCTGATTTTTTTTATTATCATTAGTATCTACATAATAATTAACACAATTCTGCAATAATAAAGTCAATTGAGTTACATAATAATTCTAAATATTTCATATGATATTCATAGTAAAATATACATCAATTAATCAAAATTCATTTCAATTTATATCTATATGTATATAATAAGTATGTTGATTAAATTATACTTAATCATTTCTAGACATTTAAATTATTTCTAGACACACAAAGAAAAATTGTATGAACTCACTAAGTCGAATATGTAAAACAAGTTTTAATATTATACTCTAGTTTCAAATAAGAGAAAATACCGAGAGAGAGAAAGTGTAACTTATGGGATTTAAACTCATGTCATCTCCTAACTCCAAGCATCTCGTTAACAATTAATTACAAATAAATTTGTAATATAAAATAATAATCAATATATGTACATTGTAAATTAAGAGACCTCAATTAAATAATTAATCCATAATTATAGTGAACTAAGAAACCTTAGTTATATAATTTCAATAATCTACTATGTTAATACAAGAGATGCCAAGAATAGTGGTTTTGCATGAACATTAATTTATTCATTTATAATAAGAAAAGAAACATTTAATTGATTAAATTAGGAAATTCAAACATTTATTTTGAACATATTTAAACACATTCATATCAAAACCCCTAAATTATCATAAATCCTAATATTTTTAATTAGATAATGAGATAATAAAACTAAAATTAGATAATGAAATAAATAGAGAAGATAAAAAAAATTTACCTAAAGCATAAAGTAAAAAAAATTATTTGTTTATCTGGACTTGAAAAGAAATTTGCATAAGAAAAAGAGGCAAACAACAACAACTCAAAAGGAAAAAAGGTTCTATGTTAATTAGTGAAAAAAAAAAGAAAAAAATTTAAGTAAATGAGCTGAAAATATATATTATATATTATATTAAATTATAAGTAAACAATAACTTTTCACTTTACATATATCAAACCCTCCCCAAATTATTATATTAATATTCTAATATAAAAAGTATAAGAAAATAAAAATTAAAGGGGCAATTGCACCCTTTTATACCCACGTGACTTCGCCACTGCACATAGGAGAGACTAAAGAAGGGATTAAGATGCAAATAACTTATGGTTGGCCTCTGTCTCTATGTCAGCTTAGGAAAGAAAATTGCTGTGAGTGTTTTTTTTTTTTTTTTAGAGTTACCATTGATTTAAGATGTAGAGCTTAAGCTTTTTCTCGGGGCTTGCTTTTTTCTTTTGATCCTATAAAAAAAATCAAAAGAAAAAAATTAAAAAAAATTAAAATACAAGAGAATATATATATATATATATGAAAAAAAATCCTAGAAAATTGTTCAAGTTGATGGTGAAATATCAAAATGACAAATAGAAAAGTTAGAGGATCAACATGTATAAGATTGAAAAATTTAGTAACCTAATTCTAATTGATAAACGGTCTATTCGGTGAAAATATTTTTATTTGGGGTAAAGAAATACAAATTTAAATAGGTAAGGACTCAATGAGAATTTTGAAAGGCTTGATTAATTTTATTCATGACTTCATTGCAAGGAAAATTAATATTTGAAGTCAATTTAGGCTTTAATTGGAAGAAATTAAAGTTTGGGGTTCGATTTGCAATTTTAAAGAATTAATTTGGTCAAATCAAGGGATTAATTGTATAAATATCGAAGTTTAATTGGCAATTATGGACTTGATTAAAGAAATCTAAAATCAAGAACCAAACTAAAAAAGGCACAAATTGTAGAGGTTGAAATTAATCAAATTAGGGTCCAAATTGAAGAAAATTAAAAGTTTGATGGTCAATTTAAGGGTCCAAGTGCACAAATCAGAAATCAAGGACCAAAAGAAAAATGGCACTAAACTTTGGAGTTGATGATTGAGTTTAGCAGAGGAAAAATTGCATGAAATTAAGAGTATATGAGGAAATTTAATTAAAAACAATAGGAAGAATAGGGGTTAAAATAAAATATATCAAATCTCAAATTAAAAACCCTAATTTCTAATGTTTAACCTAAACGACACATCGTTCAACCATTATTTAGCTCATTCTTCAACATTTTTAGTTGATCGAGTAAGCACTTTCAAGCGAATAAATATAGTGTTTTCAACCACTTTTGGCCTATAACCACCACCGTTCAACTTAGAAACACTCCATCTACAAAGATCAGTTACTCTCATCAAACATTTACATCTCATTTTCTTCAGTAAATTCAATAACATCTTGTCCCCAATTAGCTATCATACTTTAAGCCTTATTAATGGGGTTTTATCAAAGGTTTGTCACGTCTCTCAAGAACAAAAGGCAAGAAATAAGCTCATTGGTCTTCAAGTTTGAAAAATCACCAAAACCTTCAAAAACTAAGTTTGTAGCAAAATTACCATTGAAAAACCAACATAAGTACAAACTGGAACCCTCTCATTTTGATCAAATAGCTAAACTTTGATCAATTTATGTTTGAACCCTCTTATTCTAGAATTGTTGTCTATTAGATAAAAATAATTATGTAACTCATAAAATAGAGAGCTAGCATTTTATGCATAGCAATCCCTCTATCTTAAATAGGGATTTAGAAGATTTCTCACTGATGGTTCGTGTAAATTACCGTTGAAGGCCGAATAATTGAACGATTTGTAGTTTTTGACAACTCAGCCTTAAATAATTATTTAAAGTTAAAAAAGATCAAATCTTCAAGTAATAAATCATCAAACAACTTTAGATCTGTCTAATGAGATCATAGAAACTCTCGAATAATCTTGTTTTATTGTTTTCAATGCATGTATGATATTCGAGACCCAGCATAAGCTCCAAATGATCAAAAAGATATGGGAAAAATTTTGATGGAGGAGCAGCCGTGTACATCAACCAAAAAGACAAAAAAATTACAAACTCTACCTCTCAAGTGATCGAACAAAACTAAGCAAAATTTTATTACGAGAATGAACAAAATTTATCGAGAGAAATATTGCTTAAGTCCACAGTAAAAACCTAACCTATTTTAGTTTTTTTTATTTTAATAGCATTCTCTTTGAATGCATAAAAGGGACATTTCATCCACTTCATTTTATGTCAATTGTATTTAAAAAAAATTCCCTTTTAAGATTCTAAAAAAATGAATGTAATTCAAAATGATGCTATGATTATGGCATATAGATTATCTACTAGTTATTTTACCAACATTTTGCCACGAGTCAGATAATGTTTTTCGGAAAAAAAAATAATTGTACAAGCTTTTCAAATGTGTTTTTTTTAATTATAATTATAAATCAAAAGGCCTATGCATGGATTTAATTAAATATATTGAGAATCATCTATGCTAATAAATGTAAAAAAACAAAGTGTTAACGTTTTTATTCAACTCACCTCGCTGTAGGTCGAATATTTTTTTTAATGCAAAAGAATTAATGTGTCGGTGTTATTAGTATGTTTTTTGACATCAACTAGAAAATATAACCATGAATCAAAAAGTCAATGATTACATATAATATAATATAGTAAAGATCATGTGCATTAATTATAAAAATACGTAAAATCTCCTTAGTCTTTGTATAATAATTTTTAACGGAGCAAAAAAATGGAACAATGTTGCAATTGCTATATTAAAACAATATTTCCTTAGTCTTTGTATAATATTTTTTAAAAAAGAAAATGAAATTAAAAACAAACAAAAAAGAACAAAGATAAGAACGAAAAGAATGGTATAAATAACCAAGTGCAGAGTAATAAACATTCAAAGTGTAAAAAATAAAAAAAAATATTTTTTTGAAAAAAAGTGTAAAGAAAAAAAACGAAATACTAAAAAAATATTATAAATAAATGAAGATAATAAAAAATATAGGTGATAAATAGGCCAAGTGTAAAATGATAAAAATATCAAGTATAAAGAAAAAAACAATTAAAAGAACAACCTGAAAATTACAATTTTATCACCACTACAATAAAAATAATTGGCAAAATTTACAATTATGTTATTTTTATATGAAAACACCATTTTCTTTTAGTATATAACTAGTTAGGTGGCCCGCACTACGCCGCAAGTTCACCTTTTATTTTCATAAAAAATTGAGTCATGACGATGGCAGAACCCAAGCCTATTTGGGTCCTGCATGTGCAGGCCCAAGTCTATTTTGGGCCCTGCACAACCAATGATCCAATGCTACTTTGGATTCTGCAGCATGCAGGGCCCAAGGATAGTTACGTCTTGGCGTACCCAAGCGCCACGTGTGCGCTGGGGTGTATCCAGCACCCAAGCAGACAGCCAAAGCGCCACGTGTGAAAAGAGGTGTGCCCAGCACAGAGACAGGAGCCCAAGCGCCACAGCACTGAGGCAATAGCTCAGCGCCACGTGTGCGCAAGGGTGTGCCCACAACCGAGGCACAAGCCCAAGCGCCACGTGTGTGGTGGGATGTGCCCAGCACTGAGGCATAGCCCAAGGGCCACGTATGTGCAGGGAGTGTGCCCAGCCCCCAGGCAAGAGCCCAAGCACCATGTGCGTGCAGGGCGTGCCTAACACTGAGCAATATCTCAGTGCCACGTGTGCGCAGGGTGTGCCCAACACTGAGGCAAGAGCCCAAGCGCCACGTGTGCGCTGGAATGTGCCTAGCACTGAGGTAGAGCCTAAGCGCCACAGGTGCCCCCAGCCCTCATCCAAGAGCTCAAGCGTCATGTGTCCCCACGTGATTTTTCTTCGATAGTAATAACAATTTTTTAAAATTTATTAATGATAATAGTACTAATAGTGATTTTTAATTTTACTTTTCAAATCAAATCTTTGGTTGTTTTTCAATATTAAAAATAATTTTTTTCTAATTTAGTAATTATTTTATTAATAATATTTATAACACAAAAAAATAATATTTTTTATATTAAAACTTTTGATTATAGTAAAAATAATAATATTCATAACACAAATAATACTATTTTTAATTCCAAGAATATTTAGAACACAAATAATAATATTTTTTTATATGAAAACTTTGAATTATTATAAAAATAATAATATTATAACAAAAATAATAATATCTTTGAGATGAATACTTGGTATTCTAAGAAAAATAATAATATTGACAAAGAAAATTATAATATTTTTTATATTAATACTTAGAATTGTTGAATATTTTTAATAATACTACGTCATGGGCTCACTCTTTATTTTTATAAAAAAAATACCATAAAATTTTATAATATAAATAATAATATTTTCTTTCAAATTTATTAATTATTTTATTAATGATATTAATTATAATAAAAATAATAATATTTCTAAAATAAATAATAATATTTAGAATCCTAGGACTCATTAACATTAAATCTTGATGAAGGACTCAATAGAATTAGGTCCTTACCTGACGCCCGACCCATTCCCCTTGAATCCAGAGCCATGACCCAAGAGCCACTTATTCCCAACTCAACGCTGCCCAAGCGCAACGCGTGTTCCTGAATCTAATGCCTACAATATGTAAAATGCTATAAACATTATTCAAGATTTTAGTCAAACATTTTTATAGATACGACATCAGTTAATATTTATGTTCAAATACACATGATATAATGCCTACGATATAATACAATAACAAGATTATCTAGAACTACTAAATAATTGATTATATATGAATAATTGAATAACTAAAATTATATCATCTCGACAACGCAGGGCATGCGGCTGGTTACTAGCATAAGTCTAACCCATTAAGAAAAAAAAAAGCAGGAAAGAAAAAAGTAAACGGATCGAATCATCCAAACCTGCTAAAATCACTTAAATTGCCATGCTTTCCTGGTTGAAAATAAATTCATAAGGAACACACACTCTCAATTATCAATAGGTTTACATCATTTCAGTTAATTACATTATAATTATGATGCGGGGAAAACATTGTTTTCTTATACCTATAAATATTGTGAATTATTGTTGTGTTTGTTGGGACTTAGACTTAATAATTTATTTCAATTCATATATTATATGGTTATGGTAGTATCGATCGAAAAATATCTCCATATTGATTTGATACTTAATTTTGCAAGATATTGTTCAAATTCTTTATTTTTTTCTAAAAATTGCGAGTCGATGGACAAGAATTGAAGAATAGAAAAACATTAAGGCCTGAAAGAGAGAAATGAATAAACTAGTCAGGGAAGTTGAGGCAAAGAGAGAGAAAGAGAAAGAAAAGAAAAGAAGAATGAGTTGTCAAAGCTACATCGGACCTCTCACTGCCACATGCATTGTTTTATAGGGGAAATGACACTTCAAATATTCCAATGAAATCAAAGAAGAACTAATCGGAAAATGGAGGAAGGCTCACTCACCGCTCAAATGCAATGACCTCCCTCATGCCCTGACGAGTGTTTCCCATGCGCTATGCGCTTTTACCTCATTCTTTTAATTTAGCCTCTTAACTTTTAAAATCTCTTTGATTCAGTCCTAGATTCTTTTTTTTTTTTTTTGAGTTGTAACTTTTCGCTTCTTCTTTTAGTTTACTCTATCGATTTAGTCCTAATTTTTTTAATTGATTTTTTTTCAGGTTTGTTTTTTAATTTTACTATTTAACATTGAATTGGTTAGGAATTGAACTTCATAATTTATTTCTTTTTATTTTTTATTTTTATAGGGTTATCCTGATGCCAAATAAACATCCCGACATTTGATGGATGATCGATTTTGTAATTGTTTCCTTTTTAAAATTTAGTTAAATAAAAAATGATTTAAAAAAATAAAGATATTAAACTATATGGGGTCAATGACCAAGGTTACAAGTTTGGCGAGGTAACTCGAGTTGCCCTAATTTGCAAGTTTGCTAGGTTTAACTTTTCTCTATATTTTTTAATTAGTTTTTTTTTCAAATTCATCCTTTGAAATTGGAATAATTGGAAATTGAGTTTTATAATTTATTTTATTTCTCTTTCTATAAGGTTATTACGATCTCAAAAAACATCTCGATATTGGGTTGGTGCATGATTTTGTAATTGTCTATTTTTGTTATCATATAGTTAAATAAAAAAATATTTTTTAAAAAAATAACAAGTTATTAATCTCAATGGAGTCCATAACCCAGTTCGTGGGCTTCACGTGTTGACTCGGGTTACTTGATTCACGGATTTAATGGGTTTACCCACCAAACCCGATATGAAATATTAAAAAAAAAAACAAGTTATTAATCCCAATGGAGTCCATGACCCAATTCGTAGGCTTCACGTGTTGACTCGGGTTACTCGATTCACGGATTCGATAGGTTTACCCACCAAACCCGATATGTTTGTTTTTTGAGTTTTTGATACTTTGATTTGTTTTATTGATTTTTCTTATTTCATCCTTCAACATACTTCATGATTTATTTTTTATGCTTTATATAGGGTTATCACGATCTTAATTAAAACATCTATTTTAGGGTTGATGCTACATTTTGTGAACATCCATTTTTTATCATGTAATTAAAGAAAAATATTTTACAAAAAAAAGTTATTAAACCCAATGGAGTCCATTACCCCAGTTATAGGGTGAGCAAGGTCAATTCAATATGGCTTCGTCTCACTATTTTTTAAAAAATTTATCATCTTAAAAAAAAATTAAAAGTTAAACCATGTTTTTATCGGTCATTAAAATTGTGTTTAGACCTGTAAAATCGGCTGATTCATGTCAGGTTAGCTCCCACATGATTTAATTAGAAACTTGAGTTAAGCAAGCAGTCGAGTCAGGAGATTTCAAGATTGATTCTTTTGGTTGGGTTTAATAACATCACCAAAAATTTCGTTCATGCTCTTAACATTTTTTTTTTACACTTAAAAAAAAATTGTTAACTCATAGCAAAGCGAGATCTAATAAGCAAGTTATCTTTGTTTAGTATAGAGTTGTTTACACATCTTATTAGTCTCTCATGGTCCCTACAAGAATTATACATGTGCCCAACATCAAGATTGGTTTAGGGTCTTTTTGCTCATGTATGATTATTATTAACTATAAAATAAAAGAGAAAGAAGATTTATTGTACCCCTCCTCACAAAGCATTATTCATGACCCGAAAATAGAGCTTAACGGATTAACCCGAGTTGACTTGAGTTGTTTTTTGTGTCTTTTATTGAATTTATTTGTTTTTTTAATTTTATCATTCAACATTGGGTCGGTTGGAAATTGAACTTTATAATCTGTTTTTATTTGTTTTTTATTAGAATATTTTGGTCTCACGATCAAAGTCACGAGTTTTGACATTTTAATCCTTGTTAAATCAGGTTATTTTTTTCTAAGATATTATATCGGTCTCATGATTCAAGTCACGAGTCTTTCAATATTGGACATACTTTTTATTGGGTTGTCCTTGTCTTATGACCTAGGTTTCGGGTTTGACAGGTTAACCCAATTAACTCATTTTTTTCTTTTTCTTTTTTAATTGACTTTTTTTTCAATTTCATAAATTAATATTGTATTTGATTAGGAATTAAGTTTCATGATTTATTTTGGTTTATTTTTTATTAGGTTATCCTGGTCTTATGACCTGGGAATAATGCTTAATGATTAACCTGGGTGGACTTGACTTACTTTTTATGTTATTTTTTTAATTAAGATTCTGACAAATTTCATTGTTCAATATTAGATCCGACAGGGATGATTGAGAATCAAGCTTTATAATTTATTTTGACTTTTTCTCTATGGGATTATCTCAGTCATTCTCAAGACCAAAGTCACGGATTTAATAAGTTAACCCGAGTTAATTTAAGTCATTTTTTTATTTTTTTATATCAGGTTGTCTCGGTCTGATAACCCGGGTCATGAGTTTTGTGGATTAACTCAGGTTGTTTTTTATGTTTTTTTTAATTGATTTCTTTTTCAATCTCATCCTTCAATATTGCGCTGGTTGGGGATTGAAATTTATAATTTGTTTTGATTTGCTTTTCATGGGGTTATCTTAGTTTTATGACATGGGTTGCAAGTTTGACATGTTAACTAGGGTCTTTTTTTAAGTTCCTTTTGTCGCACGTTTGCGGCGTTGTGGTGAAAACATCCACCCTCAAAATTTTTGTATTATCTAAAAATATAGAAAATGTAGGGAGACAAGGAATTCTTGTCTTTTATTAGTGGAAAAATTGGAATGGGAGTTGCCACCTAGTATTTTGATCACTAGGAATCCTAACTGGTCTCAGAGATCAGGTACGAGGACTGATTGCGTAAAGGGAAGGTATTAGCACCCCAAATACGCCCTATCTAAGGTAAGCTGCATTGTTTTATTGTATGATAAAATTTAAAGTCTTGTTGTGTTTTCTAGTTGTTGGTTCGTCTATGGTTTAAGAAAAAGTTCTCTTCGGTAAAGAAATCCTTATCTTATTGGGTAAAACCTAACCATTCTAACATCAACAAATAATTTAATATCTGGAATACGTCTTACGTATAAGGTCTTAACCTCAGATATTAAAAGAAAACAAAATAAGTTTTTTGGAATTTTTGAAATATTGGCCAGTTCTCGTGACTTTAATAAACTGGTTATTAAATCCAAAATGCATGCTAAAACTTTTTTTTTATGAAGATACAATATGATTTTTTTTTGAGAGATTTGGCTATATGCATGAAAACAAAACATTTTTTTTGTTATGTTTTGACAAAAACCAGGTATTTCAATACCGGATTTGTATTTTTACAGTATAAAAATACAAACCAATATTGATCAAAATGTAGTAAAATATTTGCGGAAAATCACAGCTTTTTTGAAATAATTTTTAAAAAAAAATTTCTTTTTTTCTTTTTTTCAGACAGGGTCCAGCCCGGCCCATATAGTTGAGCTGAACCCAGCCACCCATGGGGCTTGACCCAACTAAGCCATGCACACGTAAAATTCTACGCATGCATGGAACAGTGCAAAGGTAATTATATTACCTTCGCACTGCTCATCCTTCGTTTTTGCAGATAGCAAAAATGAAGACCCTTGGTTATTAACAGAGCAAAAACGAAATGGTGATCTTTTGGCTTGTTTTCGTCTCCTGTTTCTTTTTGTTTTTCTAGACAAACCTGGCGTCAATTGTTGCGAAGAAAGGACATGAGCATACCTGCTTCTGGAGAAAGGAAACTGATGGTGGTGTTAACCTCCCCTGCTGTCTTTGTGTTTTGGCTTCGCCGTTCAGTTTCTCCTGCTGCCGTTCCTTTGCTCTTCTGTTTCTATATCCTCGTGCGGCCTTCCTTTGTGTTTCACTCTCTTGAATTTCCCACTGTGTTCTCTCCTCTGTTCTTCTTTCTCCTCTCTCGTTCCCCCCTTTCTCGTTCTTTTTTTTCTCTCTTCAAGTGCAGTACATCCTCTGGCTTTTTTAGCCAGAGGATGCAGGCATTTTCCCTTTGTTGTTGTACGGACGGAATAACGGCGGGCGTGCGTAAACATCTGATTTTAAATTTTTTTTTTTTAAATTTAAATTTTTTTGTTAACAGAGCTCTCATCAATCAAAAATATACTGTCAAATTTCAACCTTTTATATTTTTGAACTTCCTCAATCAATTTTGACTTTTTTTCAGCATTCCAACATCCTTTTCTTACTCGTATTATTTTTTGAATTTCTTCCGAATATATATATATATATTCTTTTTCTTTTTGTGGTAACCCAAAAATAAATAATAATACCTTTTTAAATAATTTTTTTTTCACTTTTATTTTTCAATATTTGATTGATTAAAAATTAAATTTCATAATTTGTTTTGATTTGTTTTCTATAAAATTATCATATTTAAATTCTGAATTTATTTTTTATAAAATTATCATATTTAAGTTCCGAATTTAACACGACTCAAATTGTTATAAGTCAACTCAAATTATTATAAGTCAATTTAATATGTTATAATTTTAATATTAAAAAATCATAAAATTTTATTTAGTTGAAAATTATTTTCAAGGATTGTTTTTTTACTAATAAAATCAACTAAGTTACATCAAAAAATACCCTTATACAATTTATTATTATTAATAATATTTGAATATTTTTTGTAAATTAACTTAACCCACGACATAGCACTTCTATTACAATTGGAAGTTAGGCTATTAAAATTCTGGTCCACTAGGCAGGTAGCTAGCTTCTTCAACTCCATTACAGGACCT
>Ga0325403_1005590_pt1 | contig 11879 bp, 4 predicted proteins | sample PopdelMetagenome_19_FD_205665 | JGI IMG/M metagenome (GOLD analysis project Ga0325403, IMG submission 205665) | Populus deltoides microbial communities from Bellville, Georgia, United States - Xylem-PdKOR-R4 | ecosystem: Host-associated > Plants > Phyllosphere > Stem > Wood/Secondary xylem...
CTGCAGGCAATACAATTTCGACAGCGAATCCCAAATTCGCTACAGGACACACTATTCGGCAGCGAATGTTAATTCACTGCAATCAACTCATTTTCGGAAGCGAATTTCAAATTCGCTGCATATAATACAACTTCGGTAGGGAATCCCAACTTCGCTGCAGGATACACAATGCGGCAGCGAATTAAAATTCGCTGCAGGCAAAACAGTTTCGGCAGCAAATCCCAAATTCGCTGCACCACACAATTCCGGAGCGAATGTGAATTCGCTGCAGCTAATACAACTTCGGCAGCGAATCGTAACTTCACTGCAGGACAATACAACTTCGGTAGCGAATCCCCACTTTGCTGGGACACACAATTCGGCAGTGAATTACAAGTTCACTGCAGGCAATACAATTTTGGCAGCAAATCCCAAGTTCGCTGCAGGACACACAATGCGGCAACGAATGTTAATTCACTGCAATCAACTCAATTACGGCAGCGAATTATAAATTCACTACAGACAATACAACTTCGGCAGTGAATCCCAACTTCGCTGCAGGACATACAATTTGGTAGCGAATTATAAATTCGTTGCAGGCAATACAATTTCAGTAGCGAATCCCAAATTCGCTGCAGGACACACTAATGCGAAACCTAGCAGAATTTAATGGAATTCACGACCCCAAGATCAATCTAATCCAAGTTTGTTGGGATTTGAATGAGCTTATCATAATAAAAGACTTGATCCAAGGCAACAAGACTATACACTAACTCGATCACAACGCCTACACTTGGAGACGAGCAAAAGAAGTATAAATTCACAACAAAGAATGGTCAATTCTTTGAAGAGTTGAAAGTTCAATCAAGAACCAAGATTGAGCAACCAAAAATTGGCTACAATGCTGAAAGTATCATAAAAAATCTGCTCTAAAATTATTCCTAAAGAGTATTTACACTCCAAGCCAAAACCCTATTTTCCCTAATGGGTCTCACATAAGCCCAATTTAAATAATAATCAACCCAAGCTAAAACTAACCGAAACTAATTAAAATAAACAAGTTTAAGACCCAAATAAAATGTCTCCTCTCAAAATAAATAAAGTTTGATAGCTCAGCTAATTAAATAAGACAAGTTTGTTGTTTATGCATTCTGTTTGGCAGCAGCAAAAGCCCAATTTACCTTTCGCGTTAATTTTTCTTTGTGTTATCTTTGTTTTGGGTCTGATCTTGTTTCAAATCAGTTTTGGTCAGATTGTCTTTTTCTTGATTAGTTGCGTTGAATTGAGTCTTTTGAGATTAAAAAAAAGAAGGGTGTCATATTATTCTTTCTTTCCAGAATTTCTTTTTAGGAAAAAAAAATCAGAAAACGTTATTTAGGACAAGGGGTTTGTTTTGCTTCTGTTTGCGTCCACTTATCAAACCATATTGTAATTATGTGAAAATTGATATTATGGTTATTTATGGTGAAATTGCACAATATATCAATTTTTAACTCATTTGGACATCATTTGATTTAGGTTCCAAATCTAGGTTTTAAAGGGGCTGATTCGCGTCAGTTTCGCGTCCATATATCAAATCAATTTAGAATTAAATCAAACTTGATATTCTATTTTTTTAGGGTGAATTTGTTCTAAATATCAAATTTCAGACCATTTGGAAGTCGTTTGGTTTAGGGTCCAATTTGGGTTTAAACTCTAAAGGGGTTGGTTACGTTCATTAATTGAGAGTCTATGTAATTTTGGGTCAATTTTCAGTCATCAGTGTCTTCTTATTTTCTTTACTATCATTAGCTTTTGTTTTAGGTTCTGATATATATATATATATGCAAAGCGAGTATTACAATCAGGATTTCAAGTATTCTGATGAGGTATTATGACAAAAAAAGAGGAGAATTCAAAATGAGAGGTGTTATCAAATAGAGAGAAATGAAGAGATTAGTGTTCTAAAAAAAAACCAAGAGTATATCCCGTATTCTAAGGGAGATGCAGCAAGAACTTTATGTGTTAACAACATTAGTCGATGCCCATCAAGCTTCAAAAAGATAGGAGCAAAAACACCGCAATGATAATAGACAAAAGAGAAGGCATGCTACCTTCATCCAAAGTTGTTGGCAACGATTGATGGCAAGAAAAGAACTATAAAGGCTTCAAAAAGAGGCTAAAAACTTGTCCCTTATCCCTGTTAATGATTTGAGGACGAATCATCTTGAAGAGAGAGGGAATGATACGATCCAGGCAATGAAAAAACAATCAAATTTGGATTCCGATGTAAAGTATGCAACTGTCTAGTTTCACAGGAACAATCATAATTCTCAATATGATCGTTGGATCAGGCTGGAATTTTACGTGGAGTCTTTTGACATATTTCCCTACATTGGGTTAAAATTTCGGGAGAATCAAAGTTTGAGAAGGCATCGCAATACTGGTCAACAAAGGCGATCCGAATTTTGTTATTTACTTCCTTTTGACTTGTGGTTTTTCTTAAAAGGATTTGACAGCTGATTTTCGAAATTTCCTAGTCTTTAAAGGATATTTAATGGGCAACAACATAGTTTCCATGTGTGTTATGGACTCTATGTTAATGTGGAATCCTCATGGTGTATGGAAATAATTATTCTATTCTTATTATAGTAGGAATCTATCATTAAATAAGTTTTCAAGTCAGCTAAGAATACTTTGCAAACAATGAAACTAAAGAGGAGGCAACTTCATATTTGATTCTCCTAGCTTACATGGGACTTCTAAAGGGCAGCAAATCTGATTCTATCATATTTAGGATATTAAATTCATATTTATTATTGTTATTATTATTTTCTTCTTTGTTTAAGGTTTATTTATATTATTTGGGTTTAATTGTAAGTGGAAATCATATAAGTCCACATAAGGGGTCCATTAAGGTTTGTTCTAGTCTAAAGTCAATATAAATAAAGTCATAACCATACATGTAAGTTAGACAACTCAGATTAATAAAACTTCTTGTTTGCAGCACTTTTTGTGTGTTAGTGGGATAATCTCCCTTCCTTAGTTCTCTAAAGAATTGAAAAACGACTTATTGAAGAACAACTGACTTCGTGACGTCATCCTTATACTTCTCATTTGCGAATCAATATTCGTTGGGTGGGGGGTTTTTGTCTCCAATAGTGTTAGTGCCTAGGTACAAGTTATGATGTGGACCAACCCAGAAACACCAACAAGAACCCATTACATGTTCCAAATGGTCCAATCACTCGGTCCAAGACAAAGGCATTAAAAGAGGCATTGAATGTATTGGTTTTGAATGTTTCAACCAAGTCAGAATTGAAAGGTCCATTAGAGTATCAAGAGGAGACCCTAGTATATCTTATCCATGTGCAAGAGGGGTCCAATACAATCTTATTTGAGCCATGAGGTGAGGACAGCAAATGAAACAAAAGAATCCTACTACAACTTGGAAACAACATGGGTGGCTACCTTTTCCTTTTGTTTCTAGGATTAAGGGGCTGCATGGAAGGCTATAAATAAGCCTTGAATTAGTTTTGTAATATTTTACTTCCTTCTCTTCTTCTCATGACAGAACATGGATTTAATATTAGGGGCTTTATTTTATTTTGTTAGCTACAGCTCAAGGTTTGCTTGGGCCTAATTAATACTTTGTTTTCAGTTAGGATCCAAGAGTTGTTTGGATTAAGTTATGGGCTTTTCAGTTTAGGGTTTTGGGTCAATTTTGGGTAGACCTTATATAAGTCCACATAAGGGGTCCATTAGGGTTAATTTTTCAAGAACTATTTAAACTCATGTAAGCTAAAATTTCGACGACTTTGATGATTATTACTTCTGAATTTTTCAGTTGTAACGTGTGACAGTGATTCTTGCATTCTTCAGTTCTTGAACAAACTGAATCTAACTTATTGAAGATTAACTGACTTCGTGGCGTCATTGTACTCAATCCAATAGTGTTGGTGCCTTAGGCAGGTTTCCATTATGTCACACTCCTATCAGACCTATTTCGGCTTTCCAGGATCAGATCTCAATCTTGATTGTGAGTTGCGTGACCACATGATCACGAGGTTCGCATCAAGTTATCTTTGTGTTATACTCCTATCAAACCTGATTTACTTGGTTTTCCAAGAATTAATGTCTTTACGTGTGGGTTGCGTGACCACATGATCACGAGAATTTGACTTTATCTTTTTATTTTAGATCGCGTGTGGGTTTCTTTTTATTTTACCTTTCTATGAGGTTAGCATGGTTTGCAGGTTTATTAGGGTAACTTGGATTTTCCTAGTTTACAAGTTTGATGGGATGTCTTCTTTTTTTAATTGAACTTGACTTTTTTATCGTCTATTTTTCTCTCATATAGTTAAAAAAAATAGTTTCAGATAAAATTTATGTTATCAAACTTTATAAAATCCATGGACATATTCACAGGTTTGGCTGGTTGACTTGGTTCTTATGTCTGGCAAGTTTAATTTTTTTAATTAGTTTATATTTTACTTCATCTTTAGATACTTGGTTAATTGAGAATTTAATTTCATAATTGGTTTCTATTCGCCTTTTATGAGATTATCGCGATCTAAAAAAACATCTTGGTATTGAGTTGGTGTTTGATTTCACAACCGTCTATTCTTATTATCGTATAATTAAATAAAAAATAGTTTTTTTAAAAAAAAACAAATTATAATCCCTGTGCAATCTATAACTTAGTTCATAGATTTAGTGTACTAGCCCAAGTTTACCCGATTTATTGGTTTGACGAGTTTACTCACCGATAGTATTTGCTTTTTTTTTTGTCTTTTAATTGGTTTTAATTTATTCATTTTTAATTTCATCCTTTAATATTGGATTGGTTGAGAAATAAATTGTATTATTGATTTTCATTTGCTTTCTACAGGGATAATTATCTTAAATAAGTGTCTATTTTAGGTTAATGCTCAATTTTGTAATCATATATTTTTATTGAACCTAATAGAGTTCATGACTCGGGCCGCAAGGGGATCAAGGTCGATCCAATCTGTCACTGTCTCAATATTTTTTAAAAAATTGTCATCTTGAAGTTTTTTTAAAAGTTAAGTTATGTTTTTATCAATCATCAAGATTGTATTTGGATCTATGAATTGATCGACTCAAGTCAAGTTAGCTCCCGCATGGTTTAATTAAAAACTTGAGTTGGGTAAAGAGTTGAGTCGGGAGGTTTTAAAATTAATTCACTTGGTTATGTTTAACACTATTAAAAAATTCTTCTTGCTCTTAATATTTCTTTTACATTTTAAAAAAATTGGTCCGACTCACGACAAAGCACGGGCCAATATACTAGTCAGAACTCTAAAATGTTTAAAAACAATGTAGAATATTAAAATTCTATTAAAGTTATTAAATTGTTGGATTAGATCAGTTATTTTTTTATGGGAGGTTTTTGGATTATCTTTTTCCTTTTTAACTCGTTTTAATCAGAGGATTCATAAAATGTTTATTATTTCTTTTAAAAAAAGTCTCTTGACATTTAAAAAATCCTTTCAATGGAAAAAATTTAATTTTTTAATCTGCAAATTGATTTCTATTCCAGTTAAATGTAATTAAATAAAATTGATAAAAATATATAGGTTCAAGACCTTGCTATTATTTAGCTCGGGCTATGCCACGGGTTGGATTAAAGATATTTGAATGTAAAAAAAATAATGTCCTTGTTCTATTATTTTTTTAACATTAAAAAATTTTGAAGAGTGAAGAAAAAATTAAACATGTTACCCACCCTTTCTTCTTTTGAAAACAAATAACATAAGATGACGCGTCATAATCTTGTCTAGATTAATATCATAAAAGAGATGGTTAAAAATCAGGCTAGGGTTCTTTGGTATCAAAAATCAATTTTCTTAATCTATTTTGACCCAAAATCACCCAGTAACATCCTTAATCAAATAACATAAATCAATCTCTTAACTCAAAATACTTCTAAATTGCCTCACTAATTCTTTCATTCACAAATGTGAAAAGACAAAAAATTTATTTTAATTGAATATTCATGAGTTATTTTTTTTTCATATTAGTTACATAATAATTGGAAAAAAAACATTGTTACTATTCTCATAAAAATATATAATATTATTTGAGAACCATGACACAATTGATCAACAAATGAAATATCATATTAATTTTTTAAAGTATATTTAGATAAAAATAAAAAATATAAATAAAAAACAAATAAGCAGGATCAAACCTAAACGACTAGCTATGTTGAAAGAAGGCCGACCCAAAACACTTGCTTTTTTTTTAAAAAGGGTGGATAATATGTAATCTAACCACCTTATTTTTTTTAAAATACAATAAACAACAGAAAAGGTGGTTGAAAAAATCTAATGTTTGATGTTCTAGATTTTGGCCATCGAAAAGGTGGTTGAAAAATCAAGCTGGGGTTTTTTAGGCCTAAATATTCCTTTTTTTTAGTCTAAAAACACCTGATAAACATATTTACAATATCATAAATCAACTCAAAATACCCCTAAATTTGTCTAAAACCACAAAATCAATTTGAAAATAAAATTCTTTTTCAACTCTGATTTATTTTTTTTGTTGAAATGAAAGCAAAAAAAACCTTAATGGAACTCTTCTCATTGCATAAAACTTGTTGACATAAAGAAAAATATTTTTCATGGCTAGAATGTGGCTAACCTATGATTTTCTCTCTCCAATATTTTTCAACTAGTCTCTCTCTTCTCTTCAAATCAATGACTGAAAAATTAATTTTCATTGCATAGAACTTGTTGACATAAAGAACAATATTTTTCATGGCTAGAATGTGGCTAACTTATGATCCATCATTTTTCAACTAGTCTATCTTCTCTTCAAATCAATGATTGAAAAATTAAAAAAATTAATTTTTGGGCCAAAAATTTCAAAAACTAAAAAGACAAAAAATAAACACAGAAAAGTAGGGGGATCGAAGCGAACGTTTTCGAGCCAATTTGTAATTGCCCACTTGGTTTCTCAGCCTTTTACATTTCGGCCATTTTTCTTGAATTTCTTTTTTCTTTAACAACTTTCAAGAAATTAGTAATTAATTTTGGGAAAAAAAGGATGCGAAAGAAGAAAAACAAGTTAATAAAAAAGAAGTGAATGAATAATAATTTGTGACAATAAATGAATTGCGAAAGTATGCAATGTTTTAGTTTTTTATATATATATAATGTATAATAAATAATATGATAAAACAATGTTCATTTTCCCATCACAACCATCTACCAACGCTTCCTTTCATAATTCAAGAATAAGATTACATTACAGAATAAAATAGTGAATGAATAATAAAGTATATAATGTTTTAGTTTTTTATAATATAATATAATGTGTAAGAATATTATAATAAAAAAATATTTTTTTCCCATCACAACCATCATCGATATTTCCTTTTCTTAATTCAAGAATAAAATTACATTAAATAATAAAATGGTAAAAGCATGTCTATAAAATAACCATGGTAAATTTTTTTTAATAGTTATAAAATCTTACCAACATCGTGTTAGTATCATTATATGTTGTAAATAAAAATAATCTTTAAAATCACAGTTTAGTCATGCTAAAAGTATCTACATTCATGCTCCCTCCAATTTAACTAAAATAGCTAAAACATTATTATAACTAATTAACTAAAAGAAATTATCACAATGACTCTCTTTAAAATAAAGAATCATGAATACTTTATTATTATTTTTTGAATGGATGGAAATTCAAATACCATGAGAGTTCATATACCAATTAAATTATGATATTATAAGTAGTATTAGTTGTCTATTTGTACAATATCCACTAATTTACACTGATGGTGATTGTATTTTATTGCAAAACCAAACCATCCCTTTTACATACTAATAGTACTTTAGCAAGTAGTCGTACTCTAAATTTAATCATGTTTCAAACTATGGTACACCTTTCTCAAGGGATTTGAGAGATTATAAGATTACATGTTTGAATGAAACAATCGTCAAACCATGTATGATGCAGATTAGATCAATACCAAGCTTAATTATGCCACAGACCCATTGAGGTATCAAGTGGGCCAATTACAAGATGATACGAATCTCGTGACACGCAACCCACACATAAAGACACCAATTTCTAGAAAGCCAAGTAAATCAGGTTTGATAGGAGTGTGACACAAAGATAATTTGTACCTAGGCACCAGCACTATTGGAAACAGGAAACCCCCACCCAACGAATATTGATTCGCGAACGAGAAGTATAAGGATGACGTCACGAAACTAGTTGCTCTTCGATAAGTCGTTTTCAGTTCTTTAGAGAACCATAGAAGAGAGATTATCTCACCAACACACACACACACACAAAGTATGACAACAAGAAGTTTTATTAATCTGAATTATCTAACCTTCATGTCTGGTTATGCCTTTATTTATACTGACTCTAGACTTAAATAAATCTTAATGGACCCTCCTTAGGTGTACTTATATGAGACTCACTTACATTTGACCCAAATAAGTAATAATAACTCAAATACTAAGAAGAAAATAATAAAAATCCGAAAATTACCATCCTAAATAAGCTAAAAATCAGATTTGACACCATTAAAAATTCCCAAATATACTAGAAAATCTGATTTGAATGTAGAATGAATTCTAAAGTCTTCTTTCTTTGTTGTAGCTAGGATGGATAAGGAATCCTTGTAAGAAAAAGATTCTGAAACATTTATGAATTCTTGCCACACTTCAAAACTATGTTGCAGCCCATTAAAGATCTTTGTAGATCTAGGAGATTCTCAAAATAAGCTGCCACATCCTTTTAGGAAAAGAATCCTAGCCAAATAGGAAGTCCACAAGTCAAAAGGAAGCAAAATAACAAAATTCGTACATCATCTGTTGACCTGTATTGAGATGCCTTCCCGAACACTGATTGATCTGAAATTTTAACCCAAGGTAGGAACACATGTCAGGAGACTCCAGTCAAATTTCAAACCGGATAATTGCATATTTTACATCAAAATCCGAATTTGACCTTGCCTGGATCGTATCATTCCATCTCTCTTCAAGATGATTCATCCGTGAATCACCACCAAGTTGAATGGGCAATTCCTTAGCCTCTTTTTGAAGCCTTTGGAGTTCTTTTTTTGCCAACAATCGTCGCCATCAACTTTGGATGAAAGTAGCTGCCGTTCTATTTCATATATCATCATTGCAGCGTTTTTTCTCCTCTCTTTCTGAAGCTTGCTGGGTATTAACTGTTGCCGTTAACACATCAAGTTCTTGCTTCATCTCCTCTAGAATACGGGATAGACTCTTGGATTCTTTTTTAGAACACTAATCTCTTTAGTTCTCTCCTTTTAAATCCTCCTTTTCTTTTTCCATAACACCTCATCAGAATACATGAAATCCCTTTGGTTTATAGGCTGCAAACCTTCCTGGTGGCCTATGGTCTCATCCTTAAAATCACCATCACCAATATCATCAACGACCTCCTCAAAATCCTCATAATCAGCTTACCAAGCCTTTCAGCCCTACTGCCATTGTTTGATTTTGGTTCAGCCCTAACCTTTATCACGTCTTGGGTACATGTTCTAGCCATGTTACCATGTTTTCCCACCTTCTCAAGTTTGTCACACATGTTCCCCATCACGAAATTCATTCTTTCCATCATCTTCGTCATGGCTTGCATTTGGAATTTAAGTTCTACATCGGAAGGGGGTGGTGCGTTTATTTTGATCTGACATGATAGTACCTGCAAAAATTGGTTAGTGGTAAAAACAAATCCTCACATCGTTCGTGTTTCACTCAAACACTTTTAATATCCTCACACGCTCACACCTCTCATCTCACCTTCTTGCGTAACTAAAACCAACATCAAATAGAATCAATTTAGCAGCGCAATCTAAATATGTATATATAGACTTAAGAAGCAATAAAAAATAGAAAACAAGCACAAATGAAACTGTGATGATAGTCTCGCGAGTATCAAGCGAGAATCTATCCGAAATACGAACGGAATTGAATACTCGAATAAAAATAGAAACAAAATATTTAAAAATGATGAAATAACACCCAAATATGGTGGATATATTGAAAATATACTGAAAGAAATGAAAAGAACAGAAAGAAAGTGAATTTCAAAAGTTGACGCAAAATAGACTCGTTTACGACGAGTTAAGTCCGAATCTGGAACCTAAAGTAAATGATGTCCAATTTTTGCGCCAACCTTTGAAATTCGCTTTCTTTCTGTTGTTTTCATTTCTTGCAGTTTATTTTCATCATATCCAACATATTTGGGTGTTGTTTCATCATTTTTCATATTTTTGTTTTTGTTTTTATCGAGTCTTCAATTTCGTTCATATTTTGGATAGACTCGCTTGCTACTCGCAAGACTATCATCGCAGTTTTGTTTAGCTTATTTTCTGGTTTTTATTGCTTCTTGAGTCATATATACATATTTGGATTGCGCTGCCAAGTTGGTTTTATTTGGTGTTGGTTTTAGTTTTGCAAGAACCGCAAGAATGTGAGACAAGAGGTGTTAGCGTGTGAGGATATTAAGAGTGTTTGAGTGAAACACTAGCGACGTGAGGATAATTTTTTTACCACTAACCAATTTTTGTAGGTACTATCATGTTAGATCAAAACAACACACCACCCCATCCCGAGGGAGAACTTACATTCCAAATGCAAGCCATGACGCAGATGATGGAGAGGATGAATTTCATGATGGGGAACATGTGTGACAGACTTGAGAAGGTGGGAAAACATGGTAACATGGCTGGAACATGTACCCAAGACGTGAGAAAGGTTGGGGCTGAATCGAAATCAAACAATGATAGTGGGGCTAAAAGGCCAATGTGGTTGATTATGCGGATTTTGGGGAGGATGTTGATGATATTGGTGATGATGGTTTTAAGGATGAGACTATAGGCCATTGGGAAGGTTTTTGGCAGCCTAGAAACCCAAGGGATTTCATGTATTTTGATGAGGTGTTATGGAAAAAGAAAAGAAGGATTCAGAAGGAGAGGTGGTATCAAAGGGAGAGAAATAAAGAGATTAGTGTTCTAAAAAAAGAATCCAAGAATCTATCTCGTATTCTAGAGGAGAAGAAACAAGAACTTGATGTGTTAACGACAACAGTCAATGCACAGCAAGCTTCAGAAAAAGAGGAAAAAAAATGTTGCGATGATGAAAAACGAAATAAAACGGCTGCTACTTTTATCTAAAGTTGTTGGCGATGATTGTTGGTAAGAAAAGAACTCCAAAGGCTTCAAAATGAGGCTAAGGAATTGTCCATTCAACTTGTTGGTGATTCAAGGATGAATCATCTTGAAGAGAGAGGGAATGATACGATTCAGGCAAGGTCAAATTCGGATTTTGACGTAAAAAGGGCACCTATCCAGTTTTACAGCAACAGTTATAATTCGCAATCCGACCGTTGGATTGGGTTGAAATTTTACGTGGAGTCTCCTAACATGTTGTCCGACATTGGGATAAAATTGCAAGTCAATCGGAGTTTGGGAAGACATCAAAACACGGGCCAACAAAGGCTATACAAATTTTATTATTTACTTCCTTTTGACTTGTGGACTTCCTATTTGGCTAAGATTCTTTTCCTAAAAGGATGTGGCAGCTTATTTTGGTAATCTCCTATTTGTACAAAGATCTTTAATGGGCTGCAACATAGTTTCCAAGTGTGGCAAGTCATAAATGTTTTAGAATCCTTTTCTTACAAGGATTCCTTATTCATCCTAGCTATAAAAAAAGCAAAGAAGATTTCAGAATTAATTCTACACTCAGATTTGATTCTCCTAGCTTATATGGGACTTCTAAAGGGCAACAAATCTGATCCTATTATATTTAGGATATTAAATTCAGATTTATTATTGTTATTATTATTTTCTTCTTAGTTTAGGGTTTATTTATATTATTTGGGTTTAATTGTAAGTGGGC
>Ga0325403_1005592_pt1 | contig 11877 bp, 6 predicted proteins | sample PopdelMetagenome_19_FD_205665 | JGI IMG/M metagenome (GOLD analysis project Ga0325403, IMG submission 205665) | Populus deltoides microbial communities from Bellville, Georgia, United States - Xylem-PdKOR-R4 | ecosystem: Host-associated > Plants > Phyllosphere > Stem > Wood/Secondary xylem...
TTAGATATTACAGTTGCAATGTAATTCATATATAAAAGTATTTTATATGTTTTTCTTAATTGAAAATACTTGATTAATATTTCAATGCAGGTACTTGTTTAATCTCAAGAAAAAGGTTAAGAACAAGGCGCATATTGAGGCTTCGATATGTGAGGCATATATTGTTGAGGAGATCTCAACATTTATCTCGTACTATTTCGAACCTCATCTGAGAACGAGAATCAATCGCGTTCCACGGCATGATGATGGCGGTGAAGTGCCTTCCAGTGGGAACTTGTCAATATTCTCCAATACTGGACGACCCACACTTAAAAATGCCGTAAGAGGAAGATATTTGTCGGAAATAGAGTTCAAACAAGCACACAACTATGTTCTATTTAACTGTGATGAGCTGAGACCTTTTATTCAGTAAGTTTATACTAATTAGACTCTGTTAATAATATACTGTTAATTATATATTGTAATATCATACAATCATTATCACTTGCAGAGAACATCGACAATATTTGCTCTCCAATAACTCACAGCTGACCGAATCCTAGATCTTTCAATTACAAGATGAGCAGTTTGCCACGTGGTTCAGAACACATGTAAGCACTATCACAAACTCATTCTAACTTGCAAAATTACTGTACGTATGCATGTCATTACGAGATTCTCGTTCATTTACTATTTATTGATGTACATTACATACAAGGTTTATCAAATGGGAAGGAGCGCGCCTAAGTCATTGTCTTCACTAAGCCTGGAGCCTGAAAGAAAATGTAAGTGCTACAACGGATATTTTGTCAATGGTTATGTTTTCCATACTGAAGAATACGGGTAAGGAAGAAAGACATACAACAACGGTGTTTGTGTTAAGGGATCCACTAGTAGTGAGTTAGAAGTTGACTACTATGGTAGATTAGAAGAGGTCGTCGAACTGCAATATCATAATGAGCAGAATATAGTGTTTTTATTCAAATGCTATTGGTATGACATGACTGACAGAGGAATCAGAGTTGATCCGCACTATGGTCTGGTCGAAATCAACTCAAAAGCTAGACTCCACAACATAAACGATGTCTTTGTTTTCGCAAAGCAATGTCAACAAGTTTATTACACACACACACCCCTTCATTTAGAAAGGATCGATCAAGAGTTGATTGGTTGTCCGTTTTATAAACGAAACCTCAGGGTCATGTCGAGGTTGTTTAGGATGAGAACGAAGACACAAGTGTGCGAGATGAAGTCTTTCAAGTTAGTGTGTTGGTTGAACCATATTGAGTTGCTCCTTCGATTGAATTGGAAGAAAATTCAAATTTTTGTGTTTTCGATGATAGTCTTGTTGATGTTGACGCAGAGGAATTGAATGTTGTTTTGAGCTCTAGCGAATAAGCAAATGTCGATGAAGAATATGATATCCATATTGAAGATTGCGATGAAGGTGATAACAATTCAATTGATGACGAAGAAGAAGAAAATTCTGACTAACAATCAAAATGAAGCCCTGTGTAAAACCCTTTCTTTCATGTAATTTAGATTATAGATAATATATTTTGTAACACGAAATATTTATTACTTGAAATGCCACAATCACGAAATAATTACTTGAAATAATTATAGATCATGGATGATATATTTTGTAACACGAAATAATTACTTGAAATGCCACACTCACCGACGTCCATACCGACGAAATAAGTCCGTCGGCATTTCACAGAGAGTTCGAAAATAATTACTTGAAATGCCACATTTACCAACGCCAATACCGATGGATTAAGTCCGTCGGCATTTCACAGAGAGTTTGAAAATAATTACTTGAAATGCCAAAATCACCGACGCCCATACCGACGGATATAAGTCCGTCGGTAAGTTGTCGGCGGGTCAATATTACCGACAAAATTATCGACGGACTGTGCGAATTCCAAAGGGGTGTGCATTAAATGCATCTCTGACCGCATCATCTAAATGACGGACCACGAAAAATATGGAGGGTCATTAAAAATTTTGGTGCGAAATTCAAAAAATACTGACGGATTTTTGACACTTTATCGACGAAATAAATAAAAATAATAATTAATTTTATATCCGTCGGTAAAACTGCCATATAAGTTCCAGCGATTGCGCCTTCAGTTTATTTTTTCTTCTCCTCAGTTTTTCACCTTAAATTTTGATTCTTTTCCTCTTCGTTCTTCAAAGTTTTCACCTGCAATATCTAGCAAGTTTTCTTGTGAATCTTCATCAGTTTAAAAAGTATGTGTTTCTTTTATTTCATTTTACTTTAATGGTTTTTTTTTGCTATGTTTTTTGTTTTGGTTTTTTTTTTTGTAATGTAGATAAAGTATTGAATTCAACACATTATTAAAGTAAGCATATTTCATTCCTAAAGTCTATAGGTTTTTCTTTGAATTTTTTTAATATTTTTTATTGTTGTATTGGCATAATTATTATTAGTTAATTTGTTGAATATTTATTGTTAATGTTGAATTTACCTTAGAATTAGTAATTGAATATGCTGGAATAATTATTAATTTTACTCTATTACTGCATGATTTGTGTTTAATTTTTTGCATTTATTTTGATTGTTATTCTAGAGTTTTTTTTTAATTTATTGTTTTGTTGTATTGGCATAATTATTGAATAATTTTGTAATTGTTAATGTTGAATTTACCTTAGTACTAGTAATTGAATATTTTGGAATAATTGTTAATTTTACTCTATTATGTTTAATTTTTTCCATTAATTTTAATTGTTAGTCTACAGTTTTTATTTATTTATTGAATATATTTTATTGTTGTATTGGCATAATTATTGAATAATTTGTTGAATTATAATTCTTAATGTTGAATATACCTTAGGATTAGTAATTGAATATGTTGGAATAATTAGTATAGAGTGGGTCAATTGGTTGTGGCTTTTGTTAATATGTGCAGGTTTGTGGATTTGGGTAGTATCCAGTATAGGGGAGGTGCTGTCGAATTTTTTTTAACATTTGAATTTAATTATATAATTATTTGCATAAAATTATGGAGATGCGTAGAATGAAAACCAAAGTTGGTCGCTCACGTACGGTCGCAGCTAGTTCGTCTAGCAGCGATGATGATATTTCCTTAGCACCTACGTCGTCAACCGATCCTGCCTCTTCCAACGCTACTTCACAACGCAGAGGGGGGGTGCCTTCGCAGCGGAATCAATTTACCTTCAAGTACGAGGCACAGTGGAAGGACGACCTTTCAATGTAAGTTTGTTAAGGTTTTATTTTTTATTTTTAAAAAATTACAACATAATTTATGAAGTAATCACTATTTAATTTATTTCATTTATTTTCAGGTTCATAAAATTGAAGCCGCTCGAGTAATATCATCGGCGTTTAAATCGTTGATGGAGATTTTATTGTTTCAATGGAGTCAGATATCCAAGCATCCTGAATAGATGGCTCAAATCAATGCATGGTTTGATGAATTTCAGGTTGGTGTTAATTTATAATTTTCAGCTTATTTCTAATAAATTATTAATATAATTGTAAATAAATTATTATTTTTATTTAAACTTGTTTAATTATAAACAACACAAATTCTGCTGAGACAGTGAGCATAACACTGTTGTGAGGAGGGTGTGGGAAAATTACGCGGCAATTAGGTAAGATCGAAAACAATACAAGATTTTTTTAGACAAAAATTTATGTTTTGAAATGTAATTTTTGGTTGCGTGAAGTAGCTTGCGTTATTTTTGATATGAAGCACAAAAAAGGGCAAAAAAAATTGCGAGGGATAGGGGTTTCCAAGGCTGGAACGATGTTGCGGTTTGGAGGGATTTCAAACCAATATACATCCCGGAAGATATATGGCCACACTATCTTGAGCACGTGACGTCTGAGCGGTTCACACGACGCTCACAGTCCGGTGCTGGCAACCGAAATCGGCCAATTCATGGCTCGGTGACAACGCACACTGGCGGCTCCGTTCCGTTTGCTGAACATGCGAAACGAATGGTAAGATTAATTTAAATGAAATATATCATTAAATTAAGTTGTTGTTAATATATCTTTTTTCATTATAAGTTGCGTCTCTTGGACGTGAGCCAAGCCCGATGGAGCTGTTTGTGGAGACACACGTGCGGAGTCAAGACCGCCAAAAGGGGGCGCAACAGTTCGTTGATAACCGTGCTCAACACTTCGTGGTATGTTTGTTCAACCATTTTATTTTGTAAGTTATTATGTTTATTGAATTGAATATGATGATTACTTTTTTTTTTCAGGAGACCTATAATAATCGGTTAAGGGAGAGATACGGGGACAATATTTTGACCCATTCGGAATTCGATCCGGATTTGTGGATGGAGATTGGATCGTCAGGTGGACCCGATAAAAATCGGGTTTACGGGCTTTCCAATACTACGATCAAGAACTTGCGGTCTACCCGTAGTGTTTCAACCGTTAGGAGCTCCCAATCAATATCGAGCTCCCAATCTAAGGAGTTTGTGGCCTTGCAGCAACACACGACTCAGCTCACCGACAAATACGAGCACCTATCAGCGGAGTACGCACAACTCAAAGCGTCTCATGCACAACAAAGAGTGGAGTCTGAGCAAATCAAAGCGTCTCAAGCACAACAAAAAGCGGCTTATGAATAACAAAAAGCGGCTTATGAACAGCTTCGCGAAATGGTCATGAACATGGCAACACATAGTGGAACATGTGCGCCTAATCCTTTTTGGCTGTATAACCACCAGCCTCCTCCTCCTCCTCTAGCTCCACCTTTATATTAATTTGTAATAAACATTATTTACCTTTAAAACTTCATTTAATATTTTTTTTTGAAACATATTCAGTTTGTAATGAATATTATTTAACTTTGATTTTTTTTTTGATGTTTAATATAAATTTTATTTGCATAATTGGTTTTTATTACCATTAATTTATATAGTTTTATATTATATATTCTAAATAATTTTTTAAAAACAAATTTAGAAAAAAAACTATTACCAAGGGTTTTACCGACGGAATTAATCCTTCGACATCTGACAGTAGCATTCACCGATGCATTTACAAACGGATATATTCGGTTGGTATTTTAAACACTCACCGACAGCCTTACCGATGGACTTAAACCATCGGCATTTGATAGTAGTTGCCACACTTACCGATAAATTTATAGACGGATATATTCGGTCAGTATTTCATGCACTCACCGATAGTTTTACTGACAGAAAATAGCCGTCGGTAAATCACAATATCACCGACGGAATGAAAATTTGTCGGTATATTTCAAGCGGGAATCTTTTTTTTTGGTGCGCAAATTCTGTCTGTAAAACCATCGGCAAATGGTTTTTTTGTTTTTCTGACCGATATAGCGATGGAATGGGGAATCACCGACGAAGGGAAAGCCGACGGACATAATCCGTCGGTAAAAATGTGAAATCTTGTAGTGTCTCTTGGGGTATATATCATTGGAGACATGTATTCCTGACTATATAAGTAAGTATTATCTCTTAGATTCTTTCATGCTAAACTATTTTAGTATCTTGTCTATGTACATAGATTAGGACAATCCAAGCAACATTTTAGACCCATCTTTATAGATATTTATTCCTAGTATATAAGTTGTTTCTCCTATATCCTTTATGGATAAATTCTTGAACAACCAGATCTGTACTGACTAGAGTAAAGAAATGTCATTCTCTATCAATAATATGTTATCTATATATAATATTAGAAAATGTCTCCACTCCTACTAACCTTTTTATAAATTCAAGGCTTATCTATATTTTTGATGAAATCAAATTGTTTAATTATCTCATCAAAACAAATTTTCAAACTTAGGTCTATAAATGGATTTTTGTCACTTGAATACTTTATTGGTAAATACACATCTTTGTGAAGATTCCTATTTAGAAATGCAATTTTGATATCTATTTAACAAATCTCATAATTATGAAATGCAACTGTAGCAAGTGAAATCCTTATACATTTTAATATAGCTACCTACAAGAAGGTTTCATCAAAGTTAAACCTTTGTCTTTATCTGTAACATTTGGCAACTAGTATAACTTTGTATGCTTGTAAATTACCATACTCTTTCTTTTAAAGACCAACTTACTTCCAATGAGTTTTATCCCTTCAGGTAGATCAACCAAGGTCAACACTTGATTGGCATACATAGAATCCATCTTAGATTTCATGGTCTCAAGTCATTATTTATTGTTTCTATATAGTTAGTGGGCTTATCAAGTACGAATAACTCATTATTTTTAGCTTTCATGAAAAGTCCATATCTCATTGGTATATGACATATCATAACAAATCTATAGAGTTCTTGTGTTTCTTGAGCTTTATGCTAAACATCCAATTGTATAGCTTCATGCCTGGGTTTCAATTGTATGCCAGTTTGTGGTTCTTAATCTTCTTTAAGTTTTATTTTTCTCCTACTGCTCCTTTCAAGAACAATTTTTTTTTTTTATCTAGAAAGGTAACATGTTTTGAGATAAACATCTCACTTAACATATGGAAGAAATAATACCTAATAGTTTCTTTTGGATATCTAATAAACTTATATTCTTTTTACTTAACTCCTAACTGTTTAGATATAATACATTTCATATAAGTTTCATATTTCAAATCTTTAAGTATGATAAGTTTGGTTTCCAACCTTTACATATTTCATATGGAGTCTTATCAACATATTTTATGGGGACTCTATTTAAAAGATAAACAACAATTTGTAGGGTATAGCCCTAAAAGAAGGTGGTAGGTTTTCATAGCTTATCATGGACCGTATGATATATAATATAGTGCAATTTCTCATTTTAGAAACTCCATTAAGCTATGGTGTTTCAGAATCTCATTCTCTTTTAGATAATCTTGAAAAATCTTGGCTCAAGTATTTACCATCTCATTAGATTAAGGTACCATAATACTCTTTTTAGTTTGTTTTTCAACTTTACTTTTGAATTCTTTAAACCTTTAATTGATTCAGACTTGTGTTTCATTAAATATATGTAACCATATCTAGAATAATCGTAAGTAATTGTGATGAAACACCTATATCCATCTATAACACAAATTATTATTAATCCATATACATCTGTATTGGTATTAGACATAACAATTCATTAGATTTTTCACTCTTTCCAGCATAGGTTGTTTTTGTCATCTTACCTAATATACAAGTCTCATACAATTCATAAGAAATATCCTTTTTTATATAACTTTATGATTCTTGTTTTATTGATATGACCTAATCTACAATGCCATAAATAAGATGGATATTGATGACCTAATCTATTATTCTTGTTGTTTATATTGATTCTCGTACATCGGTGGACACATCATGGCGACTTGGGGGATTGGATTATTGGGTTTGGAAAATATTAAAAAAATAAGAGAATTGGAGTTACCACCTAGGGAAGAACAAAAAGAACAAAAAGTTGTACTCTAGACTCTGGTCTCCTAACCTTTCTCAAAATGTCTTTATAATTTTCTTATATGGTTTTAGACTTGTAAATTAGTTCAACAAAATATTTGTTTAGCTTGCTTTATACATTCTAGCAACCAAATAGAACACTCCACATTTGAATTATGCTAAAAACAATGGCTATAAAATTTTATATATATATATCATAATTGATCGGACTTAATTCCTTCTTCATTGCCCTCCATCTATTTGTACACTACTATATTTCACACTTCCATATCTTTTAACTCATCAATGGAGAAACAAATACACTTTATACATCTCTTTTATGCTTTTTTTGTATAATATTTACAAGTGAGAAACATTTTCAGCTTCTTGAAAAGAGCCTTATGAGTTCATCTTTCCTGGTAAACCAACTAGTAGATTTTCTCAAGGTCAAGTCTTGATAGATTACAAAGGGCCATGTTCCCTGTCTTCCATATGAATATTTTTAATGATGAGTTTTTCAGCCCTAGATGAGTGAAATGATCCAAGAACAAAAAGAATCATAAGACATAAAGAACATTGAATTTGCACAAAAGGATAACTTTAAGTGCCAAAGTATAAGTGAAGGAAAACATTAAAAAGAAAAAAAACAAATTTAGGTATTTTATGGGAATAAATAAAAAGATATTAAGAAGAAAAAATTGATATGCACATATATAGGAGGTGCAAGGGTCATTCTGTTACAGTAAAATGTAATTCATGTTACTGTTGCTAAGATTACTACATCTTCAAATAAAAAAAGAAATTAGCTTAGGAGGAATAAAATGGATAGAATCAAAAAAATTGTCATAACCTGATTATTGACCATCTTTTTCAAAACATTTTCCAAAAATTTAAAAAAGCAAAAAAATCCAAAAAAACATGTTTTCAACACATTTCGACCATTTGCATGCATTTGTTTTTTTGTAATTTTCAATTATTTTTTTCTTGTTATCTTTTCAAGAAAATTAAACTCAAAAAATATATTTTTGATGCATTTGCATCCGTTTTGTATTTCTTGATTGCTTTTCTTATCAAATTGACTTTAACGTTGTTTTCCTTAAAAAATTACAAAAACAAAATGAGAAAAAATAAGGAGAGAAACGGACAAGGGACTAAAATGAAAAAAGGAAAAGTAAGTGATCAAAATAAAATGAATTTTCTTGGGGACCATGTAATAAAAAAATAAAAAAGTTAAGTGGGCTAAAGTGTAAAATAAGAGAAATGATGGACCAAAATAAAATTGAGTTACTTGGTATCAAATAACTAAAAAAAAAGAAGACAAAACTCAAAACTTATAGTCTATAATAAGATGAGTGAATTAGAGAGAATGAGAATTACCAAATAAAACACTATTCATAATCCCTTCCACCTAAAATCCCTAACCAAAAAACACAAGTCATTCTTTTCCACCAAAATCCTAGTCACCATAAATATTTTAAGAGAATATGAGCTAAAATGTAGATAAATAAACCCTAGAAAGAACTGTATTCATCTTATCATACCTCTCTCCCTAAAAAAGCCCTAAACTTGTATTTCTCTCTATAAAACCAAAATCTCTTTCCTTGATTTCTATCACCTCTTATCTCTATTTTTTACGAGACCACCGTTATTCTCTTTGTCTCTAAGCCCTTTATAAAATACCTTAATCAATTTAAACAACAACGCATGCATCATCATCAATTGAAGAGAGAGAAAACATCACAAAAACTTCTCTATTTGATTTCTCTCCTTGACCTCCTAATCATGAAAAGCCACTTCCATTCTTATCCTTTTAAAGAGAACTACATAGAAACATAAGAAGCCACATAACCTATTAACCTTGGTGTGAGCATAGCTGAAAGTTTCAAATAAACCTTATAGGTAGAAAAGACCATCGTGACTTTCTAAAGTCGTATCTCCTCAATCGCCATGATATGGCATAAGCCACCACTGTAGGATGAAGAAGGACAACCTGGTGCACCCAATAGGATCCTTCACATGATGGTCAAACACTAGTGGCACATAGATGGTCAAACACTAGTGGCACATAGAACGATGCGTCAAGGCTGACATATAAATCTTTGTTCTAAAATTATAGACTTGTGTTAAATTTTATTATTAAGAAGAAAAATAAATTAAGAAGGAAAAATTTATTATTGGGATGAAAAATCCTTAGAAAAATTTAGAAGGGAACTCTAAATAATTAAATATACAAGTGCGCACAAATAATATCGATTGTCGTTGTAATCATCATATTTAATCACATAATTTTTTTAATTGAAAATTATGAAAATGATAAGAAATCTTTTATTATGATTAAAGGTGAAGGTTTTTTTCTCGTGAATTAGTTTTTGGCAAATGACAAAATTGATTTAAATTTTATGGGATAGTATGTTTATTTAAGGTGTAGGTATGAGTAATTGTGTTTAGAAAGATTTTTGATTGGATATGCGAATTACATGTTTTGATATATGTTTAGAAAGTACAGGAATGAAGTTTGGAAACCTTGATTTTAAAAATGTAAATTGTATGTGAGATTACTAAATGGATTTATGTATTGTGTTTTATTATTGGAATAAATATGCCTGGAAATGTTTGGATGGAGTTATGAAAAATTATGAACGGTGTTTCAAATTGGCAAAATGATTAGTTTGTAAGTTTTTGAGAAATTTTGGAAATAGATCTAAATATTTAGTTTATTTATGTTATTTAAATGTTTTTGTATGTTGACAGGGCAGTGAATCAAACTATATGAAATTTTTAGTGTAATGGAAAATTTGAGTTTGTAAATTGGAAAGAATTGACATGTCATGTTAAATGGTTAGGTTAGGCTAAGTCATTAATTAGTACTTTTGGGTTTGAATTGTGCTATTAATGCTTGGGTTAAAAAAGAGGAAGGATTGAATTGATGTTGTTGTTGTTGTTTTCCTTGTTAATATGAAAGTTAAGAATTCTTCACGTTGAATATGAAATTGTTGAATTGGATTGTGTGTTGTATTTTTGATATAAAAGTAACTTGTTTGAAAAATAAATTGAAGGAGTTATGACAAAATTATGAATTTTATTAGAATTGATCAAATTATTAATTTAGTAAATATTAGAAAAATTTATTATTTATTGTCACTCAATTGAATAATTGTTTTTTGAAAAGAAAAGTTACCCACGTCACTACACAATGAATATAAAATTTTCACTTTAGTCTTTACTTAATGTTAAAAAAAATTTTCTCTTCCTTTGTAGAATAGTTTGGAATTATACATGCATCGGGTTGCACTAATTAGCTTTTTGATGCAATCAGGAACAAATGATAATATTAATGACCAATAAACTATAACCATAGGAAACATCCAAGATATTTAACTTTTATTTATCAAAATCTTACTTGCCAAAAAACTATTATAACCATTTATATAAAAAACCTATAGGTAGACCTCTATTAATATTATATAGAAAATTAAAAATAGTTAAATTATTCTCTTCACATAAAAAAAACTAGAAAAGTCTAATAACATTGAATAGAAAAATAAGAATTAAAAAAAAATTCTTAAACTTAAAACTAAATAATAAAAATAATTAAAGAACATATTTATTTTTCTTAAAAAGCTCTTATACCAATCTCCCTATATTGAAATGAACTTATTCTCAAGTTCAAATTATTCATAAGGCAAAATCCACTTAATTAGAAACTATTTTTCATTATGAAAGCATCAAACTTCATGTTGTTCGAGCATAACCTCCTTAATCATAAAATCAATTATTTTTTGTGTGTGACATGTTCTGTCAGGAGTTTTTAACATCTTTGTACGAGTCATTAAAACTTTTATATATGTTGCACCATAATGAGTTTTAATATTAAGATTTTCAATAACAATATTCAATAACTAACTATCAGAAATTGTTAAGTTTTGAAATCAATTTACCTAACCAATAGCGATGTATATTAGAATTTGTTATAAGTTAAAACCTTCAACAAAGAAAAAAGTCAAACAATTATAGAAACGAAAACATCCAAAATAAAACAAATAACTATAAAAAAAGCATTCAAAATATTTATTTTTTATTTATCTAAGTCTCACTTTAAAAAAAAAAAACTATTAGAACTTTGTGTGAGAGAGAGAAAAAGAAAAAGAAAACTCAAAAACTCTATAAATATTGAATAGAAAAATAAAAATAGAAAAACTATTCTCTTCAAATAAAAAAGCTTGGAAAGCCTACTAAATAAAAAAAAAATCTTAAACTTAAAAATAAAAAATGAAAATAATTAAAAAAATATTTGTTTTTCAAAAAGTTTCTGCATCATTATTTTCTAAATGAATTGAAAATAGCTCGCCTAAAAAATCAAAATATAAGAACCAAAAAGGTAAATTGCCCGTCGGTTTCTGTTTTGTAATGCATTGACAGAGTTGGTCACATGCAAACTGACCGCATGAAAGCTACAATTAAACCCCGGCTTCAAATTTGTACAGACAACTCCAGC
>Ga0325403_1005594_pt1 | contig 11876 bp, 7 predicted proteins | sample PopdelMetagenome_19_FD_205665 | JGI IMG/M metagenome (GOLD analysis project Ga0325403, IMG submission 205665) | Populus deltoides microbial communities from Bellville, Georgia, United States - Xylem-PdKOR-R4 | ecosystem: Host-associated > Plants > Phyllosphere > Stem > Wood/Secondary xylem...
CTTCAACCAGCACTGCTTCAACAGGTCGCTTTATAGGAAGCATAAAGTATAGTAAACTGCCAAACAAACGACGAACACCAATCAAAATTGTTAAAATGAAATAAACAAAAAAAACGGTGCTGCTAATGAAACCATAAACCCTGAGGCCTAATAAGATTCGAATGTGAAGATGTTAAGCAAGATATTGATTAAAGGAAGAGATAACCGTACCGATTAGCCCAGTGAGGAAGGATGGAATCTAAGGGGGGGAGGTGGGGAGGATTGGGGTTTGGTTTTGGTAGCTCGTGGAGTGACTGTGAAGGAGAGATTTTTTTATTTTGGGTTTAGAGAAATTGAAGTTGACAAGGAGTAGGGACGGGCGTATTTTATGGTTTTGCATTCGGTCTATGGCCTTAGGGTTCTGGACTGGGATGTGATGGAAAATTTTAATGGGCCCTCTAGATTGTTAAGAATTATTTATGTCATTTATGTAAAAAAATAAATAAATAGAAACATAGATATTAGAATTATATATAAAAAAAAAGAGAAAGAGAAAACATTGTTTATCCAAACATAATTCACTTAGACACAACTGTAAACAGTAATAGAATTTTCTTTTTCTTGGTCTTAAAAAAACCTGTACTGAGATAATTTTGTTGTTCTAAAATTAATTAGGGCAAGATGGATATTTTATGTTTAAATTGTTCAATAAATTTACATCATTGCCCTTAAAAAAAAATTTAGCTTCTACTAGGGATTATTTTTATATTTTCATAGAAAAATGTATAGTGAAATAACTTATTTATCCTGGAATGGAAAAAATAACCAATGAAAGAGGCTTTCCATAATTTTAAATTTTTTTGCACAGTAAAAGACCTTGATATCTTTAATGTCAAATAATTTAGCCCCCGGATTAAATAATATTTTTGTCATTTTATTGCTTGTTTTTTTTAATTAATAAGTTGAGGTGGGGTCATTTAAGTATTTTAATAAATAAAAAAATATGCTAGTGCATGATGTGGGGCCGTCAATCGCTCTGCCATCTTAAGAGAATACGACTAATTCAAGGAGCCAAAATGCATCCCGGCATGTTTTCCATGAAAAAGCAATGTTTGCATAAATAAATTTGTTAGTTTGTCATCGACTACCATTCCTCTTTGTCAATCGCTCTGCCATCTTAAGACAGTGAATAAGACTAATTCAAGGGGCCAAAATGCATCCCGGCATGTTTTCCATGAAAAAAGCAATGTTTGCATAAATAAGTATGTTGGTTTGTCATCGACTATCATTCCTCTTTTCTTCTCCTTTCTTTCCTTTCTCTTTTTTGGTCTTTGCGTTTGCCATATAATTTTTCATATCAACTATTAAGAGGGTGTATGGGAGTGTGATAACTGTTGCTTTTGAAAATGTTTTTCACTTGAAAATGCATCAAAATAATATTTTTTTATTTTTAAAAAATTATTTTTGATATCAGTAAATCAGAATGATCCAAAAACATAAAAAAATTAATTTTAAAAAAAATCAAATTTTATCCAACCTCTATTTGAAACGTAATACCAAATGTTCGAAACAAGGGCTAAACCTCTCTTTCTTTTTTATTTAATCCATGTTATTTTGTTATTATTTGCTTTATTTTCAATAATTTATAAAATAAAATTTTATTTTAATTTCATCTTTATTCAAGTTCTTGCTTTATCATATTTCGTCTCTATTTGTTAATTGTTATTTATAAAATCTGAGATTATTTTTTTATTTGAATTTTTTTCCTGATTTCACCCTTCATTATTTTTTTTCCATATTAGATTTCATCCTCATTATTTTTATTGTTTTTTTTCTTTGCAAAGTTTTTAAAATTGTTATTTTACTCGATTTCATCCTTTAACTTTTAATTTGTTTGGATTTTATCTTCTTGGTTAAGTCCGTGTTTAGGATTTTATGAGTTACAAGTTTTGAAAATTAACTCAACTTTAGGGGGTTCACTCGAGATTTATTTGTTTTGTTTGATATTTTTTAAGCTAATTTTTTTTATCCTTTAGTATTTATTTAATTGGAGATTAGGCTCTATTTTTTCCAACTTTTTGTGTCCTTTGTTTTTTAATTTGATTGGGTTCTCTTGGGTATTTTTAATTATTGGTTTTTATTAAGTTTATTTTTATAGATAAGTTTTAGTCTTGAGTTAAATAAAATTGATTGGTTGAATATAGGTGAATTATCACTCCTTTTTTTTGTTTTCTTTTTTACAGTGTTACTCTAGCAATCCATGTGACTTCTTTTAATGTCGTCATGCACTCCTTTACAATGGGGTTTGGACCGTCTCAACAAGGTCTTCTGGCATTGGGCATTATCCATGGTGGAATGACGGTGAGTCTCCATCAATCCTTTATTTCTTTTTATTTCATGTATAATATTGACAGCTTATTTGTTTTAATTAATTGTTACCAAAAAAATGTTGTATGGTTCATCTGTTATCGTTATCTATGGTTTAAATCAGACCATTACATTGCTCAATTTTATTGGATCCATCGGATTTTTCTTATTTCTTTACAAATATTACCATTGCTTAAACATTTATGTTGTGCATTAAAAAAAAATGATAGGCTCGCACTGTAGCATAGGTCATAGGTCTAGTAAATCTTAAAAGAGAATTTCATGCCTTTTCTTATATAAATTCTTTCAAAATTATTAGAATACAAAACGAGTAGTCTATTTATAAAAGAAGAAAATGAGAATATTAAAAGACGCTAGAAAATTCAAATATCATGAAAATCCAAGAGACTAAACTCAAGAGTCATGGAAGTCCAATTATCTCTAATGGGTATTCAATATATATAATTACAAATTTTATAACAATTCCCCTTTAATGACCATGTACTAAAAATGTGTCTCATTAAAACTTTGCAAAGGAAAACCCAAAGGGAGAAAACATAAGTGAAGGAAAAATAGGACAATATTTTTGTTATTTTTGAATACTTCAGAATTCATCAAAAGGTTTTATATAAATACTTCAAGATTCAAAAAAATGCCAAATTGCCTCATTAAAACCTTGCAAAGTAAAATTTAATGGGAAAAAAACCTAAGCAAAGGAAAAGGAGTACAGTTTACATTGACTTCACCTCAAAAGTACATGTTTTATGATAAATCTTTAAAATAACGCATTCTAATATTTTGGACAAGTTTCTTAAATATTAAGGTTATTTTCTGCTAAATTATCATTTGACATGATTTGCTTGATATCAATTTTTTTTTTATTGAAGCTCATGAATATAAAAGAACTTTGGTGAGATATGCTTTATTTTGTCTCCTTTAATGTAGCCTCCTCTAAGCTGAGTGATGTAAACAACATTATATTCAAATAATATTATAAGACTATCATTAATGGTTGACAATTCATATTTTGTTTTTATGTGCTAGATAATTGACTTTAACCATATACATTCTCGACTTGCATTGTGGATTGTAATAATTTATAACTGATTTGATGAAGAAGCCATTAATATTTGTTTGACATATCTTCAAGAAATTATAGTACCTTCATAAGTAAATAGATAACTTGTTTATGTTATTTCTTTTATAGGAATTAAAATGATAACATGCATCTACATATCCAATCAATTGTGAATTTAATCCACTATAAAACAACCTCATTTTGGTTGTTTCGTAGAGATAGCTAAGTATATATTTGACCACATTACATGTCTTTTAATGGGATTGGAACTATTTCTTGCCAATAAATTAATTGCAAAAGCTATATTTGATCTTGTATAATTTGCAAGATACATAAGTGCACCAATAGCACTAAGATATGGTACTTCTAGACCAAGAATTCATCCATCCTTTTCTAGCAGTCGAAAAGGATCTTTCTTCGTATCAAGGGATTAAACAACCATAGGTGTACTCAAAGGATGATCATTGTCCATGTGAAAATGTTTAAGGGCCTTTTCTGTATATGTCGATTGATGGACAAATATTCCAATTGAGAGATGTTCAATCTGTAAACCAAGAATTTTTTTGTCTTTTCGAGATCTTTCATGTCAAATTCATCTTTCAAATAGGTTGCAGTTTTTGTGAGCTCTTAAAGAGTACCAATAAGATTTAAATCATTGACATATATTGCAACAATAACAAATTTGGACATGGTTTTCTTAATAAAAATGAATGGGAAAATATCATTATTCTCGAACCTTTTTTCTAGGAGATATTATTTAAAATGATTATACCATATCCGACCAAATTGCTTCAGTCCATATAAATTTTTTATAGTTTAATGGAACAGACACTTATAGGTTTATCATAAAAGGCTTCGGGCATTTTAAATCCTTCAAGGATTTTCATATGGATATCTTTCTCTAATGATTCATATAGACGTGCTATAACTACATCAATTAAACACATATCTAGAGTTCTAAGACTACTAAATCAATCAAAAATCTAAAAGTGATTGCATCCACAACTAGAGAATATGTTTTTTCATAATCAATGTCAGGTCTTTGTGAAAAATCAACAAAAATGCAACAAGTCATGCCTTGAATCGTACAATTTCATTGTTCTCATTTTGTTTTCTAACAAAAATCCACTTATATCCAATAGGCATAACACCTTTAGGTGTATGAACTATATGTTCAAATACTTCACGTTATGCAAGTGAGTTTAGCTCCATTTGGATTACTTCTTTCCACATTGATCAATCATTTATATATTAATATTTTTTATAGTTTATGGCTCAATTTCATCATCAATTTTAGTGATGCCAAAAGCAACCTTAAATACAAATACATCATTTATGACAATTTTATTTTGATCTAAAATCTTTATTGTATGAACATAGTTTAAGAAGATCTCATTATTTTCAGGTACCTGGATCTTTTCAGGAGATACCTCTTTAGGAGGTTTCTCTTTAAGATGATCAATATTAGAAGATGATTTGGACACAATATTTGTCATTGGTTTTATGGATAAAGACTTTTCAAGAGTACCATTATTTATTTGTTGTAATTTTTTTTTTCTAGGATTTTGTCCTTAGCACTAACAGGTTTTCCGCGCTTCAGGCATGGTATGGATTCATTTATTGCTATGTTGTCTTTTTATCCTTCAAGGATTGCAATTATGGATGGAGCATTTATAACTGGAATATGGGATATAACCATTTTTTTACTATTGGTGAAAACGTGTGACAATTGATTTGTAATATTTTGTAAATGAATTATCTTTTGAACTTTAAGCTCACATTGATTTGTTCTTGAATCAAAATAAGATAACTTCGGGTTATTTCAAGTAATTTCTTATCGTGCTTTAGGAATTAATATTTCTTCACCTAATGATGGGAAAATGTTCTCATCAATATGGTAGTCTTTAAAACGTGCCTTAAAAACATCATCAGTTAAAATATTTAAGGAATCTAATAATGATGGGAAAATGTTCTCATCAATATGATAGTCTTCAAAACGTGCCTAAAAAACATCATCAGTTAAAATATTTAAGGAATCTAATAATAGATGGAGAATTAAAACCAACATAAATTCTCATTCTACGTTGTGGACTCATTTTAGTCATTTATAAAGGTGTTATAGGCACAAATACTACACAACTAAAAGTTCATAGATGAAATATATTTAGTGGTATACCAAAATCAAGTTGCAAAAGAGAATATTTATGGTATGCACCTGGTCTAATTCTAACCAATGATGTAACATGTAATATAACATGTCCACAAATAGATGTAGGTAATTATGGTTTCATAAGTAATGGTCTAGCAATTAATTGAAGTAGTTTTATAATTGATTCTGCTGGACCATTTTGAGTATATACATGAGCAACTGAATGTTCAACATCAATTCCAATAGAAATGCAAAAATTATTAAATTCTTGAGAAGTAAACTCACGAGCATTGTCCAGTCAAATTATCTTAATTGGATAATCAGGAAATTGCGTCTGTAGTCTAATATAATATGTGATATTAATCTAGCAAATGCAACATTTCAACTAAAACTAAACAAATATGTGACCATTTACTTGATGCATCAATCAATGCCATAAAATATCTAAAAGGTTTGCATGGCGGATGAATAGGTCCTTAATAGATCTCATTGAATTCTCCTAAGAAAAGATGGTGATTCTATAAAAACCTTTGATGGAGATGGTTTGGTCATTAATTTACTTTGAGAATATGGAGCGCATGGATTTTCACTTGGTAAAAGAATTGTTAAGTTCTTTAAAGGATGCTCATGTGAATTTTCAATAATTTATCGCATCATTATTGATCCAAATATCTAAGTTGATCATGCCAAATAATAAATATTTTTAGGTCGGAACACATCTAATGTATCACAACGTTTTTTTAATAGATTTCAGATTGTATAATAAATTCCAAAAGAGAAAGCATGTAATTTTTCAAGTACAAGCTTCTGGCCTAAAATACATGAAATAATATAAAGATATTCTTCTTTTTTTCATCTATTATTTCAATATAATAACCATCAGCACGTGTATATTTAAAATTGGGTAATTTTTTTTGGACTCAAGTGAATATAATACATATTTGATGCCTAGTTTTGTGTTATTTGGTAACAAAATATTAGCTCTTTTGAAGTTTTTAATCATGTCTACTGAACCTGATATTATAATAACATTAGCATTGGTTAATGTCAAATATTAAAAGTATTTATTTTTCTTAAGAATTATGTGTATTATTGCATTGTCTGCTAGACATAAATATTCATCATGAAAAGTCATGTCTCTATTCAAAATATAATTAAATTTTATTATTTAATTGAGATAAAATTGACATTGTTTATTGAAAATACAATAAAATAAATATCCTAATACAAATATATAAAAAATATTAATCATCCCCAAGGATCCCACCACTAAGCATGTTTTTTTTTTTTGTCTTATATGGGTTTTTAAGAAATCAAAAATATCAAGATAAACATTATGATCTTTATAATCATCTTTATGAATAAAATTAGTCTCAACTGCATTTTATTTTAAAGAGGCTTGATATAAATCTATAAGATGTTTTGGCGTGCAACAAGTACATGACCAATAACCATGCATACCACACATATGACATTTATCTTCATATTTATACAAATCCCTCCCTTTTTCTTGTTTGGGCTTATGGTGTCTCCATTTCTAGTGATATGATGAGTTGTTTTTTGAAGGTTATCTCTTCTCCTTTTCCATTTATTATTTTTATATATATACCCTCATTCTTTTTTATCTTTTAGACAAGGATTCCATTCACTTCAGGGAATGGTTTAGAACATGTGAGATGGGATTGATAATTTTTCATTAAGAGCTCGTTATTTTGTTCAACCACAATAAAACATGATTCTGAGCACCTCTTTAAATTATGTTCTCTATATTGTTGTTGTAAGACAATATTTGAGGCATAAAAAGTATATAATGTTTTATCTAACATTTGGTCTTCTATGATATTTTTACTACATAATTTCAGCTGAGGTAATTTTAGAAAGAATAGAATTATATTTATTGACTGATTTAAAATCTTGTAACCTCGGGTGCAACCAATCATAACAAGCTTGAGAAAGTATGGTAAACTTATGGTGGTTATATTTTTCTTTTAGATTTTTCCACTTAACAAAAGGATATTTTATTATGAAATATTCAACTTTCAATCCTTTATGGAGATGGTGGCGAATGAAAATCATTGCTTTTGCACAATCCTACAAGGATGCACTATTTTTTTCTTTGATGGTTTCTCCAAGATTCATGGCTTTCAGATAAATCTTAGTGTCAAGAGTCCATGACAAATAATTATTCTCAGATATATTAAAAGCGGTAAATTCAAGTTTTGTCATATTCGTCATTATTTATATATAAAAAAGAAAATAACTTATTAAATAAAATCATGAATGTAAAAGGAAAAAAAAATCAGTCTTTTAAGACTGTTATTTATTTAATTCCTTAGAAATACTAGTTCTTCAAGAACTATATTTAATTTATTTAATTTTTCAGGAACTTACAATACTAGTTCTTCAAGAACTTCAAATCTTGATTCATAAAAAGGACAAAAAGAATTGCCAAAATAAGTTATAGAATCAAATATATTCCATAAAGTATGAACAATAATAAAAAGAAAAAAAATAAAATTGATAAAAGCCACGTAACATAGGAGTTTATGCATGTCAAGATTTCACTATAAACTAGAGTGATCGTGCTAATAATATCTTAAAAATAAAGAACAAATAAGAACATGGATATTCAGAATAAGTCCCAAAAGAGAATTTTATACATTTTCTTATAGAAACTGTTTTAAATTCATTAAAATAGAAGATAAGTAGTCTATTTATAAGAGAAGAAAATAAAAACATTAAAAAACATTAGGAAACTCAAATGTCATAGAAATTCAAGAAACTACACCCAAAAGTCATGGAAGTTTAAGAGACTTTAATGGGTATTCAATATACATAATTACAGATTTTCTAACAATTTGAATTTTGTCCTCAAATTATTATCATATCATTTTTCTTTGGTTTTGCTTGGAATTCATTTCATTATATCTAATTTACTTGCTCGTGTTTGATAATAAGAATAATAGAAAATGAATTAACATATAACATATATAGGGCGTGATTTTTTCACTGTAGCATTAGATATTTTATTGTGGATTACTATAGTAAAATTATTATTTTACCATTGGGTGCGAAATGAGAGACTTACTGGTGGGGGTAATTTCATCTTTAACAATGACTTAGTGGTCATTAAAAGATTTTTTGGGGCATGTTAGTCTTTTCTAAAAAAATTGCACAGTAAAATGTCATATTTATCCCCTGGGTCATAAAATTTAGAATTATTGACCAAGGATTATTTCATCTTTTAAAAACTTAAAAACAATAAAATTAATTATTTACCCCTAGGGTCAAACAAATTAAAGATGTTGACAAAAGGCTTTTTTGGCTTTTCACTTCTTAAGATAAAGTAAAAATACATTTTTACCCTTAGAAAATACAAAGGAACAAGACATACATTCAAGGGCATTTTTGTCCTTTCACGCATTTTTAAATTTCCAAGCTCATGAAAGGCATTCTAGTATATTTAAGTTGGAAAAATATTTTTTTATTTGAAAAAGTTGTTGACACATGCTCTTTACACGCCAACGTGTGAGCGTCGTCCGTGCCTTTTGGACTGCGTGTATGATGTCATACGGTGGCCAAACCTGTCATTCTATCATGTTTTTGAAAGTGTCATCATGTTCTCTTTCTGTTGAGGTGGCACGTGGCGACAAGTGATGGGTGGTTTGTCTATGATGGTCATTTCTTTTTTTTCCTTCCTTCTCTTCTCTCTTTTCCAAAGAAAGTACACATTTGTTCTCTTTTATTTTGGTTTGTCAATTTTAGTTCTTATGTTTTTTATTATTTATTTTCATCATTGGATCGATTATAAAAAAAATTGTATTTTCAATTTCGTCCTTAAATTACAATTTATCATATATTATTTTTTTCAATTCGGTTCTTATTCTTTTTATTTCTAATTTTTTCCTTAACTCTTTTGTTAAAGTTTTATTGGTTTTAAATTTCATCATTCAATAAAATTTTATGTTGTTTTGTTTTTTTTTTCAATTTAGCCCTCATTCTTTTGATTTCTTTTTCTTTTTCTTTTTGTTAAAGTTTTTTTTATTTTTCATTTCACCCTTCAGTTTAATTTTTTATACGCCCTCTAATTTTTTTTTCACCCTTATTATTTTAATCATAATTTTTTGCATGTTTATTTTTTCTCTCGATTTGATCATTCAATGTTTTATTTTTTGGGGATTGGGCTTCATTTTTATATATATATATTTGTGGACCTTCTAATATAATGACATGCATCACGAGTTTGAAAAGTTAATGCAGTTTGACATTCTTTTTTTCTTTTATGATTTTATCATTCTACATTATTAATATTAAAAAAAAAGATTTGTTTTGTGGTTATCTTCAATATTTTCTATCATTTTATCTTAGTCTCATGATCCAGACTATGAGTTTTGCAACTTTTTTTTAATAAAGGATTTTTTAAAAATATTTTTTTGTATTTAATTTTTAAAGAATTGTTTTTATACAAATAATATTTATTTTATAAAAATAATATTTTTAATATGTTCGGCCTTGCATAATATTTTTTTTATTCCAATTAGTTTCATATGTTTTTCTATTTCTATTATTTTTTGTTAGTTTCAATAAACAAATTTAGTAGATACAAACGAGTATATGTCTCATTTTATGGGATCAAATATTTTAATCTACATCCTACTTTTAATTTTTCAGATTCCCTTTTAGTTACCGTTAATTATTATTTTTATTTATTTATATAAATAATTATTGATTTTATTTTACTAAATGTTTTCATAAGCTTCTTGATTTATATTTTGAATTTTTTATATAAAAAAACATATCAAAATAACATGTATACCTAATATTTTTTAAAACAATTATGACTCGTGGTGAAGCATCGGCCAAATAGCAAGTGTATTTTATATAGTGTAGCATTTTCTTTGAATGCATTGAAAGTGTAGGTCTATTTATATGTCAAGTGTATAATTTCACATATTTTTTCTTCACCTTATATAAAATTCTTAAAATAGATGCTATTTTAAAAAGAATAATATTGTAGTTATTATATATAGATTGCTTATGTGTCAATATATCTATGTTTTAACTAGTAAAGTTTTGATATCTACTAAAAACTTAAATATACACGCTCAGTCTGTCTTGTCACACATGTAGATAACAAAAATCAGAACATTGATACTATAATTAAAAAAAAAAAGGAGAGAGAAAGCATGATAAAAGCCTTTAAAAATAATTACTTTGTTTCACAGTTCTTCGACATAGATTTATTGTAAATTATTTTTTTCTTGTACTATAAAAAAGTGTTATTATAATAAGTTGTATTATATTAGATTAGGGAGTATGGATATTTAATTTGTTATAATAAAAGCATATAAAACATAAAAGATTGTTCAAAATAAAATTAGAATATATGTGATTTTAAATCTATAAACATATAAAATAAAATTCAAGATAAATATGTTTTCAATATAAATATAGATTATATATTCAAATTTGTAATATATATAAGATTAAAGTTCTAGCATGAATATTAATAATAAAAACAACAATACTTAAATTAAATTAAAGAAAAATATTTACTTGTTGAACACTTATAAAAAAAAATGTAATTTTGCTGTTCATAATAATAAATTGTTTGTTTTTAAAATTTTATTATTTTTCATTTGTTCGGATGTTTATAATATACTTTCTAAAATTCAAACAATATTATCTTAATACACACACACATGAAGTTTAGAACCACGGTGAATTCTGGTTCCAGAAAACTTGCTCGGAGAGAGGACTTTCCATACCGAGAAATTATGAAAAATGCAATAATTCAACTACCTCGGTGACTACTAGAGTGATCCAGGTCCGTGAATTTGTTTCAAGCTCGAAGGTAGAAGAAAGAAGGAAGAACGACAAGGAATAATCGATGCCGATAATTACAATTAAAAATGACACATACAGACGTATGATATTTTATTGGACTTTCCGCGCAAGCCACGGGCTGGCAACTTTTGATTGTTTTTACTTCTTGTTTGGAACTGGAAAGAAGTTCCTGATTGAATTTTATCTTCACTTCCGTTTCCTACCGAATATGTTCTCTCTCTTTCCATCTTTATATCCTTTTGCCGACGATGCCCAATTGGCCACTGGGACCAGATAGAGTCATCCTAATGGGCCAACAAATGACAGAGGGTTGCTTCTTCCCTGCAAATGGAACCGTTCTTTTCTTGGAGCTCATATCTATTCCCATTCCCTCTTTCTTTTTTCAACTCTCCTTTCCCCGTCTGCCCTTTCTTGTTTTTATTTCTCTTGTTCTAGCAAGTAGGATATTTACCATAC
>Ga0325403_1005601_pt1 | contig 11869 bp, 5 predicted proteins | sample PopdelMetagenome_19_FD_205665 | JGI IMG/M metagenome (GOLD analysis project Ga0325403, IMG submission 205665) | Populus deltoides microbial communities from Bellville, Georgia, United States - Xylem-PdKOR-R4 | ecosystem: Host-associated > Plants > Phyllosphere > Stem > Wood/Secondary xylem...
TTTAGTAGGTTTGTTTTAAATATATTTTTTTCAATTTTATACTTTGACATTAGACTATTAGGCCTTTAACTTTGTGATATTTGTCGCTTTCCATTCTAAAAGGTTATCCCAATTTCATATCTTGGATCACATGTTAGTCGAATTAACCCGGATTGATTTGAGTTTTTTATTTTTTTTAATTAATTTTTTTTCAGTTTTGTCTTTCATCATTTAGTTTGCTTAAGAGTTGACCTTCATTGTTTTATTTTTTATATATACAGGGTTATCTCGACTTCAATACCAACCGTAAATTTGACATGTTGACTCGAGTCAAATTTTTTTGTTATTTTTTAAAATTGATATTTATTTTCTAGTTCATCATTCAGCGTTTAATTTGCAGATAATTGAGCTTTAGATTATTTTTTTTTTCTATTTATAAGGATATCTCATTCTCATTCAATTTTTTCTTTATTATCAAATAAGATCATTGAGTTATTTTAAGAATATTTAGATGGTATCTTTTTATGATATTTGTAAGCATTTATTTTTTTCGATTAGTCATTGTTATTTTTTTTTTTGTTATGGTTGTCATTAATGTGATAATACTGTTTTTTTTTAATTTTATTTTAGATGGTTTTTTATTATAATAATATTATTAAATTAATGAAAGTTATTCAACTCATTTAAGTAAATGACTTAATTCTAACTTTTCTTGCTCCCATGAAAACAATATTATCACCTGAAAATTTAACCTAAATATATAAGTATCACCAATCTAATTAAAAACTAATTTAAAATATATCACGGTCACAGGATTAATGTTTTACTAGGATAATAAATTGGGAGATGTTTTTCAAAATAACTTTTCAGTTGAAAAAAAAAATCGTTGAAATCAAGTTCTGGCCCGCTACTATAAAATGGGTCGCCGTTTCTCTCCGTGTTACAGTGCAGGGTCAATAGAGTCAGGCCTCGGACAGCACTCACCTCTGTTTCTTTCTCTTCTTCTCTCCTTCGCACAAACCCTAACTTCAATCTCTCCTCAAATCACTCCACAAAAACCCCTCATCCTCGTGGCTTCTGAAATGGTTCTCTACAACCTCTCCTCCACCTCAAACAATCAGCAGCAGCACCAGCAGCAGCAGCAAAACTCAAACCTTAACAACCACAATCATGTGGTCCCCACAACTATCCCAGCAGCAAGTAGTGGGTCCGACTCTAAGTTGGCCCACCCTCGCAAATCCACTGCTTCTCAATCCAAGGACCGCCACACCAAAGTCAATGGCCGTGGCAGGAGGGTCCGGATGCCTGCTTTAACAGCGGCCCGTGTCTTCCAGCTCACCCGTGAACTCGGCCACCGCTCCGATGGCGAGACCATCGAGTGGCTCCTTCGCAACGCTGAGGCATCCATCATCGCTGCCACCGGAACCGGAACTATCCCCTCCATCCCCATCTCCACCACTGTCGGGTCTGCCCCGAATTCCGCCTCTCCGCCCTCTGTTTCCGGCGAGGTCCGCCCCGCCATCGATACGGGGCCCGATGTCTTCTCTCTGACGGAAGCTAGCTGTCGGCTTGACCTGGATTATAGGCACATGCCATTTACTGCTTTGTTGCTGAAGCCGCTGTCGGAGAACGTGGATTTGGAGGCGGAGGAGGGTCGGCAGGAGGAGGTAATCGGGGAACAGAAGATGTAGGACTAACATTGCATCAAAACAAACACAAGGTTCAGGGTTTTGGGTGGTGGAGCCTAATGTTTTTTTTGTTTAATTAATTAAACCACAAATCAGTCTCTTTTTTTTCCTATCTTTCGGGTGAAAAAAATAAAGGAAGAAGAAGCAGCTGTCAATAAGCTAATATTCTAAAGTACTTTGATTAGTTTTGTACAAGACTGGAGTGAACCGTCGTTTGCTTGTTGGTTGTCATTAAATATACCAGTAGTAATAGGAATTTAAACCCTGTATTATTATGGATTCTTACACAATAACATTTAGTTGCTAAGATTTTCCTGTGTATGCAAGAACTTAAATTTAACCAGTAGGTAAAATGGGTTGAGTTTTTTGAATAAAATTAATTATAAATGAAATAAAAATATTATCAAATAAATATGAAGAAAGTTCTTGGAAAAAATGACGGTTGAATATAGTATAAGAAAGTTTTCCGTTATAATATACTCAATTAGAAGAAAATAACTTATTCAAAAAAAGAATACTGACATATTTATAAATATATAGAAATGTGGTTAGTATATATAATTTATTGGCTTACCAAGGAAGCTATTTTCTATGTGAATGGCCGACCAAGTATAATGAAAAGAGAGGATAAGAAATTGATATTTTCTCGATTTTGCCCGCAAAATCTTACCAAATTGAGTTCTAATAATTAAAGAAAGGTTTTTTTATGAGTTTAAGCTCGAAAAAGGAGGAGTAGGGTGGTAACAAGAAGTTGAAGAAGAAAGAGGAATCAAAGATTTCTTTGTTAGATTTTCTTTGTTTTAGCATTATTAAGAGGTGAAGAATTCTAATCTAAGCATAATTTAAAGTTTTGTAATGAATTGGTGAGAATTTGGTGTTGATATACATTATGGAAAATTTGGATTTTAAAAGGGATTGTTTGAATTGATTATTTGATGCTTAAAACATGTTAACATGTGTGGAAAAGGGTGTTGATTAAGACATATTAAAGAGAAAATATGCTGAAGTTTTGGTTAGGGTATGAGATAAGGTTTTGAATTTGTTTGGTTTAATTGTTATGAAATTTGAATAAAATTGTGTTAGGACATGTACAAAATAATTGGATAATGGTTGGATTGTGGAGAATTTCAAGAATCTTGGTATCCTCGCCCTATACACTTGCTCGACTAAAAGGGTTGTGTAAGGAGCTTGAATTGGTTTATTAAATTGACCTTTAATTCATATTGAATTGTGTTAGTTAGATACTAAATAAATGAGTAATGTATTAATTGAGAAAAAATGAGAAAAACATATGCATTTTTTAAGGAAGAAAGTTTTGGCCAAATGCTAAGTAAAAAGGGATGGGATTTTTTATTTAATTCGTGGTTAAATAATGTATAGATATGCTAAAAGTAAGGAATACAATATGAATGAAGTGTTAATTGTGATGAATTTTAACTAAACCATACATCCTTTTTTCCATAATAGGCTCGGCCAAGACTCAAAAAAGTTAAAGGAATGAATTCTTGTTTTAATTGTTATGGAATTCAAATAGTAATGGGGTGATGTGTGGAAATTTAAGAAACTTGAAAGAATTTTCTTGTCTACTTTGTGTAGGTTTGGCCATGGAAGAGTAAAGGGAATAATGGATGGAATTAATTTAATTGGTATTAAAATTGTATTTTAAGATTTTAAGTAGAATGTGTAATGTATAAATCATATGCTAATTTGCTCGGAATTAATAAATGAAAACATGTTTTTTTAGATGGTAGTTTCAACTGAAATAGAATAAAGAAATAATGGATTGGTTTGACCAAATTGATGAGAAAACCTTGTTGAAATGTGTTAATTGATGAGTTTATTTAGGGGTAATGGATTTTATTGGAAAGAGAATTCCTACCTAATTTGCTCGGAATTAATAAAGAAAATGTATTTAATGCTGCCTACATAAAGTAAAATAGTATATTGAATGATATGTTAATAAAAAGTATTTAAGTATGAAAAACTTTATGTTTTCTTTATCATTAATTTGAGACTCGAACTTTGAATGAGAATTTGAATTTGAATTTGAATTGGATTTCTATAATAATTGAATTGTATATGACATGTTGCTATTGTTGGTACAGAAAAGCCTATAGGATTCATTCAACAGCAAGGGATTTCTGCTTAAACACAGATATTAGGTAGGTGTTTTACGCCTCTACCATTTATTATGCTTAAATTTTTAATGTTAAATAACTGCAATTTTTTTAAATGTGTTATGCATTTTTATTAATTGTGACATGAGCATCGAAAAGATGATAAATTGACTAGTTACCCTGAATGGAACTAGTGGTGTTAGTTTGTCTGATGACCAAGATTTGTACTTGACTAGTTATCTTAAATGGTACTAAGAGACCGGTTTGTTTGACAACCAAGATTTGTACTTGACTAGTCACCCTGATTGGACTAGTGACGTCAATTTGTCTCTTGACCAAGATCTCTTGATAGCATGTTTGTTGTGTTGTTGATAAACTAATATTTTTAAGGGAAACTTTACTGAAATTTCAGTTTATATATATCTATATATATTTTCCCTATTTTCTCATCTATCTATAACTATAAATACGTTGATTTGTGTTTTAAAAACTTGGGGATGTTACAAGGGTAATTCAGTCTTTTCCTTAGAATACAAAAGTCATTGCCAAATTCATAATGGACATTATGGTCAACTCATTTTTTTATTGCACGGTAAAATTATTAATTTTCTCTAAAATTTATTTTCATTTAATTAGCATTAAGGGGCATTTTTAGTTTCTAACTTTATTTTAAAAATTGGATTGACTAAATTGCCTCTAAAATCAAATTTTCTAAGTCTTGCGTCAAGAAGTGTTTTTGTCATTTCCCATTACTATTTTTGTTATTATTAAGTTGGGTTAGGGAAAACCTAGTCTTTTTCTATTTCTAAAAGTTATTAAAAGAAGTTGGTGCCAGTTACTCAGGCGCCAGCATATGGGTCAGCTTCGCGCTCTTCAAGCAACGCATTAGTCGTTATCTCTTCCTTTTCTTTTTCTCTGAGTCTAAGCTTTATTGTTAAAATCATTACATGAATCCTTATGACTTTGATTTATTGCCTGAGTTATTTATGCTCTTATATGCTAAATTAATTTCAGGTACCTCGCGAACTCATGTAGATTAGTATCTAGTTAGGGTCTTTTATGTTAAAGAAAAAGAAAAGGGTAAATGTATTTTTGGAGGGATAATCCTTTGCGTTAAATATTTGATATGTAATCCAATGTTGAATTGATGTAAATTGTAATTATTTTGGATGATTTTCTTATTTGGTTCAAGAACAATATAATTAAGTTGTTAGTACATTAAACTTAGTTACTCTATGTATTTGTTACGTAATTTTCTGTTTTTTCTTAAGGAAATACTTTATATGATTTTAAGTTATTTATTTTATAATGCTACCCTGTGAATGTGTTTATTTAATTTTCTTTTGATTGTTAATGAAATATTGCAATATGCAATGTGATGTAATTGAAATTTGGATTAGATATTCTAATTCGGTGAGATGTTGTGTTGGGTGAATCCATGATGATTGGGTTTCATGGTAACACAAAGATAAAATAAATTGTGAAGAATGGATTTGTATTGTTATTGTTAATAACTTGGTACCAATATTTAGGAGAAACTCTGCTGGATTTTTTATAGAAAACAAAATTTTGGTTTTTATCTTGATTGTATTACTAATCACGTGATTAATTGACTTTAAAATTAAGAGATGTTACACCTCGATTCTCTCGGGTCATGGGTCAGTCTATTGGGTTGAGTCGAGTTTTAAAATGGTGTTTTTCCAAATAAGGCGCTTCTGGTTTAGTCACTAGCTTTGGTCACGAGTTTGAAAAGTTAACACGGGTTAACATTGTTTTTTTCTTGATTATATCCTTATAAGTTGTTCATTTTGAAAAATAAAATTTGTTATTTTCTTCGGTTTTCTTTCAATCAGGTTATTCTCATCTCATTATTTAAGTAGTAGGTTTGGCTAGGTGGCTCAGGTATTTTTTTTAGGTCGTTTTTTTTTTATTTTTTTTAGTTTTGTCCTTTAAAATTCAGTTTTTTTTAAAAATAAACTTCTTATTTTTATTTTATTTTTTTGCTATTTATTGGGTTATCTTATTTATATAATCTTGCTAAAGAGTTTTAGCTACATAACCTAAATTTACAGGTTCTTTGTTTTTTGAACTGCTTTTTGTTCATTGATTTTTTTTTTTAATTCATCTTTTTATGTTTAGATTCTTAAGGATTGACAATCATTTTTTTTTTCTATAATGTTAAGTCATGGATTTTTTTTCTCTTTTTAAATACACTAAACAGTAAGAACGCTTTAACATTATTTTTTTATGTTGTGACAAAGTATCAATCTAGATAACTAATGCATGTCTGGAATTGGACCCACCATTTGTTTATTATTAAGCATGCCTCTTTTTTCCTGGTCAATGACCAATTCACGGTAACATTAAAGATTTTCTATGAGATTATTAGGAGTATAATAATAGTTGTTCTTTAAAATAATTTATTTAAAAATATATTAAAATAATATTTTTTTATTTTTAAAAAATTATTTTTACCATTAACACAACAAAATAAACATTAATAAATTTTAATTTATTTTTAAAACAAATACTTAAATAAACCGGCATTTCACATGATGATAAAGTTCCGCTACCAACCCTAGTTCAAGTTTTAGTTGCTTGCCTCGGATAGAAACATTTGGATCTGCGAACTGTAGAGATCCAATGCAGAAGAACCCCTCAAAAAAATAAAAAAAATAAGAGGCAAATGTGCCTCATTGGTGGTTCTATAAGAACTTGTGAAACTATATCCTCATCTCTCCCACAAATATGCAACAATCATAAGAAAGGACGACTGGATTGATAAATAAACCAAAAGAGAGGTCGCAATCAAGTCAAGCTTGAGTATTAAAAGTATCTACGGTCCTATATGACAATGGGAATAAAACGTTATCAAATCAATAATAATATCTTATTTTGAATGCATGAGCAAGTTCTGCGTTTTGATCAGGTAAAGAATCACACTTTCAATACACGTGAAATTTCCCAACCAAACAACTTATCTTAAGCTCCATCCATCCATCTCGCTGTCTCCATGCATTATTACAAGAATAAACAGTGCTACTCGTTTGATTATTTCTTTCTGTTATTTGAGAAAGATATGACATGCAATTCTAGAGCATGCATGCAAAATTTGGGGAAAAAAAATCTTTCCCAGAAAAATACAATACACTCGTAGAATAACTGATCTGGACAAGTATGGTTTATAGAAAGAGAAGATACAAGTTTCGCACCAAGGAGGCAGCATGTGCATATGTATAATAGCAAGCACAGCAGCAAGAGAAGATGGGGGGGGTGTCCCTCAGATTACCAGCAATATGTATCTAGTTCTTATTCCCGAAATTCCACCACCTTTTCTTCTTTCTGAATTCACTAGATGTATCTGTATCAAAACCACGAAAAGAGATCAATTAATGCAAAGTTACCAAATTAGACTTTGCACATGAAACCAAGATCATTGTCACGTAAGTGAGGGAGAAACTGATACGAATACCAAAGTCAGGCTTGTCAGAAGCAAGAAAATTCGGTTCAACACTAAACTTCTTTTCTGTCACAAGAAGTTCAGTTATGTTTTATCATCAACTTTGCCCAAGCATTCCATTGTTCTTTACTTTTTAACTCGTGCCCTTTTCCCAATTAAAGAAGCAAAAAAATAAACAATATTTACCTCCTTGAAAATAGATGGAGTTGTAGTGTACCTCTGCCCAAAAGCTCAAGAAAATGACTGCAGAAGGAACCCAAAATTCTTCATCAAAACACAAGCTTAAAAATTCCAGAAGTTTTTACATTCAGAACATATAATTTCATTAGGGTTCACAGGTCATTTATAAGCAATAAAACAAACATTAATGCTATGCTATTATTGTTTGAAAAAGAAGTCTGGGATGGGACTGGAATTTCTTTCAGGTTGCTGTCAATCATTTAAGACCAATTACATTGTATATGGATTAATTAGCACAGGAAACATTATAATAATTTTCAGTGTTTCTACTTTGGTGCTTCTGCAAAAAGAAAGAGAGAGGCAATTGTAGCAATCAGATAAGAGTTTTTACCTCTATTCTTCTGTAAAGTAGTGTGTATGGGAAAAGCAATTCACCAATGGAAAACAACGCATACAGATCAAGGTTTAACAAAACAATCACTCAATTTTTTTTATGTTTCATCAGGAATCGGTAAAACTATCAAACTTGCAATCAAACAAGCAATATTTATTACCACAACCAATTGTCAACAATATTTATTATAAACTTGAAAAAATATGATCATGGAAACAACATCTCAAAAAGGAAGATGAGGGGTAAGATAAAGGAAAAGGAAATTAATTTTTTTCAGAACTGAAACAAACATAATTTACCTCCTTTTGGCTTTTGGCTGACAGGAAGAATCTCTATGTAACATGTGTCCTTGAAAGAAGTCATGACGAGTATTTTCACGCCATACTGCAATAAAACAAGGGTACAAGCCATGGAAGATAGCACAGAATGTTACATTTTTCTTCAAAATGAAACAATGCATAAAGCTTTAAAATAGAGCAGTGCTATGGTGAAACCAGCAAATAGAGGGACAGGGTTTCACCAAAGGTAAACTACAGTCACAATGCATGTCAAATAAAGGAAGCAATTGGCAAAATGTTTTAAGAACAAAGAAAACAAAATCAATGTCCTTCAAGAACAACATCAAGTCCTTGAGCCCAAAAAAAAACAGACGACTACAAGTTGATATGATCCATACCGCATCCGCAACTGCCTGCAATGTCACATGATCACCCCACTCACCACTCCTGGCATCCAAATGCAAAGGGTATTTGTCTATTAGAATCAACACGCAAGATTCTTTATAGTTTATGAAATAGAATAAGCAAACAGTTCCATTATTACTTCGACATCTTCCTCAAATAGTCACCATACTCCATGGGAACATATCCCTCGTATATCTCTGGGTGAGATTTAAGCTGGTGATCACAAACCATTATAACAAAAATGTATAAGATCAATGAAATATAGATATATATGTTACAATTCTACTAACTCAACTTCAACCACTAATAACAAGGCAGGGAATAAAACAAACCTGATACACAACCTGTCGTCTTACTATTTTGTGGCGATCAGGTGTATTATATATTTGATCTGATAAAGCACGGAACTGGAGAATGAGAAAGTTTTAGAAAGTAAATATTAACATGTCATCATTAATTTGTCAATAAGCACTTTGACAAGCAAGATCAACAGCAGCAACAATAACAGCAAGGACTTTTCCAACATGTGGTCCTAAGGGCACTCGCAAATATCAAATATCAATATCTGGAAGGTTTCATTATCCATATTTAGCATCAACAAATTAAGGATTAGGATTTTACTCAATTATGGAAGTGAAGACCTTCCATTTATTGCTTGTTGACGTGTACCTTTAGGGCCAATCTTAGAAAAACCCTAATAATAATCCATTTACAGCAACATCTCATGGAGGAGGTCATAGTGAAGATACTCAAAAAGAAACAGACAAGGAAAAGCTAACCTGACAGTTTCCATCCCCTTGAACCTTAAGCTCTTCAAAGCCAAATAACTGCAGTCTGGATTGGTGAGAACAATAATTTAATAGCATGAAGTTTATTCCAAGGTAAAAAGATAAAAAAAAAAAAAAAAGGGAAGAAAATGAGCAATGTTATAGTAATCACATGTCTATAGAACGCATTAACTGAACTAACTCCCAATCAGACAAAATGGGAAAAGAATTTTGCTTTATCTGCAGCAATAATATCTGTACACAATACCTGTTCAGAAGCCTTTCATGATCTGAAGTTGCTTCATCAATTGAAGGTATTTCTCCATTAATTCTTGGAACATGCTGCGAAGCATGAAAGAAATTTTGGCAGGTGATAAGCAAAACCAACAATAGGGGAAATGATATGCCCTTGCAAGCATGTATAAAAGAACACAAGCACAGTATTTTCACCAAGCTAGTTGTACAAGAAAACAACAATTTATAAAGATTTTCAACAGGAAGTATCAAATGATGCAAAACCACAAGATCGTGTGATGCAAATGAGCACCAATTGATGTTAACATGTAAATGCTATGATGCACATTACACTGAACTTAATCATATACCATATAAGTTGCACAAGAAAAAACTAACATTACACCACGCTTAAAAGTGTTTGAACACATGCAAATGTTCTCTCACAATAAAGAATCATGGATTGCGTTGATTGTCTTTTCACAATAAAGAACCACAGATCACGTTGACAGTCTTTAGCCATAATACGACAGTTTATCCAATAATTGTTCATAAAGCATACACTATTTTGTCTGGCTCAGTGATGGAAACATTGAACTGGTAAAACACTCAATTATCCTGAACTTGGAAATGTAAGTTTCAAAATCCCAGTCAAAAAGCATTCATAGAATTATAGATGCAGTGCCATTAGAGAAGTGAAACTCCAGGAGCGGAAAAAAAGACCACCCTGACTCTGTGTGCCATCTGTACTTAAATTCATGGCTCAGAATACCTTGGATACTTTTCCCGGATTAACTAAGCACTAGCTACTTTAATGCAATCACCTAGATATTAAAGATAGTAATTGGTGAAAAAGAAAAAGAAAAAAAAAACTGCAATAAAAGTGAGAGGAAAGGCTATAAATGACTATGTGATGATTATGTTCGAGTCGCTTGGGATTGGAAATAAAAATTAGTATCATGTCCTATTCCTTGCGAAATGCAGTTCGATTTGCCAATAATAGGGATTAAGATTATACAAGAAATGAGATATTCTATATTTAGTGGAAAATTTTACTTCTTTTATTTGTCATTTGGTAGTATAAAAACTCGACAAGTAAAATTATTTAAATAAAGTTAAACATAAATTTTATTTGAAATGCTATTCCTGATTCCTAGGGGAAGTCACACATGACCAAAGTCTCTCAATTTCCTCAACCAAAAGAAATAAACGACCACAATGATGATCTAAAGCGGCCAAACTTACACGGATTGGAATCAACTGATTCAACCTCTTGCCTACTTCATCATCCAGGCCATCTTCATCAGCAAACTCTGGTGAATAGGAATACTCTTCTCCATTAGCAGGACTTGAGCATGAACTAGAGGGTACAGCATCATCTGATTCTTCATGACTACACTCATTGTCTGCGCATTAAAAACATCAAGTGAAACCAACATAAGAAATTTCCTCCGACAAAAATGAAACAAAACAAAAGGATAATCTTAACCATAAACCTGAACAGTAGTTCCTCATCGGTAGAGGAGAGTGAGGGGGAAGGAAGGCATTAGACTTACAATGCCAATCATGCTCATCAACAGAAGTCTGCAAATGCTCTTCTCCACCATGTGAATACACATTTTCTTCAGTAACTGAAAGCTCTTCTCCACCATGTGAATACCCATTTTCTTCAGTAACTGCAAGCTGCGAAAACTCTTCTTGCAACGTGCGTGCAATCATCTCATCATTCTCTACATGGCTACAGTCCGTAATATCATAATGATCCCTCACATAATGTCCATGGTATCCATCATCACTCTGTACTATTGCTTCACCATAGTACCCAGAATAAAAGGGCGGGTCCCCATCAAGAAGACGAAGACCCCATTGAATAACATCCGACTCTTGCTCGTAAATAACCATCTTTCTTACCAAACCAATCTCCTCCCCCTGCTCAAAACCCGAATGGTTACATCAACCTCGACCCATCAGAATTCAAGTATAAACAGCACCAAAATATCCATCCATCTTTGCAAATAACTCAAAATCATTTCCATAATTAAAGATCATCATTACCAGTTTAATGCAAACACAAATCTTTTAATTAATTTGTGTCTATTTTAGCCGACACCAATAACAAGATTCGAGCATAATATAGCATGATTTAATTTAAAACAAAACCAGAAATCACAGAAAATCATCAAACATCAAGTCAAATCAAATCAAATCAAATCACAAGACAAGACAAAGTACTAACCTGATGAAGGAAATGGAAAGGCAGGTAAAAAGAAACAAGACGGGGCAGATAGGTAGGTAGATAGGGTTTATGTCGAGTGTAATAGAGGAAACTACAAGCTAGACAGAGAACTAGCGAAGCAGATAACGGTG
>Ga0325403_1005605_pt1 | contig 11867 bp, 5 predicted proteins | sample PopdelMetagenome_19_FD_205665 | JGI IMG/M metagenome (GOLD analysis project Ga0325403, IMG submission 205665) | Populus deltoides microbial communities from Bellville, Georgia, United States - Xylem-PdKOR-R4 | ecosystem: Host-associated > Plants > Phyllosphere > Stem > Wood/Secondary xylem...
AAAAAAAAGGTCTGTCCAAAACAACCGAGCACAGGGGCTTGAGTGAGGCATTTGCACATGGCATAGTAATTTTTTTCTTGTCTATATTTTTACCTTTTTTTCAAGAAAAAAAATACACAGATAATAAGTTGTAGAAAATACGAGCAACCTTAGCTTCGGCCACGCCAACCACTTGAGCTGTGGCATGAAATTATTATGGAAACGACTAAGAAAATATATTAATTTTTTCAAGAACACAATTACTTCACCAAGTCAACATCCGTTTTCATTCATTCATGGAGTGCAAGCATGAAACTAATGCATGCAATAAATAAAGTATCCCATCAAAATAAATTGGGGATAGTTTCTTGGGTCCCAAGAAAATTGTTGGCACCTGGCAGGCTGCCGAACCATGACGATAGCACAGGGGAGTGAGTTAGACGGACCCCATTTCGCATTTTATTTATTCTCAATTAATCCACGCAGTCAAGTTTATCTTTTCAACTGGCCCCACTTCGTCAGACAATCATTTCATCCATTTTTGTATTTATCTTCTCTACGTCGTCGTATGAAGGAGCCAGCGCCACTCCTCGTTACGTGGCACTCTCTACCTGTTTTACCTGTCGGCAAAAGGCAATTATCCACGCTTCGTACGCGAATCCTTCTTTAAGTTCACTTTACATATTTACCGCCGTATTAAAAGAATTTCTTGTTTTGTATTCTAAATCGACGGTGTAGAACCCACGAGCGAGAGTAACCTGCGGTGATGACACGCGCTGTCTGGAGCTATAAAGGGCACGAGAAGATATTGTTGACGTCGCCAAAGTGAAAGATTTTCAATCTAACTGTTAATAGTTGAAGAGAAGCTGAAGAGGAAAAGAAATGGCTGAGCAAGAAGTGAAGAAGGTAGAAACTGAGACGCCGGTGACTCCAGCTCCGGTGGAAACTAAAAGTGATGTGGCGGATGAGAAAGCCATAGTCCCACCACCTCCAGCAGCTGAAGAGAAAGAGAAGGTAGCTGATGAATTAAAAGCTCTTGCTGTTGTTGAAAGTAAGTTCTTTATCTTTGTTTTTATTTTTCTGGAAAATTATGAGAAACCAAAACCCATGATCATTTTGTCTTGAAATGATGCTGTGCTTGGGAAATTTTAGAGTAGTCTGAATGGAAATGGCTGGATTTGGTAGTTTTTTTCATTAATTTTGTTGATTTTGTGTTGAGAAGTTGACCCAATTAGTATGATATTGAGTTGAATTTCTTTCTTTGAAGAAAGAAATTTCTATCAATTTCTGATTTTTCTGCATAACTGGATGAATGCGGATAAATTCAAGTATCGGTTACTGTCACTGTTTCTCTCACCTTTTCTTCAAGCAAAGAACACTTGCAAGTAAAAATATCCAGATAGATGTGGCAACTTTGCTGCTCTTTCAAGGGATTGAATTTTCCACAATTACTTCATCAGATAGGATAAGCAAAAGAAATTTTTACTCTTAAGGTATCAAACACATGATTCATTAATGGCATAGAAGCTCACTGATACCTTTGCATATCAAGAGAGTGAGATCTCGAGTTTCTTGTTAATTGTAATCCATCATTTATCTCCAAAAAAAAAAACCCAGAGAGGAACACTGGCTTAGTTACATACAGGTGAAAGATTTGAACTTTTGTGAGAGTAATAATAATATATTTTCAAGATGGAATATATTAAAAGGAGAATCTTTCTTTTAGAGAGGGCTGTCTATTCCTTCCCTGGGAGTCAGATGGATCTCTGGCTGTATGATTTCCATATCTTGATTTTGAAGACATTAATCATAAGCGCATTGCAGCCTGTATCTAGATAATTTTAGTGGATGGGATGTCTCTTTTGTTGTTATGTAGTTGTTGAAAACCAAGATGTTTGGATTTTTGACTGTTTCTTCTTTCTGTCAAATGATATTATTAGCTGGAGAAAATACGAACATGACATAGACGCACTGTCTATTAGAGTTCTTCTTTATGCTAGCTCAATTATTTTTATGTCTTACAGAAAATAGAAATAGTCCCTACATAGCATAATGGTATTTAAATAATTAATTTTATTGATAGAAAGTGTCCCTACCTAGATAATGGCATCCACAAACATTTTTTTAGTTGAAAACAGTCCCTACTTAGCACAATGGTATCCAAAGATTTTATTTTTTAGTAGAAATTGTCCATATCTTGTATAATACCCAACAAGGAATTATTGGGTTGATACACTTATTATCCATAGCTGGCTTTATGCTTGTACATGGCTTGATAAGGGAATGGGTGACGGTTTGCTTTAGTAACATCAATCATGCAATTCTACACTCTGCAATAGGACCTCGACTTTCCCATGCTTTCTGATGTGAAAATTGCAAAACTACACTTAATCATGTTAGACTTTTTTTGCATCAAAGTTGTCTGTTGTGGCCCTTTTGGGTTAGATGTGCCTTTTCTCATCAATCTTTTTACTGTTACCTTTTGAAAGGATTAATTTCTTACTCAACAATGATCATTCAAGGAAAACAGCCTCCTTTCATTCTTACTGGATACGTCAAAAGTGATGGCGCCTCTGTTGTAATACAAGCTAGAATATGATAACTAATGAAAGGGGTCAATATAGGTGCAGGTGTTAAGCACTAACTCTGTGCTGATTGAGTTGTTAGAGCACATTTCATGACTTCATTACCCCAGAATTAAACATGATTTGCGAGGTCTAAACCTTGTTGCTGTTTCGATTTTTTTTTCTCTTTTTAGTTTGATTATCGTGTATATTGCTTGTATTGGAACTAAATAAATAAGGATGTTGATGACTGAACAGAATTTCTTTCTCTATGAATCACATCCTCAACAACCTAATTTTACCATCCATATAATAAATTCTTTAGCTGCTTCTAATTTTTTTCATTTTTTCTTTTTTTTGGCAGAGACAGAACCTGTTCTGAAAAAGATTTCAGGTGGATCAATTGACAGAGGTACCTTTTGTTAGCCACAAAGAATAATGGAGCAGTAGGATGTTCTTTGTAAATGAACGAGTCTATTTCTGTTTGAATCTTCTTATACTTGCCGAGGGATTCTGTCCAGTTTTAGTCCGTTGTCATCTTTTTGGAAATTCCTTGCACGCATTAAGACCTTCACGTGATGTTGTCTCTAATCTCTAATCTCTTCAGTGATTAATGTTATGTACATGTAAATGCTGTTTTGAGTCTGTATGCGTGCGCATGCTAACTTCCTGGGCAGACCACGATTAAGAAGTTTCATTAAAAGTAACTTATTCTTTTATTGTTTTTGTTTTCAGATATAGCTCTGGCTGACCTTGAAAAAGAAAAGAGACTGTCCTTTATCAAGGCATGGGAAGACAGCGAGAAAACTAAAGCGGAAAACAAGTAAGGTCTTCTTGTTTCTCTCCTTTTGCTTTCAATGTACAGCGGTGCTGCTATAATAATCCAAATAAATCTGTTAGCAATGTGTTTAAAAAAGGTGGTAAAAATTGGGTTTCTCTTGGTCTGTGCATCTGAGTAGGGTTTTCCTCTCTAATGCTTCATTTAAGCCATTAAGTAAGCTTCTTATAAGAACGTTTAGATCTCTATTTCTATTCCAACATGGCTTTAGAAATACACATTCTATGCATAACAGGAATAGGTCCTCTACTTGACCTCAGAATATTGAAAGTTGAAGAATTGAAACTGAACTTGTGCATTGAGAAATTAATCACATCTATCTGATGCGATAAACTGCGAGGTGTCCTATAACTCTCTTTCCGATAATAATATGATCTGAAGGAATGTAATTGCTGACAATTTGCAATGGGCTATAACTGATTAACAGGTCTCAGAAAAAGCTCTCTGCTGTTGTTGCATGGGAGAACAGCAAAAAGGCAGCTCTGGAAGCCACACTAAGAAAGATGGAGGTAATTGAACTCTTGTAATCCTGGTTCTTTGTTCATTTCTGAAATTCTTTTCACAGTCAGGTGCATCAATAATTTAATCCTCTCTGGTAGATCCAATCAGTATTCTTAGTGTTCCAAGTGACTGAAGCTCTCCCCCTCAATTATAATGTCCTTGTAACAATCTCAGGATGACAGACTTTAAAATTAACAAACTGTAGAGATTACTTTCCTTATGCTTATAGTATAGTTCTTTTAGCATTTCGGATTGGAGAGTGACAAAACAAAGAACTGACAGGAAAAATTGGAGAAACAAAAGGCAGAATACGCAGAGAAAATGAAAAACAAGGTTGCTTTGATTCATAAAGATGCTGAAGAAAAGAGGGCCATGGTTGAAGCCAAACGTGGCGAAGAATTCTTAAAAGCAGAGGAGATGGCAGCGAAATATCGTGCTACTGGGCAAACCCCGAAGAAGCTTCTTGGTTGCTTCTGAAGCAGCAACTTTAGGAGCCTAGCATGCAAGCAGCAAGTTGAATCATCAGTCGTCCTCTGCATATAGTGTTTGTAATTCCTTTTTTCATCTTAATGCTTTTCATGTTTGTTTTTTTCCACATAGTTTTATGTCTTATTTCATAAAACATCAGCAAATTTAAATATTCAGTGTGTTTATGTACAGGAATACAATATTTGATCTATGAGAAACAAGTTTTAACATGTTTGTAAAGTTGGCATGAAGTTGTCTTGTTGCAACATCACTTGCTTTTTCTATTTTTCGATCTTACGAAAGCTAATGACCGATGAGAAGTCACGATAAGAAAATTTTAATGTTTGGTGACAAGAAGCAATTATTGATTTACTAAGGTGGTTTCAGAAACATGTAATAACTAGGTATACAAAATCGCAATGAACTGTTTAGTCCTTCAGCAGTGTTGTTCCCATTCGGAAGCTGACTGCTAATCTACCATATTGCTCAGGCAGTATAACAGGCTAGCATCTACTGCTGATTGCCTAAATAGAAAAGTTTCCACCCAACTGAATCTTATCAAATCCAAAAATCGCCTCACAAAACATGATCAAAAGTTCATATGGTGCGGACAGAATTCTAATGAACAAGTAGAATCAATGATCCCAGTGAGACTATTTTAGCATTACATAAATAGCATACATGCGAGGCTAAACCTGGAAGTTTAGGTCGCAAAGGATACGTGTCTTCTATATATAATCACCAGGGTACTAGTAAATAAAAAAACGCTAACTGTAGGCTGAAAAACTACCCACAACTGCCGTCAGCTTAGCTCATGAGTTTCTGTGCTCGTACACTAGTTTCACAGCTTGTAGTGCAAAAAAAAAAGAAAAAAGAAGAAGAGCATGTCAAAATCCCAGCAAAAGAAGATTCATTATACAGAGCAACATTTTCATGCATGCTTCACAAGGGGGGTATCATGGAGGTTCCAGTCAACATTCCAGATGAGGTGGCATAGCTGTCTATATTTCCTTCTAGGAAGCTCATGTCGTTGTTAATGGGGAAATCCAGCAGAAGTTGTAATGTGGAGTCTGTCGAATCCTCCGATTCAGCTGAACTTGATGAGTCAGGCCCAGCCATCACATCTTCTGCATCGGATCTACAGCTCTTGCACTCCATATCTTCATTTTGATTGCTTGCGGCAGCAGAGGACCCTGCTAAGTTGGGGCTAATATCTGCTGTGATAGCTGAAATTGATCCACATTTTGTCGATGAAGAAGCCTGAGAAACCGGACTTGGGCAGGTACTCTTAGCACCTCCCATGTTGATCCTTCGAAAAGATTCTCCAACTTCAGAGTTCCATATGCGCAGAAAATAATCACAATCAATTTTTCCCGGTATCGGTGGAAGGAAGAGTGATGACTCCCTTGAAAGGCGTGCCTCAGCTTCAAGCCGAGCACTCTCCCATTGCGTCATATGGCGAGTAGCTGGGGATGCAGGTCCTTTACTGGCTGGTCCACGGGACGTAAAGGGCTCATGAGTTTGGGGATCAAGTCCCAAGCAAAGAAGGCGCTTCTTCAGGTGGGTATTCCACAAGTTCTTTATCTCGTTATCTGTTCTGCCTGGTAGTTGAGAAGCAATGGCCGCCCACCTAAAAAAGTCATTGATGCAGCACTCGGAAGAGTTAATTACAAACTGCACGGGGTTCTATATCGCATATAAGCAACCAAATCCTATTTTCCCATTCCAAATGCAGTTTGACACAGTTGAATTGATAACACTTGCCGCAAACAATTACAAACTTCTTGGTGTTGTCACCACACAAAATTGTCAAGTGTTTCCTTTCTGAAATAATTATGGCCATTTTATTTCCAAAATTAGTGCTCACCAATGTAACTTTACGTCCAAGTTTGCTTTCAAATTCTAGTGGTTCAATGGAAATTTAGAACACAAAAAGAGGCTGGTTGTGAGGATGGTTTGCTCATCCTAGTTTGTATATGCATACAACTATAAGGGGGAAATCAGCTGAAAAAAGCTTGCAGGAGTTCGAAGGATGTAGTCTAGCTATATTTAGAGAATTGGCAAGCCCAGAATTGCAATTGTACATGCACAATATTAAGTCACAATCGTAATGATTCTTTAAAAGAAATCGATCAATTTAAGACACTTTGGTCCAGCAACTTTGCGAAGTACTTGCAGTATTCTCAATTTTCATATATCAAGAAAATACCTGTTTCCAAGAATGCCATGAAGCTGAATGACAAGCTTCTCCTCCTCGAGAGTAAAAGGATGCCGTTTAATATCAGGCCGAAGATAGTTTGTCCATCTAAGCCTGCAACTCTTTCCACAGCGAAGAAGACCTGCAAAACAAACAAATTAGTTGCAAGGGACTTCCTATTTTTGCAGATCTGTTTCAAGAAATTCAAGCACAGAAAATTAACTTTACAAGAAAGAAAGAAGATTTCTAAAAGGCCAATCTCCTTTTGGAAGAGAGCATGTTTCCTATCAACAGTACCACTGAAAACGTTGTAGCATTCAGGTCAATTTCGTACAACTATAATCAAGGGACTTGATAGTGAAGATCAAGACATTAAAAAGAAAAGAACAAAAAAGTATCAAGAAAATTTTAGCTTGAGTAGGAAACAGTCATGTGAAGTAGCGTGAACGTCCAGCAACATCCATTCAACAGGAAAGAACACAATACTGTGAAGTAGCTTTCAACCTCTTTAATATTCAAAGCATTTTACAATACCATAATGATACTATCCAAGTCCAACAAATATTCTAGTGACCCAACAAACGCAAAACATTTTCAGCACTTTCCAAGCTGGTGACATATAACTCCATGAAAGAAACAAAATAAGATCAACGCAACTTTAGTTCGAAAACCTAAAGAAAGCCGTGGCTTTAGTTTATACCTGCAAGCTTAGGGAGAGAGCGCCAGCTACCATGCCCATTCTTCTTGATGTAACTAACAAGAAGCTCATCTTCTTCAGGTGTCCATGCCCCTTTCTTCAAACCGTTCTTATCACAACAAGGTGTCCTCCCCATCTCCTCGATCAATCCTTCACTTTTTATCACCTCAACAACAATTTCCAACAAAAGTAAACCCACTTCTAATTTACCGTGAAAGATAAAAAATACAGAAAAAAAAAAACAAGAGGAAAAGCAAGTGCCTCTAAAGTTCGCTCGGAGACAAGCTTTTTCAAAGAGAAAACTGAAAAGCTTTATATATATATAGAGAGAGAGGCTATAAATTAAATGCTAGAGTAATATTATCCAAGGTGGTGGTTATTATTTTTTACTCCGTATTTTTTTTATGCTCTGATAAAAAAATTTAAACTCGTGATAACTCCATTTAACCTGAATTTTGAAAGCTTTCATATCTATCCTGCTTTGATTAAGTAACATGTTGAGCGTGTAAACTTTGGCACAGGAAGCTGCCAGATCTAATTTACTTAAATTTAGATATGTATTCAGCTCAGGATAATATGAGTTTCTTATATATTGAGTTCAAGTTAACATAATTTTGATGAGTATACTTAAATTTATTTATAAGTTTAAATTAATATAAATCTAATAAATTATCAAATTCAAATTATTTTGGCTCAGCATAGCAATATGAGTTTCACGAGTTACTAAATCTAATATATCTATGCTCAGTTATGCACTAAACTAAAAATAATATGGATCTCACAACTTGTTAGACCCAACATATTTAGATTTAAATTCAAGGAGTTAATAATTTTTATTATATAAGTATTCATACCTTAACTCTTAAAATATTTATTGTATTAAAATAAAAACAAATATTTCTGTTTTTTAAATTTAAAATTATTATTTATTTATTTATTACAATATCTTATTAAAATTTTAAGTTTCAAGATTAATAACCATTTAAATACTAAATAATTATTTTTATGAGCATACCGAGATTTTGGATATCATCATGGAAATCGAAAGCTATACTTTATTGTGGATTGTGCAATAAAGGTTCATCGGCAAGTTTCAAGCTGGCAATGCAATAAATGTACGTATATGCAGTGTAAGTATTTATGCACGATAATTACAGGTATTGTCCCATTTGAGGGAGGCCTCGTAGCATCATTCAACCAGAAATTATAGGGTTTTCTTTTCTTATTTTTCACGTACATTTTTTATTGAGCAAAACAGGAAAGAGAAAGAGAGAGGGGATTCCAGTGAAGATGAAAGGGAGAGCATTAATGGTGGATTATTGACAGAGAAAATTTATGGGGAAAGAGAGAACTAATGGCATTTGGACAATGACTGCACCTGCTCTGTACGACGATCCATGACATCTTTGAGTATTGACCCTCTCCTCCCCTCTAATTTCTTTCTTGTAGTAGTATTTACCCTCACTATATTATCGTTTGTTTGGCTGATGAGAAAAAATGGCGCATCGTTGACAGCCATGTGTTTTTTTTTTTTTAATTAATATAGCAATCTGAACTAATTTATATATATTTCAATTAATTTTATATATTTATTAATAATTTTGAGATTTGTAAAATTTAAACTGGTGATCTAGAACCTGACCAATTAAACTATACCTCTTAGAATTGACAATCATGTTTTCTATATATAATACATTTACTGCGAAAAGGAGAAGAAAAATGTATGAATTTTTTGTTTTTGCTTTTAAAATGTAAGAGTTAAACAAGAAGGATTCAAGATTAATATTTACTGTAATGGGGAAATTCTCTGCAGATATAAGAAAAAAAAGATATAATGAAATTAAAATACAATGAATTTGCATGACTCCATTGTGATTGCTAGGTACAAAACAAATTTATATAAGAAGATATGTAAATTACGAAGAATGAATGAATCTATATATATATATATATATATATATATATATATATATATATGGAAATGTATGAGCACTAAATTTCGTGATGAAAGAAATAATTGTGAAGGGATAATAAGCTATACTCTATTTGCTAAAGCACAGTTTTCACCTGTATTCTACAGCCCAGAAACTTAGCTCGATGGAGTCAAAGCACAACTTAAATATAAACATTATATTTTCATTATCTATATAGTTCTAAACATAACATTGTACTAATATTCACATGTCAATTTTGATTTTGAATAAAACTTAGATCACACAAAAAAAAGAATATTGATAATAAATTTGATATGATTAATAATTAAATTTGTATAAAGAGTAAACACTACTTGAATTTTGCATATCACTGACGGATTATCTTGTATTTAGATATTGATTCTGTCAGAAATAATTTTACCGACGAAATCATGGATGGTTACTGTTCGTCGGGAAACTTATTATTTATGATTTTTATTATGTTGATCATTCTGTCGGTAATAAAATCACTGATGGATTTATAGACAGCAAAAGCGTGCCAGACAAAAACAAAAATATTGGCATCATTTCATTAATAATATCATCTCTGAGTATGGCATATCACCGACATAAAAAACCATTTGTAATCACATCGGTGATTTATTTTCATATTATCAATGGACTAAACTCATTGATGATTTACCTATTTTCAGTGACATTTCATGTGATTTTTTTCAACTCTCTAACTCTTTGAGGATTTACTCAGTTGGTAATTCCCTCAGTAATTTGTTTTAAACTATTTTTTTTAAATCAAATAAATAGACTAGAAAAAAATTCAAATAAATAAAACTAAAATAAAAAACAAAATAAAATATTTATTACAAGTTTAAAAATTATTAGTTTGAATACGATTCATCTAGGGGACAAGAGCTGAATGAGGATGAGGCGGATCCTTTCTAGGATTAGGGGGCAATTAGGTGGACCACATTTACCACCCATGTTTGACAACAGTTGCAAGTACAATCTTATAAGTTTAGTTGTCTCACTATTAAGTTGTCGTGTCTCAGTAGCCGGATTGTCTAAGCTCGAACTTGTTATTGTACAATCGCCTGAAACTCCAAAGATTGAGAGCTTGAACCTGATTATGAAGAACCAACGGTCGATACACTATAACCCATCTGCAAATCCTCAGCTATGGTGTTTGAGATACTGTAAATCTTATTTCTATCGGGTCCACCAGACAATCCAACCTTCAACCACATATCCAGATTGATTTCTGGATGGGTCGAAGAATTGTCTATGTATCTCTCCTATAATCGAGTAGTATATGTTTCCTAAAAAGAAACTAGACATCTAATTTTTAAAAAATAAAAACTTAATTTTTTTTTGTTAAAATCAAACTTACCACGAACTTTTGAATTCAAATATTCACAAGTTGTTGCACCCATTTAAAACGGTCATCATTTTGCATGTGAGTTTCTATAAAAAGCTCCATCAATCTTGGTTTGCATTCAAGAGTTGTAGCCTATAAAATGAAATTGTTGCTAGTTAAACATTTTCACATAAAACAATAATTTTAAAAAAATAGATGTAATAAAAAAGAGTTTTACAATTCGCTTCGTATGTGAAACAAACAGAATGGATTTGCTAGTGTACGTGGTAATTGAATCATGAATCTTCTTATTCTGGTTCTTCACACCGGATTGCGACCGCTGCATGAAACTCCTAAACATCACGTGCTAGATATAAGCTTACCCAAACAAAATTTTAACATTGAAATAAAAAAATATAAAAAATTTAATTAAATCTTATGTTGTTGCGCTGTCATTCTCCCAAACTCTTCTTGCAACAATGTTATAAGCCCTGTCCCAGTAAAAATCTTCCTTGCACATCAAATTTATAAAAGAATTAATTCATTAAAAAATAATATAATTTTTTTTTGGGAACTTGACTCTAATGAAACAGTGACATTTCCATCGACAATATCATCACCGATGTTATTGTGCTAGTATCATATACATTTGTAATCTGAAATTTCATTCGTTTATTAAAATCAATTAGTAAAAAAATTATTCATCGTTGTTTATTTTTCAATCATGTAGGAAAAGAAAACAAACTTACATTAAGTGATGGAGCCTCCATTGAGCAATATACTTCACATTGTATATATCATGCTTAGAAAGGACATCCCCTCTTAGTAGCAACATTGCGCTCAACAAGCGTGTGTAGTAGCTTTTGATCATCAAATACGTTGCTAGAAGAATTAGCAGTGCTCTTTTCTGTATTATGCACTAATAACTTTTCACTTAGAATCTATACAAATTAAAGGATTAAAAAAGTAATAACATTTATATTTTAGAAAAGAATTGACAACACCTTTTCTATACAAAATATTACTCAAAATCTTATTACCAAAAAATACAAATCAATAAATAAAGCCAAATAAAACTTGTTTTGTGGTCTAGCTAACAAATACGAACTCTTATCTTCCACCAACTTCAGCTCTGCGGGGGATGTGAATGCAGACAGAGCTATATAACTCAATATTTGCAACAACTGGCTACCACACCGGTCCTTATCTTGCATCCAGGATGTTAAATTGAACGTACATGTGCTTACTTGCACGCGAGCGCGCGTGTGGGGACCTGCCCCCCCCCCCCCCAAAAAAAAAAAAAAAAAAAAAAAAAAAAATTTATTTTTTTGAAATTGG
>Ga0325403_1005606_pt1 | contig 11866 bp, 5 predicted proteins | sample PopdelMetagenome_19_FD_205665 | JGI IMG/M metagenome (GOLD analysis project Ga0325403, IMG submission 205665) | Populus deltoides microbial communities from Bellville, Georgia, United States - Xylem-PdKOR-R4 | ecosystem: Host-associated > Plants > Phyllosphere > Stem > Wood/Secondary xylem...
AAAAAAAAAAAAACAGTTTCAATGACTCTCAAATCCTTCTCATCCCTTATCAAATTATTCTCATTGAGTCAACGATGTTTTGAAAATCCTTAAATGACTGGATGATATTAATTATGATGAGGCAGGATTTCTATTGCAGTTGCTCAAGGGTGGAGATGCAACTAGCCATTCCAAGCATAATTTGTTTACCTCAATAATATTCTTGTAGTCATTAGTTTTCTTTTTCATTTTATTTTTCATGGAATTTTTGGATTTTTTTCAGAGTAGCATATATGAACTGAGCGCATATTTCGTTTTCTCCCTGTGCTCATGATCAGGACAATCTCAAGAGCCAATAAAAAACAACAAGAACCATGCGTGCGCTCAGTGCAATGTGTTCCACTATATGAATGATGCCATAAGCTGTAGATTGTACAATTATATATATAGGAAATGCTCTCTGCCTAGTGTTTCACTGTTTTGGACATTTCCAATAGCAAAGAGACGTGAGATTGCGAGAACATAAAGGCAAGGGATTGCTCCCATCCACACACAAAAAAAAAAAAAAAGTCATCTGGGATTCTCTTTTCTCAGCAGACAAATCATATAAAATGCAGTATTTTGTCAATTCTGTATCACCATCACACCTCAATTATGTTGAAACCAGCCACTGACCCAGTTGTTGCTGTTGCATTACATATACACACACACTACTACTGTTTCATGGTAAATTTCTATTATTTTAACATCATCTTGTGTTCTGCCAAGTCAATTTTGTCGCCCACAACATCTTCAATCTTTATTCTCCTCCTCTCCCCTTCTTTATTCCTGCTCTACGAGCAGTGAAAGTGGTGTTTTTAGGGTTTTCTTTCTGAAAGCATTTTTGAAATATTATATCTTACGTCCAAGCATGATCATGTGTATTCATGCACATTGAATGAGGAAAGTTATTATATCTTACGTCCAAGATTAATTAATAAACCTTAGAGTGAGAATATATAACATCAATCTAAAGTTTTTATCACTTTCAAGATATTGTTAAAAGTAATTAAGTTTATTCATATATTATTAGGACCCTAGCAAGAGTATGATTTTCTCCACAGAGAATTCTCAGAGTACTTGAAGAGATAGAGTTTGGGTGGGCCCAATCTGAAATTTGCAATCGCCACCCACTCTCCTTTACCCTTACTTCCTCTCTTTTCCCCATACAAAGTAGAAGTACTTGCCTTCTATATCTTGCTTCCCTCCAAATTCTCTCCCCCGACTTTCCATCCTCCCGACACAACACTTGCCAAAATCCACGGAACATTTTCTGAAACAAAGAGCGGTTTAGATCCAACAATCCATGGTGATTTGACAATCTTTAAATAGCTGTAATCTTACAAATAAATAATTTGATGATGTTTTAAATCCATATATTATGTAGAGATGAGCCAGAGGAACAAACAATCATTGAGCCCTTGGTTTCCTTGAGGGAAAGAAATACATCAATGGCGTATGCAGGCAGCCATTAACCATATCAAAGGTGGTCGTGTTGAAATGCAACTTGTATTACTACTAATCAGTTAGGGATTAGTCAAGTCTACATGTTACCTAAATCTTTGCTGTCAAACACTAACCCACATATTGCTAGCTACTTGTAATTGAAAATGTCGTCAACCTTCGTAAGCTTGCTTCTGTGCTTCTTTTTCCCCCGTCTTTCAAATGGGATGGATAAATGTTGACAGAAGAGCAACTTCTGGCTGCTTTGATGCGAAGACTTTTGTCATATTAGGAGCCGGGAATTATTGCATAGAGATTATTTCCTTTTCTTTCGTTTTCTTTGTGAATAAATCTCTTGAAGATGTTTTGGATAGTCATCCAAGAAACAATCCTACTAGCTTGGATCATCACCTAATCCAAAATAAACATTTTCATTCAACCAATTTTTATAAAAAAATACTCAAAATTAATAGTTTGAACCCACAAATCTTAGAATTATTAAAGATTTATATGTTTATTAACTTTAGGTCCATGAAATTAGTTGAGATATTTGCAAATTAACCCCAGACATCCACATTAATTAAAAAAAATCCTTAAATTATTCCCTCTTTAATCGATTTCTCCAATCCCCCTTGGTGGCCACTCGATAACCGATTAGAGATTGAGTTCTGTCCTTTTCAAGAACTTGTGATGTATATTTATTTCCAGGCGAAGGATGGAGACTTTGTTTTTAAAAAATCTGTCTTTTATTAAACTCATCATAGCCTTTTGACAATATTCCATGCACTTCTGCTCACTAATTATATAGTTTCGATTTCTCAATACCAGCTCTAAAGTTTTCTGAAGTTCCAATATAATCCCCAGTCCTTCGGAGTTGTGGTGGGATATGTTTACGTGCTTAGGGTTTGGGAAGAAGGCAAAAGAAAAAAATTGACATGAATATTCAGAAAGTAAAAGGTGAAAATAAGCTGTGTATTTTGTTAGATTTGGACTCCATTGGCTGTCTAGGCAAATAACACTAAATATTTCTTTGACAATATTATGACTTGTTGGGAAAATTGAAACATAAGGGTCAAAATTGAAAGTTTCTGAATCTATGAAGGCTAAATATAATTAGGAGAAACCTAATTTAGCCACTACCACATGATGACGACTCTATTAATTATCAATTGAGTATAATTAAAACCTTTTGATTTTAATAATTATATCCAAAACGTAATCAATATTAGATATTAGTGCCAGCCTTCCGTTGTCCAATGATATATAGTAATGTTTAAGACATTAATTTTGTCCAATTTACACACGATATTTAAGTGCTTCCATCCCATATGCAAAAAAGAAAAAAAATTTGTGATTTGATGTTGATTTGTTCTTTTGATAATTTTATTATTCATGTCATGATAATTTTTTTTATTTGATTATGTAATAATTTTTTTATTTAAATTAATATTTTTTTGATGTTTTTATTTCATTTTAATGCGTTGATATCAAAAATAATTTTTTAAAAATAAAAAAATATTATTTTGATATATTTCTGAATGAAAAAATATTTTAAAAAGCAATCGCTAACACACTTCCAAATATACTCTCAAATATACTCCACTACACTAGTAAAGATTTATAAATGTTTTATTTAATTTAAATATATATATTAACTAGAAGAAGAATATGTATATAAATAAAATAACTATTTATTGTGGAATACAAGGAAGGAAAGAAAAGTCTAGATTGAGAAATCGTGAGCCGTAACGAGAATATGTCATAATAATTTTTTTGATTTGATTATATTGAAATATCTTCATTTATTCCATAGTCATGTACGTAATATTTGTTAAATGATTTTAAATAACTAGTTTTTTTTTCCTTAGAGGTTCACCCTTAAACTACGTGTATGATATATATATATATATATATATATATATATATATATATATATATATATATATTGTTTTATATAATTATTTATATTTATTGTGGAATATAAGGAAGGAAAGAAAAGTCTAGATTGAGAAATCATGAGCCGTAACGGGAATCTATAATTTGAAAAATATAGATTCGATTAACCTACTTTTTCAGATGCAGTCTATTCAAATAAGTTCCGTTCCAAGATTTAGAGGTTTTTCTTGGAACACTCCTTGCCTTCAAATGCCTTGCCAAAAGGTGCTCGGGTCCCTGGTGTTGGACCGTTGGTGTCTGTTCTGTTGGTTTTTTGTGGCATGACCACCGGCGTTTGAATATGCAGGGCCACTTGGTCAAGCCACGCGGAGATTTTCAAGTGGACTCATATTCCCAATTTTTAACCTACTTCAGCTGTCGATTTCCTTAACGTGGCCCATTGCTAAAGGGGCATCACTAGCCACGTGATTGTGGGGGCTACTCCTCCGTGACTGGTTTTTCTTTGATTGCTCCAAGGTGATTCTGCATCTTCTTGTTACTCGATGCCCTGCCTCTGGTCACAAATAATGAGTGCTTGCAGCCTAGATGAGCTCTGCTCGCTGCTAAGCCTGGTTCATTCAGCACACAAGCTCCTGGTCTAGCCTGCTGGAAAGAGATTGTTTGAATTCCAAATGCTAATAACAACAAGTTTGATATTGTGATACCAGTTGATATAAAACTTAAACACGAAGACAAACATCATCAGGAAAAGCCGAGCAAAAACCACAACTGTAATGCAACATGATGCTTGCATAATCCAACAACTTTTCTCATTTTCCTTGTCTTTCATGGGTGTTCAATTGAATCATGAGTGCTAATTTCCAATTTTATAATGTATACAGTGGTAAAGGTTCGACTGGATTTGGTAGAAATCTTTAGGATTCTATAGATTCTTTAAATAGTTCATCTTGTAAAGTATAGGAGGAAGCTTTTTCGTGGTGATTTCATGTAGAGGTGGAAGGTATTCAACTAGTCTTACCAACTATTTTAGCTGTTAGCACATCCAACTTTGCTCTCAAGTAGACGCTCGGTTTTTAATATTTGGGATTTCCATTATGAAGATCTTAGGATAAAGAGATTCACCTCCTGCCATACAGCTCCAGATTCTTTGTAAGAAAATAGATATCTTATGAAGTGAGGCAAGAATGGATTTCGGAAAATATGAAAATCTGTCAAATCTATTTAAATATGTTCATGTAGTACAAAATCCAATAAATCTCCCAATGAAAAAAGAAATAAATAAATCAAGTTTAGAACGTTTCATGTGCTTTCTAAATGATGAGATAGCACTACATGCTTAATTGGTTCGGAAGCACGAGTTCTTGGACAAAGGCTAAGATCCACTTCTAATAAAGCTTAGCTGCCGTAGTTGACTGCCTGACATGACTTTGTGGTTCTAGGAATTATAGGGTTTATGATGAAGGGAAGGTCCTCACCTGTTCAAGAATGAAAAGCATCATGTGATAAAAAAAACAAAAAAAAGAAAGAAAGAAAAAGGTGCTTCTAGATCAAACTAGGAGAAGTGTTTCTTTGAGGGTATATTTGGGAGTGTGATTATGGTTGTTTTTTAAAGTGTTTTTTATATTGAAATACATCAAAATAATATTTTTTATTTTTTAAAAATTATTTTTGAAATCAGCGCATAAAAACAATTTAAAATATATAAAAAATTGAATTTTTAACAAAAATAAAATTGAATTTTTTAGAAATACGGATATATTATCTAGCATTAGCCCTAAACGTGATCAAAATCAAGTAGCAAGAACCACGCAATTAAGCAACTAGGTTATTGGGAGCACAACTAACAATATCCAAAAAGATTGATATTTACTAAATTTTAAGAGGGAGTTGTTAGGCCAAAAGGTCGGCTAAATCAAATCAAATTATAGCCCCACTTGCGTATAATTACAAGGAGAAGGGCATAATTGAAAATGAAAGGGGAAGGGGAAGGGGAAAAAATTGTTGTTTAAAAGGAGTCACCAACCATGATCATTTCCATCTTCATTTGCCCCTCCCATCATTTCCTAGAATGGCTTCCATGTGAGTCATCTAAGCTTATAATGCATACTATTTAATCAACAAATTACAAAATCGATTCCTTCTCTATGCACGAAATGGACATTATGCAGTAGGAATGCCGCAGTAATTTCTTTATACCAAAACACACACACACACACACACAGAGGTACTTGCATACTCGTATGTGATTCATGTTATGTGACACTTTTGCGAGGAAATTGAATTCAGATGGAGGCAGGCGGCATCATAGCGCATGGCAATGCATGGTGGTCCTGAGTCATGGCACGTATAATTGCAGGAAGGAAATAGAGATCGGACTTTGGTGAAAGGGAGATGGAACACAAGATGTCCCTTTTATTGATACAGATGGTCCAAAAAGTATTGTCCCACAACGAAACTTTCTTGCAAGTAATCCGAGAGAGAGCAACAGAGACAGAAAAAGGGGGTCATGGTCTTCTCGTACATACAAGAAGAGATAAGAGAAATGAAGGGAGGCAAACGACCACCTAAATGGTCGGTCGATGTCAGCTTCCTATCTTTTGTAAAAGTGAGATTTTAATTGGCGGATGGTGAACCTATCATATGCTTTCCTCTATATCGTCAGCTGGTCCAGCATGAGACCTTGGAAGTGGCGCATAAACTAAACCTCAGCAATCCAATAACCAGATTGAGTGGGCATCACAATTCCTCACATCCAAGGAATAATGGTAGGGAGGGGGGCAGCTAAGGGGTTAAGAAGTTGGATTTGAGTCCACCAAGACTATGAACGCCAGGCCTATGGACCACGGTCCCTTGCTATACATATCCTAAGAACATGGACCATGGGATAATGCATGAATTCAGGCAATTATTTGACCTTGCGTACTCCTAAAGCCGAAAGCCAACATCAATGATAAGACGCACACCAGAATTCTGCCACTCCTACAGTGTTTTCCCAGTTACTATCTGTTCCACTGTGACACGGTTTTGGCCATGTAATCAATGAATTTGATTTCTTTCCTTCCTAAATCCATGCATGGGTGGTCCAGTTCCATTTTAGAGGAGTTGATTTCCGCGTAGGAGTTCGACATTGAGTGCGTAGAAATAGACTATAGCTTGATTTTGATTTCATGAAATATGCACCTAAGGTCTGCCAGCATCCATACTTTCATTAAATTGCAGGCCGATGTGGAGAACTATGAGAACAAACACAAGCAAGTGATTAAAGCAAAAGCTAAAAGACGACCTTAAGATCATGAAGCGATCGAAGCACCAGCAAGTCATGCAAGTTGATCTTCATGTTCCGGACAAGCCTTACGTTTGAGAAGTGCAATTCAGTAGTGCGCCAAGTGCTTGGTCCGGTGAGGGCCATAAATGCGCACCACATTGCCTGCGTGTGGCTAACAACAGCTTAAGAGACTCTAACAGAATTAATTAGACTGCACCTGAAGGTATCTCAACATCCATAACACACCGAAGTAACCAAGTGGCATAAACTAAGGCTTTAGAAAACAAGGAAATCGAATTTAGACTGAATATCAAACACCAAAGGATCTGTATTTCAAGTTTATCTGATATGCGAATCAATGTGTTCTAATTTGCTAATTAATTCTTCTGGACTGCTCTGTTGTAGAGAATAACAGTGAAAGCAAAAAATGCTGTTAAGAGTGGACATTCATATTAGGAGCAGAAATAAAATGCAACTCCAAACACTCAAGGGCCTAACCCCTATTGCAACTCAGATTAATATAAGGTCATCAAGAAGGGTATAACACATAAAAAAATGTGCAACAAGTCATCCAAGACCCATCTCCCAGCACAATCCCTACTTGAAAAATCTGGAAAAAGAGGCCTGGAACAGGCCATATAAGCACACAACTACATACACAAGCAAGTACAAGGTCTTCGCTGCAAGTGCTGTCCTTAGTGCAAAGAGTTGAGACCAAAACTCTCAAGTAGCTAAAAAAGGGAAGGGTCCATACTGAACCTGACAAAGCTATAGTAATAGCCAGGAGGTTAGGTTAATTTGAGTCGAGCTTAAACACACAAATAAGATTAAAGTTCAGCATCAAAACACATAGTCTGTAGGAAATGAATAAAGTTAGAACACAAAATAAACATATGGAACACCCCCAGTGTACTGGTCACTTTGTCTCCAAAGTAGATTAGAGCTTAAAGAACAATTCATCAAAAGGCAGATAACAGTGGGTCATTTCCCTCTTATGGAGTCCTAGAAATACTTGCTATGGCCAATGATTTAGAGTGGCCGGTCAAAGTGAGGAAATATGATATGGATATAAATAGGAAAGAACACAAGAAAGAGAAAGCAAATGAAAAAGACAAATACCAAAGTTTTTCTCCAGGAAATCCAGAGGCCAGAAATTAGCACAGAAAGGAGCTAAACAGTTTAGTTGTGTGTTGGAGCAGGGAAGTGGTGGTGGATATTTTGCCATAAGACTGACTATAATATTACAACTCTAAATCAAAACACAAACCAAGATCGTTGAATTTCTATTTCAGGAAATTGATATAAACATCAACTGGCTCTGTAAATACACCATAAACCAACCAAATAAAGATTTAACAACCCTTCAACATGCCAATCATGTGAGGCATATTCTGCCACTTCAAGCTCAAATAAAAGATGATTTTTCATCAAAGGTAAACTACACTGCCTTTTTAGAATAAAAATAAAAGTTTATAAGGTCTCACCAAAACCACAAGCTAATTCATGATAAGCTAATTCATGATTGACTTTAAAGATTGCTACTGGTGCTAATCAACCATAAGATGTGTGGGGCAGAATCACCACGCACTCGTAGGACCACATCTTCAGGAACCGAATACAATGACAAGTTAGAGGCTGTTGAGAAATAGAGTAATATTCTAATCTTTTGGACAGCTGAAGTTAGAAAAATAAAAACTGGAACTTCTGTTCAAATGCAACATTTCTCCATTCATAAAAATAGAAAACTAGTTTTCTAGTTTTCCAAATATGTACTGAGTTTGGGGAACACATTTTAGAGGTACTTCACAGTTTTTCTTTACAAGATTTCCGCTGATTTTTAAATGAAGAAAAGACATGACCATTACAATTTTTTTCTTCTATATATAAATACTTTTTAGGAATGATATATACATATATATATACATATATATATATATATATAGCTGGTGTCATAAATTTATTTTTTTATTATAAATCTAATATAAAGTTTTTTTTAGTTAACAATATAGCTTTTTCATATATAATTTTAATTTGAATACAATAAAATTAACATTTTACAATTAAATTATCACAAATACAAAATATTAAAACGACTATTATAAATTATGATTTTGATTTTTTTTTGTAAAACATAGTTGTACACGCTTTTCATATATAATTTTAATTTGAATACAATAAAATTAACATTTTACAATTAAATTATCACAAATACAAAATATTAAAATGACTATTATAAATTATGATTTTGATTTTTTTTAATAAAAAATAGTTGTACATGTTTTCCAATTTTTCATTGGAAAAGAAAACTAGAAATGAAAAAAGAAAATAGTTTCTTGTTAGTGAACAGACCTTTAGTTTTTCAAAAATTGGATCTCTATGATAAAAATCAATGTGAGTTATACAAAAAGAAGACTAGAATACACCTAGATTCCTTGTGTGTGTTTAATCAAGCCACAACTATATAGACATGCACCATAATATTGCCAATCTATAGTGGCTTACTAATAAACCAAACCAATTTCAATTCCAGAAAGTAGACTTTCCATATCAAAGCAAACTTCAATACACCTTTTTTTTTTAAGGTTATGAAACTGCAATCCATACCCTCAGTACTTTTGGACAGGTCAATGTTAGCTGGAACACGATACATTATGGTACATGGTACGGGTATGCATATGTCATTTAATTGAGATAGAAGTAATATTTCCTATTAACAAAACTATTAGATTGTTTTAGTTATTAGCCATTAGATCAGTTTATTAAGATAATCATGACATGTGCTGCTTTCTAATTCTCAAAAGATAAAAGAATTGTATGGGAGCATGTAAACTAAAGCTTCCAAACAAGATATTTTCCATCCCAGGGCCTTGAAAATTGCGTACAAGTTACCTCTTCCCCAAAAAACCTCTCGATCTTTTCCATGCATGCAGCTGAAGATAATTATCTTTTTTCCTTCTTTATTATTTTTTTAAAAGGTAACAAATTGAAAAGTCCAACCTAAATATGCAACCTTTTAGATTCCAATTAATAACAATAACTTCAAAACTTAATTTTTCCTTTCTTATAAAGGTTTTACATATTTATTGCTATATTTAAACACAAATACTTGTAAATCCATGTGAAACATATAAAAAGGGTGGCCAATTTTCACAATCTAGATCACAAACACACATGGTTGGGATCATGCGATCCAGATCATAATTCTAGGGATTTCAGCAAATTAGGTAACTGTGAGACAGGTTTGTTACTCTATTATCTTTGAACCATTTACCAACATAGCAATTACATTGCTAAGCATGCATAGAAGTCCCTGCCAAAAGTTTGTCAAGAATCGCTAAACCACAAGAAACCACACAAAGGTACATATACCTCTTTACCACTAATTTACAGGACTACATAATTTCATAAATAGTTTACTCATATTCAAGGATCACCATGCATTCACATATTTTCCCACTCATTTCCAAGTCCTAATGCAGGGTTTCGAACTTGCTACCAATAATTTGCAAATAAAATGAAATCACATTCTGTACTCTCCCCAACACAGTTCAGGGAAGAACAGTATATGAAACTCAGATGAGTTATTCAATGTAGTTGCTATACCCAGATGAACTAGCGAAAGTCACGACATTTGTCGATAATGGACAGCATTTAGTGGCATACTTTCCAAGAGAAGAAAGCTTCTATTAGACAGCAATTAAAATTCATTAATCATTTTCCTAAATCATGGATTCATGGATTTTCTGTTATTCCCAAGATGTCAATTAGACTCAGTGAGGACCATTAATCATATGTGCCAATTGTGGCCTGGTTAAGGAAAACTATTACACTACCATGTCGTTACTAACCTAGGTGAATGTTTTTCTCCAACACATCTCAATCACCAAAGTATCTTTTTTCCTACCAACTTTAGAAGGAAAGGATCCTACTGAGCATCACCATCGTTGCAACTTAAAAACTAGCTTGTTGTATTCCTCTAGATTATTCATCCAAAAAGAACATACTAACACAATTCCCCTAGCATCTCTTTCTCTTTAACTCTTCAGCATTACCACTAAGTTTTGAAGGCAAACACCCTCTATGATAACATCACCAACTTGTCTACAAACAGAGATTAAACAAAAAATTTGTAATAAGAGAAACGAAAGACTACCACATCCACATTTCCACAATGATCAATTTCAAAATTCAAAATTCAAAATTCAAATGGAAAATAAACAAAATATCTATTCAAGGTTGCTACAACATGTATTGCCAAATCACTAAATTCTAATCACTACTTGACTAATGAAATTAACCTCAGTTTTCTTTAAAACAAAACTAACCTTGCTTTAAAATCACGCGTCACTGTCATCATCATCATCATCATCATTCACGTGATTGTCATTAGCAATATAAACTCCAGGATGCACCGCTTTTCTTCGAGTCCTCGACGGTAAAATATTATCCAAATCAACTTCAGCCAATGGATCATCCTCCTCCGCCTCCTCACTATCATCGCCACCGTCCAATTCACTTGATTCATCACCATCATCATCACTCGAGTCGTCATCTTCATCTTCTTCAATCAATATCCCTTTCCCTTTCCTATCCACCAACACTTCCTCTCCGTTCTCTTCGTCTTCATAATCACCATCTTCATCATCACCACCTTCTTCTTCTTCTACCACTTTCTGTACGGTGTCATTTTGGTTATTGAAAGGAGCTTCTAGAGTTTGCGTTCTATCAGTGGTTTTCTCTTGGGTGTTTGGTGAGTTGTTGGTGAGAGACTCAAGCTTTTGCGATTTGTTGGTGTGATTTTCTTGCTTGTTTTCAGGAAATGGGTCCTCATCGAGTTTGCGTTTTGTGGGTAATGCGGGTTCGTTTGGGATTTCGGTTTCTGCCATTGATTTGTTTCGTATGGGGTTTATGGGAGAAAAACACAGATTTTTAGGGTTTTTGGAGAGACTAGTGAGTATGGTACCTAGTTGCAATTTAAAAGACAACGAAGGATAGAAGAGGAAGGTTTATTTATTATAAGAAACCTAAGAGAGATCGGTGATTTTCTATGCACCATGGATTAACACACTGTATTTACTTAAAACCAGATATCTAAATAATAAAGTAAAATCATTTTTTACTTGGGATTAAGTAGTCATTAGTAAATTAATTGATATTAATTTTGTCTATTTTTCTTATAATAAAATGATTTTCTTATCTTTAAAAATAAAAAAATATCTATTATTTTTTTGTTTAAGAGTTTTT
>Ga0325403_1005608_pt1 | contig 11863 bp, 12 predicted proteins | sample PopdelMetagenome_19_FD_205665 | JGI IMG/M metagenome (GOLD analysis project Ga0325403, IMG submission 205665) | Populus deltoides microbial communities from Bellville, Georgia, United States - Xylem-PdKOR-R4 | ecosystem: Host-associated > Plants > Phyllosphere > Stem > Wood/Secondary xylem...
GTTCTCGTTTCCGTCCTCAAATCATTGGCTATATTCCTTTTAGGTACATATCAATACTGGTCTCGCTCTCTCTCTCTCTCTCAAAAAATCTTGTTCAATTTCCCCTCCCCCTCCCTCTCTCAGCTTAAAACCCAAAAAAAAAAAAAAAAACCTCGCTCTCACAAACTAACCAGACCCCCCCCCTTCCATCCCACGCACGCCGCAAAGCTCTCAGCAATCCGGCTCTCGATTGTCACTTAATTGCGATCCTACCCTCGCTCTGCAACTTCCTCATCTTCCGAAAATGCCCTTCCATCGTCGCGTTTGACTTCTTTTCCCGTAACACCCAACAAGATGGAATGGCTGGTTTCTATTATGTGAAACGGCTCTTCTTTTCTTCGCCCGGTTTCTTCCATAAGATTCCGTAAGACAATATTTTCATCGCCTTTTATTTTATTTTTCCATGTTTGGAATTGAGTATTTATTTATTTTTCAATTGTTGTTAGCTTATTGTGTTCGCCATGCTATATCTATTTATTTGTTTTCTTTAATTTTAACTGTAATCGTTTGCTTCTTCTTTGTTTTTGTTGATTATGTTATTTCTCTTTTAAACATTATTTATTAGGGCATCGCTCTTTTTTTTTCTCGCTGGGATAAATGTGGCAATATTGGGTATGTAAGTAGGGCTTGGTGTTAGTCCATGACCATGATTTACTTAGTTATTAGAGACTGGTTTTTGACTCTACTGTGTAGTTTTTCATGGTGCTGTGCGGGTTTTATGCTTCTGGTGTGAATTTATGCGGTGTGTATTCGTACATGAAGAGTTTTTGCGTGTTTAAATCCGATTTTTCCCCCCAGTAGTTCTGTAGTTTGATCTTTGAGAAGTAGTTTCTGACGATCCTGTTTGTGTTCAAAATTACCTACTACTTATCAAACACAATAGAAGATGTTGTAAACTATCAATAAAAGGTTTTTTTTCTAACGCATGCCTAAGAGCCCACTGTAACAATGAAGGGGGTTCTAGCTGCAATAATCAGCAATAAAAATACACTGTTGATTAGAATTTTCCATCTAGTGGAAATTAAAATTCCCTATTTGTTTGTTTTAGTGTGTGCCCATAGGGAACTTTTAGAAAACCTAAGGACACTTTTAGAAAAACCCTTTTATCTATCTATCTATCTATATATGAACACACGTGTGAATACACACATCAGTCGTTCAAATAGAAGCTCAAATCATATGAAATGAGAGCATGAGAGGGATTCTTGACAAAAAGGGAGTATTTGTTTAATGTGTGTGGGACAAAATTAGGCTGAGTTGTATTTCAATCTTGTTTCATGGAAACATGAGATTTTTGCAAAGTCGTTTCTGTGCTAGAATCTAGGAAAGCTTTAATGGGTTGAATAGTTTTTCATTGGATGATTTTGTAAAGGCAACCTGTTTGTAAATATTATGTCCATCAAATGGAAAGGACTCCTGCTGTTAGACATCAGATTTGTGTTTTTTATGGTTCCAATCCAAGTTATTTGGTTAATTGTACTTCTCCATTTCCTGCGCTCTTTGGCAACAGAAGTTGCATTGCTTCTTCATTTCCCAAGTTTGGCCTTTTGGATTCGTAAGATATTGATGCCTTTCTGTGTTATACAATTAATTTTATTTTGGGGTGGAGAGTAGACCTAACTAGTTTAGAATTGGAATATATTGGTTGTAGACAAAAGATCATTCATGCATAATGATGTTTGAACAGACATCCATTATGAAGACTGGCCTTTTTTTCTTTATGCCTATTCTATTGTTTCCTTTTATCAAAGGAGGCCCAAAGGACCCAACCATGATGTCTTTCTTTCTGCTTTAACTCTGCCTTTTGATTTTGCTTAGTCTCCTTCATCACATTACTGCAACTTGAGGTACCAATTGCTTTGCACTAGACTTAGATACAATGTGGTAAAAGGCTCCATGTAGAGAAAAATAATTGGCCTATTCTGGAAATGTGCAGCTAATCTCGTATACTACTACTGGCTTTAATTGCATTAGCTGTTGACCTTAGTGTAGACATGCAATTAAATCAAGAGTTGCATAATCGAAATTTTAACACTCTGAATAAGCTGTAAACTATTTACTTATGAGCTTTTGTTGCCTTCTTTATGAGACATAATTCCAAAATAATTGTTGATGCCTCTATTCAATCTCTGTGTGCCTCTGTTTGTGACACACCCATTAAGTTCAATTTTGTATTTGAAGCTGAAGGCAGACATTTAGGGTTGGATGATCACTTCTAAAGGAAGACTTATTTTTTATTTGAGTTCTTTGGCGATCACCTTCAGTTTTGTGAGGATATGTTTTCACAATTGTTTTTTATAATTAGAAGCATTGTATTCTAACTTGCTCATGTGATAGAAAGTTTATATCTATTTTCTTTCTGGATTTTTTTGATGAGAGATATATGTAATCTTTTTATTGAGGGAAATCACAAACTTTATGGAATTATTTCTATCTTATCATTTGTGATCATACTTCTTGTATTGCGGATAAGGAAAAATAAGGCAAACTTTTCCTTGTTGAATCAAATTGTTTAGCAGTGCACCTAATTTCATAAAGCTAAGCTTCAACTTGAGCGTGAATGAGTTTTTTCCATGTGCATTTTACTTCTCTTAGAAGCTTTGAGATTCATAAATTAATTAAGGAGAATAGGAGTGATAGATTAGATTGAAAGGTAATTGGTTTGACTCATAACAAATTCTTATATGTTGCTGCGCACTGGAATTTTTCATGGTGATACGATCTCAATAATTTTTCAAGACTTGCAAAAAAGGAGACTTTGGAATATTATGACTGAAAGGTGCTTAACCACTATATAAAATGAAACCCTAGCTTACATAGACCTTAAGCGGAAAAAATCAATCAGAAATTATGAAATTTGTGTTGGAAGCAGCTTCTGGTGCCTTATGGACTGGCAGAATAATGTGACCCCTGGAACCCATACTATAGGAACCATAGTTTTCCCCCCTTTCACAATATGACTTGTTGAAACAGATTACTGTTAACTAATTGATTTCTGTCCAGCACTTTATTGGATAGGAACCTTATGCATACAAGCTACTGCTTACATCACGCAAACATGATGATGTGAATTTGTTCACCACAACTGCTAATCTTTATTTCTTTCTGTAATCAATGTCTCACATCTATGTTTCTTTTTTATTCTTGTTGTTGCTTGCCTCATCCTGATTCCAGGTTGTCATTTAATTGTTGAAGAAATCTAAGCAATCAAACTGTTTTGATCACCATATCTTGCGAGGGTTTGGAAATTTTGATGCCACAAGCTATTTTCCATAAGTATTGTAAATGGAGCTGAAAGTTTCAACACTAAAGACAGGTGGTCTTTCTCCTGCTGATTGCATTAGCAATCCTGAGGAGAAGGAAGTCAGTGATGAGGATGATGATGATCGCAACCATAAGCATCGTAGACGGGAGATACGTTCTCAATCTTTGGAGAGAGATTCTCTGGAGCCAGTTTTCACAAGGCCATACAGGAAGCGTAACAAACCATTTGAAAATGGGCAATTTTACCAGGAAAATGACTACAACTCTGTTCCTCTTGAGAAAGGCTTTGCCACAAAGTTTGAAAGAATACGACCTGGCTTGGTGTCATTACCTCGAATGCCTGTGGATTGGAATCAAAGAATCAGGTCAAACCAAACATTTTATGGAGATCCTGGTCTTGGCAGGGGAAGAGGAAGGGAGCCTGTTTCTTGGAGCCAACATGATTCTAGGTTCAGCCCAGTTGACATTGCTTCTCAAATGGTTCACCAGGGGCAGAGCCTCTTTACTGGGAGGGGTTTGGCAAATGTTTCAAATGCGCAGAGTGCATCCTGGAATGCATATGGTTTATTTCCAGGAATACCAAATGGTGGCCTGGATAAACTCCGTCCCATTGGTTTGCAAGGAACTCTCAGACCAGCAGTAACTTCTTCATTGAACATGGGCATTCCTCAACAAAGGTGTAGAGACTTTGAGGAGCGCGGATTTTGTCTAAGAGGGGACATGTGTCCAATGGAGCATGGTGTCAATCGTATTGTTGTTGAAGATGTTCAGGTATGTGTTTTGAATATGCATATTACATAACAGATCATGGATATCCATTGCTTATCTGACATTACATCTAGGTTCTGATTGTATGTTGCAATCATTTTGTGTTTTTTCTTTATGTAACCATCATATGTGTTCGCAACTGTTGAAATATAGTATCAATGAAATTATATCTTTTACCTTGATTTCCAAGATCTACAAGATGCTGATTGCAGAGGTTAATGTGGCTTGTCATGTATTATTATATATGAAACCATTTAGTAGATTGTGTGCTATTTATTTTCTTTACCTTGACTATTTTCTTTCTAAGATGCACTGGATGATTGGTTGCGGGAAAATCTGAATGTATGATTTCTGCTGGATACCTTATCCAGATTGCTTTATTAATGTGTTGTGTTGTGTTTTTGTTACAATTTGTTTTGCCCATCCGTGACTGATTATAAGTTCATGTTGAGACACTCTTGTGCCTTGTCTTGTGACAAATTTATCGTTCATTTCCGAGCATGATACCTACCAATTATTTTTGTTTGGTTCTAGTTACTTTTAGCTGTCTAACTTAGAGAAGCCTTTGGATGTGAGTGCAGAGCTACTTTTTTATGCCACCAATGTCCTTGTGCGCACATGAATCAATTTTGTTGTAGCCTTCAAATGAGCTGAAACAATAGAGTTGGCATTAATTTGTATGTACGTCATGGCCAGCCAGTACTTGTATTACCTTCGCTAGATGATCAAAGTCTTCAGTGAACTGGTCTGGGGAGGATTCATATTTCAGTGGTTTCTTTTTTTTTAAATTACCGAACTATTCTGATTAAAGATGGTTAAAGATGGTTTACACAAGTACATATTGGGGAAAAAAAGCTTACCTTATCCTGGTAGAATTGCATGCTGGGATTCCTTATGGGACTTGATATTGCATTACTGCTGCTATTTGATGAAACCTTGTTTTTACTGTCATGATTATTGGGAATATCTTTAATTTACTGCAAGTAATTTATTTTCGCCTCTTGCAGAGCCTTTCACAGTTTAATCTCCCTGTTTCACTTCCACGTGCCCAACTAGTTGGAGCAACTGCTAGACCGGGGGCTCTACCAACTGTTGGTGCCCCTTCAGCCACATTGATAAATAGCAAAGGAATGCATAGCAAATGTAACAAGCCTGGAATAGTTAATGCTGGATTGGGCTTCAATGGTGCACATACTGGTTCTGCTAGTGTGAGTGGAGGAGACTTGTATGATCCAGATCAACCCCTGTGGAATGACAGTGTTCCTGAAACTTCAAGTGCACTCATAGCACCACATTCACCTAAAATTGATGAAATTGAATCCATGATAAGTAATGATTCTTTTGATCACAATCATGTCAGTTTACGTGGTGGTGCTGATAATGAATGCCCAATTAGAAGCACTGGGATTGCTGTGCATTCACAGAGTTTGAATTCTTCTGTTTGGGGTAAAGCCAGGGCTTCGAACAATAGATTACATGTGAAAGAGAAAACCGATTTGACTGTAAGTATGTTAAATAATATGGAGAGTGAGTCCAAGGAAAATCAGGGTGCATTAGCCAATGTTCGTGGTACTTCCCGTCAAGGAAAACAAATTAATTTTGAGGATTCTAGCGCAAAAACCATAGATTCACCTGCCAAGACACAAAGCAACACCATGCGCCACACACCGAAACCATCTCAAAAGGCACTGCGTACACTATTTGTCAATGGCATTCCACAGAAAAGCAACAAAAGAGAGGCTCTACTTTCTCATTTTCAAAAATTTGGAGAGGTTGTTGACGTTTATATTCCATTGAACACTGAGCGAGCATTTGTTCAATTCTCAAAAAGGGAAGAGGCAGAAGCTGCTCTAAGGGCACCTGATGCTGTAATGGGCAACCGTTTTATCAGGCTGTGGTGGGCTAATCGTGATAGCATTCCTGATGGTGGCGCTGGCAGTAGCAATAGTGTATCTGTCACACCCCGGGGTGTGACTTCTACTTCATTTCCACCCCATCTGCCTATTGGTAACAGTGGAAAAGATAATCTTCAGTTGTCTGTTTCAAAGGCTACTGCTGTTCCTCCCTCTGTTGCTTCTGTCCCTGCCATCGATCACTCTAAGGTCATCACGACAAATGTTCCAAAGGTTCCACCTCCTATGCAGAAGCTAGAGAGTTTAGAACAATTGAAGGAGGAGCTGCGCAAGAAGCAGGAGCTGCTGGATCAGAAGCGGAATGACTTTCGGCGTCAGTTGGACAAGCTTGAGAAACAAGTAATGCCTAGTGTCTTTACTTCTGAATATTATTTACCAAGTATATACGAGTTTAGGTCTGTTATTTTGATGTGAGATGCATAATAATTAGGCTATTACTTTTGGAGCCAAAATTGTATAATGGTTCCAAATCTCACTTATTAATCTGGATATTAATCTTAGATCATATACCTGGATATTAATCTTGAGCCTGTGAGCCTGTCCTTGTTTTGTGTCAGTTATTATTTATGGAACAATAGCAGGTGGAATGGAAGAGAAAGAATGATGTAGAAAAGGCATGCCTTCTTCACAACTAGGCAGAAACATGATAATGTAGATTTCTTTTCGGTGCACGCACGCACACAAAACAATATAACATATCAAATTGCCAGCATGCTTCTGTCTCTTGTTCTCAAATTTTGGTCTCTGTAGGCTACAGGAGTCAAGGGTGAGGTAACGGCAGAGCCTGCTTCGAAGAGACACAAAACTGGAATAACAGCATCTGATATTGTCAAAGCTGCTACTCCGAGGTCTGCTGATCCAGGTTCTGCGTCCCCACATGCTGAAATGGTGGATAAGAACCAAACAGTGGAGAATGTTGTGTCATCTAGTAGCAAAACATGTGTAATGATGGCTCTGCAGGATTCTGCAGGCTCAAAGCAATCAATTCATCCTTTAGCACCTGTTGGGCCTCCTTTTCTGATGAAGAAATACAAGTTGGACAACCGACCTACAGCATTCAAAATTATTTCACCTTTACCAGCTGGTTTGGCAAATGTAAATCCCCCCCTGTGTTTGTTATCTCATTCATGTGATGATAAAATTGTTAAGGTTCCATTTACCCTGCTATTCTGAGTGATAACAGGCAAACTGATTTCTTTTTTTCTTGCAGGTTGCTACTTTAAAGGAATACTTCTCATTATATGGCGATCTTTCTGCTGTGGAACTAGAAGATGAGCCTAGTGATTATGATGGTGTTGGATCTGAGACACTGAAAAATTGTTCAGCTTGTGTAACTTTCACAACTCGCCGATCAGCTGAGAGGGCTTTCCTAAATGGTAAATGTTGGCAAGGCAAGGATTTGAAGTTTGTGTGGCTGACATCTAGCACTTCTAGCAATGAGCCGGGAAGTGGACAAAATTCATCTGCTCCCAATTGTCTTGTAGATACTGATCAGTCTGTTGAAAAACTAGCTTGTTCGGATTCCCAGGAAGCTTCTGCATCAGGAAATGGAGGAACAGAAAATTCAGAGATAAATAATGGTACTGGCCCCATAGAGTTGCATGAAGTTCTCCAGTGCCATTCAGCCTCAATATTAGGTGAGGCAGAGTCACCGAAATGTGAGCCTAGTCCAACATCAATATCTCATGAGAAAGAGTTGACAAAAAAGGACCCTAGTCAAACTGCAATGTCAGAGAAAGAGACCCCCGAAGGCATTGTCTGGTGATGGGTTGATTGACAGACTTGTACAGTGAGGTAAAATGTTAAACCTTTTGAATCCTAATTTTCAGTAGTCCCTCATTAGTTATGTCCGACATTCGATTTTTCAATAATGTTATTTCATGCATGGTGTGTGTAAAAAAAAAAAAAGAATTAAGAAAAAAGGAATTTGTGATTTTTTATGCCTCTTTGGATAGTGGTTGACTAATGGTCAACTGGAAAATTAGGATGTCTTTAGGCTTAGATTGTTTAAGGGCTAAGGGATTAAAATTAAAAATTATGTTGGAATTAATTAAATGGTTAATCACATGACCATTCAATTGGAATTACGGGATCTGTTGATCTAGGGAATTTTATATGATTGTTTCTGTAATTCAGGATGGATTGGATTCTATTTAGATAATTACTTGATTCTTGACCAGTGTTATGCCGTGAGTTATTTTTTTTAATCTTAAAAAAAATATAAACACATCAGGAAGTCAAAAATCTGTTGCATATTGAACGAAATATTGTAGGAATATTGAGACAATGACATGAATTATATTTTTTAAACTAAAAATTAAGACGATGATATATTGAATTGACATGGATTAACCATGGTTAATTTATGAAACCCGTGATTCAGGACTAAAAGAAGTGACTTGAGTAAATCTAGATTGGTGGTTTGTGCTACGTGCGAGTTAGACAAAAAAAATTCTAACATAAAAAATAGATGCTCAAGTGATGGTAGTGTTTTTACATAAGAAAGAAAAATCCGAGATCTGAGTCATTGACTTGATTGAATCCAATAAGCTTGGTTAATTTCATAATATTTTTTTTTTGTTACAAGTTAATTTCATAATATGATATAAAAGAGGTAATGACAATAAACGAATAATAATAATAAAAATTGTCAATAATTAACTAAAAAAATGAGCTACCAACATTCAATTAATGAAGTCAAATCTCCAATTAAATTAAATGCTAAAGGATGAAAATGAAAAGACATGAACTTAAAATAAGAAGAAAAAAACAAGTTAAATCCGAGCGAATCTTCTAAACCTAGATTAGTCTTTAAAATTTACAACCTGTGAAATTCTATACCCAGACTCAATCAAGAAGCTCATTATCTAACTAATTTAATGTTGGAAGATGAAATTGAAAAACAATTATCAAATTAAAAAATAACAATAAAAAAAATAAGGATAAAATCTCATATAAAAAAATGGAGGATGAAATTGTAAATAAAATAAATTTTAAAAATGATCTAAAAAAATAAATTGCAATAAAAAAATGGGGACCAAATCAGATCAGACAAATAAGAAAAATCAAAGGAGGATGAAATTGAAAAAAAAATCAATCATGTAAATTAATTAAAATAAAGGATCACAATTAAAAGAACACGGACCAAATTTGAAGAAAAACAAATTGAAGGGTTGTTGTGAAAAATTTGAAGGTAAGGCATGAAGATTGAGGAGGATAGAGAAAAGAAGGGAAAAAGAAAAGAAAAGCCAACAAGCACTAAATCAAAAGGAATTAAACTATACTCGTCGTCTAGGGATGGAGTGTAGTTTCAGTGATTTTGATGATCAGAAACCATAAGAGTTTTGCCAATAAATCTATATGATGTGCTAGTGAAATTATCTAATGAAGAACAATTGGGCCTTCAGTGAAAAACTCCTGCAAAGCCCAAGAAAGGCTCATTCTCAACTCGAGTCCAAAAGTAGAACCCTTACAGTATAAGCCCAGTCCAAGAAAATCAACCCAAGCCAATGAAGGCATACTACAAAACTAGACAGATACAGGTTTGAAAACTAGAGCAAAGAACATAATAACATAATAAGGAGAAAAAGGAAAGAAGAGGATATGATCATTTTCATATATAGAAAGGAAATATTGCACGAAGAAAAAGATTATACATGTTGACGTATATAAATCAAAACCAACTTAAAATGAAGGTCTCGTGTTAACTCTAGTGATGAGAAAAACCAGTAGCCTATACAGAAATTGTGAAGGTTTGATTTGCTAGCTAAATTGAAGGACTTGAGGTCATCGAGGCAAGAATCATGGAGGATAAGAAACAACTAGAAACTAGTGTGTATATAATGCACACCGGGTGCTTGTAAAATGCAACGAACAAGAAAAAAAAAATCGAGACATAGAAACAGGGCTGTTGAATAGTTGTTTTTAAAAAGAATTGGGCATAAAAGAAGTTGATCTTACATGATTACAAGGAAAATTTTTTTTAAGATTACAAATAGAAATCAAGCAAGCAATAAAAATCTTAGGGCCATCCCTAAGGACTGGACTACCTGCGGTTTTGTGGGGAACTAGTATAAAATTCATGTCTGCATTTTCTACTCTTGCTTTTCTTATTAATTGATGCATATATTGCTCTTGTTATTGATTTCTGAAGGTAAGAAATTAATTCTTCCAATATCACATTGAAGTAAATCTGTTAAATTAGGATTATTGTGAATCGAGAATTTGAGATAATCTTTACTGTCAATCAATCCACCCCCCCTTCTTGGTTGCTTTCTTAGTCAAAGCCTTGGTGCTCTTATTTTTTGATTTAACGATGTTGAATTTGATCCATGACATCTGTAGGCACTTGACTTTTGAAAGGACAATTCACAAACAAACCACCTTTTTTTTTAATGGAATGAACTACAACTAATGTAAGGCTTTGATGAGAATATTCATTTAATAAATTGATTATAAGCCGTGGAAAGTGGTTGCAAATGGTCCATATGTTCACATCAAGATAGTGGAAAGTAAAACTGTGATTAAAGCTGAAGATGATTGAGATGATAAGGATCTCAAAAGAGTACAATTGAATGCTAAAGCTATTAGTTTATTCTATAATGCTTTAAGTGTCAATGAGTATAATAGAATTATTGCATGTGAAACTGCTAAACAAATTTGGGATAAATTGGAAATAACACATGAAGGATCCCTACAAGTAAAAGAATCAAAGATAGATAGACTTGTGCATCAATTTGAAACTTTTAAAATGCAAGAACATGAAAGCGTTGTAGACATGATGACATGCTTTACACATCACAAATTCATTAAAGTAATTAGGAAAAACTTTTCTAACATTAAACTAGAGAGACACTTATATGTCTGCCAAAATCATAGGAGCCAAAGTTGACTGCCATTGTTGAAGCTAAGGATCGACAAATTACCTGGGTCCTTAACCGCCCATGAAATGACACTTCAAGGTGATGATGAAGAAACAACAAGGAAGAATAAAGGAGTTGAACTCAAGAGCAGTCATAAATTAAATTCTGAGAGTGAAATTAGCAGTGAAGATGAAGACATGGCTTTGCTAATGAAACAATTTAAAAAATTTATATAAAAAAAGAAGTCTGGTAAGAAAACACTTGGCAATGATTTTAATCAAGATTTTATATTTTTTTTGAATTGCAATAAACCAGGACATTATGATTCTAAGTGTGTAAGTGCTAGAAAAGGACAAACATCAAATTCAAAGAAATTTTCAAGAAGGCAAGAAAGAAAGTCGTGATGGATAAAACATGAAATGATGATGAGTTAGACAAATAGGAAGAGATTTTTGAAGAATATGGAAACAAATGTCTTATGGCTAAGGATGACTATGAAGAAGAGGATGAGGTATATGCTGATTTACGAAAGAAATTTAAGAAATATATCATGCTTAATAAATAGATTACTTCTATGGATTAGGAACTAAAACACTGGAAAAAGAAAAATGAAAATTTTGTTGAGAAAAATAGTGATTTAATAATTGAAAATGATAGTTTAAGAGAGAAACTTTCAGTATTACATAATGAAAAGGAGAAGTTGACATTGGATTTAAAACAAATATCTAAATATGTTGTTTCTGAAAATGAATTTGAAAAACTTCAAAAGGAGAACATTGATTTACAATCCAAAATAAAGGATCTTGAAAAAACTCTTTTCAAATTCATTGAGGGAAGAAACAATTTTGAAAAACCACTTGGATGTCAAAAACAAAGCCTTGACAAAAGTATGAGCATAGACATACAAAAAGTATGAGCATAGACATACAAAAAGTATGAGCATGACCCATATAAGCAATCTCAAACTAAACCTATTTTCATTACAAGTATGAGCATAGACATACAAAAAGTTGCCTG
>Ga0325403_1005609_pt1 | contig 11862 bp, 7 predicted proteins | sample PopdelMetagenome_19_FD_205665 | JGI IMG/M metagenome (GOLD analysis project Ga0325403, IMG submission 205665) | Populus deltoides microbial communities from Bellville, Georgia, United States - Xylem-PdKOR-R4 | ecosystem: Host-associated > Plants > Phyllosphere > Stem > Wood/Secondary xylem...
TCCACCATTTCTAGTCTAAATACACTCAATCTCATGAAATCAATGGACTTGACAATTTTCTTTCTTTCTTTTTGGGTACTTTAAAGGTTGTTCAGTGATTTTGTTCATGCATTTGATCGCTTTTGTTCCTCTAATAATAGTGATTATCACCTGGCCATGCAGCCCAGCCCAAGAAGTGGGGGCGAACAGCAATCACTTTGTGCATTAATTAATCCCAATCACTTCGTTAAATTTTGTGATTTTAACTTGTCTATTTTGAGAGTTTTACGCTTTGTATTGATAGATTAAGGAGTATATATAATATTATGAATAAAATAAAATATTTACGAACTTCGTGGAAAGTTACAGAATAAAAGGTGCTTTGTTCTTGTAAAAAAAATTAACTCATTAATTATCACTTGTCTCTTCTAAAATCAAGAAAAACCATGCACTAATTATTTTTTAATGACATAGCACCTCATTTCCCTCACACACTGCATCTGCAGGAAAAATATCGAAAGTTCCTTGCCTCCCTTTGCTTACTGGCCGAAGGGAACAATTTCTTTTGTTTTTCTCCTTTTTCACCATTTCTAGTCTAAATACACTCAATCTCATGACAGCCATGGACATGACAATTTCTTTTGTTTATTTTTGGAAGGTTTTTCAGTGATTTTGTTCATGCTTTCGATTGCTTTTTGGTTCTTTGATAACAATTTATAGTCTTATACATATTGAATTCAAAGGTGGCTATAAACATTGATTAAGAGGATAAATATGATGATTAACTTTTTTGAATTTAGATTTTGAAACCAATATTATAAAAAAGCACCGTGTTATTAAAATAGGATTATAGCCATATAATGAAATCATTATTCCAGTGATTTTATTAATAAAGCTGAAGTGCCATTACGCTGGAGTACCATAAGAAGAAAAACAAATTCCTTCTAACCCAAGAAAAAAGGAATGAAATTTGTTTATTAATTAATTACCTTTTTTTTTAATGTAAATTGATGATAAAAGGCTTACAAGGCAATATTAAAATAGAATTATATAGCCTAGACATTTACTAATGTAAATTTGTTTATTAATTAATTACCTTTTTTTTTAATTACCTTTTTATAATAATCAAGAGACTTTATTAATGAAGCTAGATTATCATTAAGTTGATGGTAATCAAGCAAAAAAGAATACCAAGCAATTAATTGCTTATTTGTCCATTTCAGTATTCAATCTCATCCTCTGACTAAGTCCACTCCTATATATATATAATTAAAATTACCATTCATTGTCTTCAACCATAATACCAAGCAATGAAGAATCAACTAAAAAACTATATGTTAATCTAGCATCTCATTATCAAAATTCAATTTACAAATTTCCTACAAAAATTCATAAGAAAACATGAGGATTTCCTAATGCTAGAACTTTCCTCTAACAATAACATTGCAATATTTGGTGGAACTATTCCTTTGCATACTCAAATCTAACAAATGAATCTTTTCCTAATACTTGAACTTTAGATTGTTCCTCATATTTCACCATATCTTAAAATTGTTGGCCTTGGTTTATGATTCTTTTTTACACTATTGAATCTTCAGTTCCATCAATTTATTTTGATTTTTTGATAGGAAGAATTTTCTATGACTTGTGTGATTTCTCAAGGGCTTCTTTTAATTATAATGGAACATGAATTATTTTTTGTTCTTAATTTCTATATCAATTTCTCAGAGGATTATGATAATTGTTACTCTTTTGCTTCTTTTTATGGTATGACATCTTTGTGGATTTGAAATAGCATTCCTCTGTGCTTTGCATCCTTTTGATTTGACAAGGTTGAATAGAAAACAAGTAATAATAATTTAATTACTTATATGTGTAGTATAAAATTATTTCATAATTATTTTGTACAAACTCCAAAACTAATAATTTTCTCATAGTTTTTCATGATGAAAGTATAGGCTTATTAACACAAACTCTATCTTCTATAATATCATTCCACTAATCTTTAGCACCTTGAATAAATTTGGGTCTTGCAAATCCTACCTTTTAATAAAAAGGATTTTTCTTCAATTGAAAATACAACAATCATATTCTAATAAATATTTTCTTTAAAAAATATCTATCAAAATAGGAATTTTATTGAAAAATAGAAATGCACCAACAAAAAGGTTGATTGCAAACCAAATCTTCAATTCATTGCTTGTCATAAATACCACTCTTTCAGTGACATAATGCTTATATAAGTTTGTATGAATGGATTTGGGTGTGGTTTGCCCTGAGATAGGTCTCTAGCTAGATATGTCCCTTTCCTCATCACAATCTCTGTCCCTCCCCTTTGCGGTTGATCCAGCCAATTAAATCTTTGCAATAGGGTTCCCACTCCATCATCGCAGGGTATGAAGAAGTTGCCAATGTTTTTTTTTTTTTTTCATCAAATAGATCAATTTACTCTGGAATTAATTGACACGACATACAATGAAAGATATCAGTGGTTAATATAAATCAAAATTCTCAAAGATGAGGAGCATTTTCTAATTTTTTTTAATTAACGTGGATGTCCGGGTCAGTTTACGTATATCTTAACTAATCTCACAAGTCTTAAAGTTAATAATCATATAAATTTTCAGTGTTCATGAAATTTATGAGATTCCATAAATTTTTTGTTTTTTCAACCATAAATTAAAAAGGTGCATAAACACATGTCCAAGCAGCCCCAAATCTTTGTTCCTTGACAAAAGAAAGTATAGGAAGCTCAACTTTTTCTTATGCCGAATGTGTCCATCGATACCACATGTAGCTAGAAAGCAAATACATTAGTTGATTGACAAAAAAACATAAATCTTCGTTCCTTTGACAAAAAAGTGTAGGAAACTCTTTTTGGCCACAGCACAGGATATTATAATTTCATGTATTTCTAACTTTTTATATCTACTATTGATTAAGTGTATAGCATTGAAACATGAATCTTTGAGTATTGAATTTTGTATATTATCCATTTTATATGTTACTCTCATATTATTTAGTCATTTCATATCGGATTAATTGATGGTTCTAACATATAGATATTAAAAGTTGCGATGGATTAAATCTTACACGGAAGCCAATAGCTGACACGATAAAACTGGAAAGAAACTAGATTTAGCAGTAGCAAATCTTTTCTTTTCTTTTTTTACCCAAAAATATGAGAAATTGCACGGGAACTAAAAAGCATGCATACATACAAGACCCTTTTTTTAATATATATATATATATAATAATTAGAAGTAAGGATACAAGAATCATCCCTGTTCGAGCTGTCTACAGAGACAGTAGAACAAGCCTAACAAAAGATGTAGGAACTGGTAACAACCCCAAAAGACACAAAGCACATAGCACCTATCTAAGCATAATACAATACAATAAAATAAAATACAACAAGGACAGAACACCAAGGCAGACTGCAGGCAACAAATTCATAGGGACAATAGTTCTTACGACTAGCTAGGACTTCCTTCTTCAAGACAGACACGTATTGTATTTTGACGTAACTCATTACACAACCAGAGTGAACTTCAGACAGATCCAAAAGATAGTTTCTGCTTGCCTGCCACACTGAACATGAGCCCAGCCTCATGCTTCGATTTATGGAGAGCTATTACTGCTGACCATCAATTGAATACCAGAAACCGAAATGCTTTCTTTCAGCTCTGATACGATAAATTATTTCACCATTCGCTTCCTGATGCATAGTCAAGATAACCTTATCTCCTTTCCAGAGCCCTTGCTCACGAACATAGTCATGCCATTCGCCCTGTAGCCAAGGTGTCGGATACCTACCTTCATTGTGGATGGAGACCTCAAGTCTCCATTGCTGTTCGTTCATGTCAAATGCCACAAATTGGACCGAGTTCTGACCGTCTGGCATGGGAAAGGCTGAGAGACTCCTAGCCGGAAATTCCAATCGATTATTGTTTACATCGCTCTCGGAGAGTATTCTGTTCATCACCTCCATTTCTAGTTATAATCAAATGGGATGAGCAAATGAGTAGGAGGATTAAAGCAGGAAGTTAAGTTAGTGGTGTGAGAGTTCAAGAAAGATAGTGATCACATGTAAATTTGAGAATTAGAAAAATTAGAACAGTTACATGCAGTGTTTCGTTAATCATATATCGCGCAACATTTCAGGATTGTGATCGATCATGATCAATTTTTGTAATAAAATAAAATTCTCCCCCAGCATTCTTCCGTCATGACTCCAGCCCTTCAACTTCAAATATTGCACAATATGCATAAACTTCATAGATAAGGCGAGATCAGAATTTACCTTCAGGAAGCTGCTGGGACAGCGTTGAAGCGTGCAGAAGCTGCGGTAGGTGAAGCCACAAGCCGATGACTGGTGGTTCTATTCTACCTGTCCGTGATAGTGGCGTTATTCACCAACAACTGACGAGGGAGATCAGGGCCTTCTGGTTCTGCTGTCTTTCCCTCTTTCGTTACTACCGCTGCTGTCTTTGGTTGTTGGAGGTGGTGCTGTTTTCGGTGACTGATTTGGTGAGTTTGGGGTGTTGTGGGTGTTTGCTGTGTAGTGGTGTGTGGTGGTTTGGTGATGAGATGGACGACGCGTTGTGATTGCTTGGCGAGAGAGAGGGCAGTCGATGTGAGTAGAGTGGAGGTTTGGAGTATGGCGATGGGGGCTGTGGTTTTCTTGCTGGCGTGATGATTACGATCGGTGATGGGAGCTGTGGTGATGGGGGTTTGGACGAAAATGGCGATGCAATTGTTTGGGTCTGCTGCTGGTTGGCGACGGTGGTTTGTGTGTGGGTGCTGAGCAGTGGGTAGTGGCGGCTGGGCTACCGTAGTGATTGGTTTGAAGGGAGGGTTTGGTGATGGTGGAAAGTGGAGATGGAGGCTGGCGTTGAAGGCAGGAGGCAGCGCTGCTGGTGAGATGTTAGGATCTTGTATGCAAATCAGACAAAACAAAGGATAAAATGAAAAATGATAAACACAAGAATTATGTAAGTATAAAAAGATTTTAATAAGTAATCCTCTCTTTATTAATTAATAAAACTGGAAATTTCTTTATTAATAGAAAAAAAATACCTTATTTATTCTCTTACAAATACCTCATAAATTTTCTTTATTCTCCCTTTTTACTTTTTATATTATTTCTTGTATGGTTTATATTTAACGTTGGATGCACTCCATGCCTTTACCTTGTAAAAAAACAAGAGTTGAAAAACAAGAAGCAAGCATCAATTGATGTTGCAAGTAGCATCGAATTGATGACTTGAGCACTTGACGAGTACTTTATTATCAATCAGGGAAGAAGAAACAAAAGTAGAAAGTATTTTATATTATTATCTGCATAATTAAGAATAATCTATTCGCTATATTTTATAGCCCACTAAATTTGGAAAGTTAAACAATATGCTAAAAAATAGAAAGCACTAACAACACGGAACTACCAATAAAATACTATCCTCCCACTACACTAGTTTCCAGCAACCATCAGTAACCATCAAAGACCTATTTCTCAGACACCCCTCATACATATCCCTCTGCATGCACACACCCACGTACCAGTCCCTCTACTGATAGGTATTGTACATGTCTCTCTCCGTTTTCAATCTTTTTATTTACTTAAAATACTATTTTAAAAAACACTTTAAAAATCTGATTGAATCAATTCATGACATTAAAAAATGCAAAACATTGGTTTAAAACACAAAATCAATCCAGAAACAAAAATTTTTCCGAGTTTAGATATGTTATTTGAGGCAATTTCAAAGAAAAAAAAACTAATTTGAACTCCTCTCATCGTATGAATCTATTTAACACAAAATCAATCATTTTGGTGGTCGAAATAGTTGTTAACGATAACTTTCTCTCTCTACGCTATAATCTACCAAACCCTTCTCTTTCCTCCCACTTAAAAAGAACTGAAACATAAAAAAAATAAAATTTGATATTGAAATTAAATTTTTAAAAATTAAATGACTAGTTACCTAATAGCTAAAAAAATAGGGTCTAAAATGAAGTTTTTAAATAAATTTCAAAGGCGTCACTTATTTTACCAATTTATTTTTTTTCAAGATTATCCCCACGAGTATTTCCTAAAAAATTATTTTAACTCAGGTAGATTCAGTTTATTTTCATCTCAATATTAGATAAAAATATTATTCAATTGATAATTAAAATTTGTTTTATGAGATATGTTACCAATATCTAAAAAAAAATTTTTAACTTTTTTTTCTACTCTAACCCACAGCATAACGTCGGTCAATAGGCTAGTTTAGCTCTATACTTTATCTATATTTGAAATTTTATTTGCGTGTTTTCCATTACTTTTTCTTATCATATACTTCAAAGTTTTGCTTTTTTTTAAGTCCAAAAACTTACATTAGTTATTTTTTTCTTACACTAGAAAGCCTTATCTTTGTTTCATCCTTCAAATCGTACTAGATCATTACCTCCACAGTACTCCAAGTTGGATCAAATTAACTTTCTTTTATATCAGAAAAATATTTAAATGTTGTTTATGTGTTTTTTAGAAAAAAAAATCAAACTACATGGAAATTTACTTGATATGACATGGTTGACTTTACAAATCCACAAACAACCTGAATTACAGATAAAAATATTGTTTCACTAAAAAAATTAAGATAATTTTTTTAAAAAAAATATTGAAATGACAACATATTAAATCGACTCGAATCAATCTTGGTTAACTTGTCTAATCAGTTACCTGGGTTATGAGGCCTTGAAAACCCTATATAAAAAAAATAATTTTTTTATATTAAAATCAATTCTCAATTAACTCAATGTTGAAGGATGAAATAAAAAAAATCAATTAAAAAATCAACCTGGGTTAATTTCTCAAACCTAAGTTATAAGACCAGGATAATCCTATAAAAAAAATAAAATAAAATTATGAAACTCAACCCAAAAAATCTAATGTTGAATGATGAAATTAAAAAAAAATCAATTAAAAAATGACATAATAAACCACCCGAGTTAATCGACCAAACTCATGATCCGAGTCATAAGACAAAGATAACATCATAGAATACAAATCAAAATAAATTATGAATCTTAATTATTAATCAACCCCAATATTGAAGGTTGAAATAAAAAAAATCAACTTAAAAAAAAACTTAAGTCAATCGACCTAACCCGCAACCTGAGTTATAAGATCATAATATCCTATGGAAAAAAAAAATAAAGTTCAATTACCCATCAACTCAATATTAAAGTATTAAATTGAAAAACAAATAACACAAAAAAATAATCATAATCAACCCGTGTTGACATACTAGACTCTAATTAGAAAACCAAGATAACTTTATCGATAAAAAAAAAACCTTGAGTAAACCTGGTTAACTTGCAAACTCGTGATTTGGGTCATGATATCGTAATCTTATAAAAAAATAGAAATAAATTATGAAGTTCAATACTCGGTAAACCTAGTGTTGAATGATGAAATTAAAAATAAAATAAAATTAAAAACAAAAAGTCTTAAAACATATTAGCACTATATAGCTAAAAAAACCTTTGAAATTTTATGATTTATTGCTATAGTGATATGCCAAGACCTTTTACTAAATATTATTCATTATTATACTGTGTTATCATAATAAACAATTGCAACCTACACCATAAACAATTGAAATCTATATCTATTTAATTACAAGATAATTATCATCTTTCTACGAGTAAAATTCTAAAAACAAATATTAACGGTAACAAAAACACTTAGAATGTGTTTGTTGGGACTAATGAAGTTAACAATTAAATAAATATTAGTATTTTTTAGAGAAAAAAACGTGGGAGGTCAATAGTTAAGGTGTTTAAAATTTAACCTATTAAAGGTGTAAATTAGGGTTGGGGGAGGGGATTTTAACCTTTGAAATGGTAAGAGAATTTTTATTTTACGTTCTCTCTCTCTCATTCTCAGACTAATAAACATATTTTATTTAAAAAATGTTAAATGCTAATAAATTTAACATTATGTGGACATCACATTCCTTAAACCTAGAAAATGTAATTCTCTTTTTAAAATGAGGAGAATCTCTTTTAAAATAAGAGGAATCAATCCTTTCATAGTTTTAAATCTAGTTAACTTGTTGGGTCACACTAGAATTTTTTTTTTCAACCTAGAAAATATAATTCTTTTTTAAAATGAGGAGAATCTATCATTTTATAGTGACCGGGAATATTGATAGTCTTTAAAAAAAAATACTTAATTACTCCTATTTTTTATTTTAAAAGATAAACATACCCTTATTTTTACCAATAATACAATTTTTATAGTCTTATAGCTTATTTCAACAACAACTAATGTGTATTTAAATTAATGGCTTTTATTATATTAGAAAAATTATTGTTATCATAATATATGTATGTTGTGTTTTAAAAGCCTGATGATTATCACCTGGCCATGCAGCCCAGCCCAAGAAGTGGGGGCGAACAGCAATCACTTTGTGCATTAATTAATCCCAATCACTTCGTTAAATTTTGTGATTTTAACTTGTCTATTTTGAGAGTTTTACGCTTTGTATTGATAGATTAAGGGGTATATATAATATTATGAATAAAATAAAATATTTACAAACTTCGTGGAAAGTTACAGAATAAAAGGTGCTTTATTCTTTTAAATAAATTAAGAGGATACAAGATTCTTAATATCGTTTCAAAAAAATATTAATTTTAATTTCATATACAAGTCAATTTGAAAATGACCTTTGAGAAGGTAAAAAGATAACCTATATTTATTAATTTATCAAGTTTGTGTTTGTAATTACAGTTGCACTTAAAAAAAGATTGTTTATGGAAAAAATATTTATGTAGAAATTAAAATCTAGATTGCAAAATTGCTAGTTATATATAATATTGTTGAATTAAAAATATTTCAAAAAGTAACAAATAAGGATATGCATTGAAAAATATTTATTCATCGATAATTTTAAAGGCATATATACAAATAGAGTATCTTAATAATTATTGACAAGATTAAAGAAAAAATATTAACTCATTAATTATCACTTGTCTCTTCTAAAATCAAGAAAAGTCATGCACTAATTATTTTTTAATGACATAGCACTGCATTTCCCTCATACACTGCATGCATCTGCAGGAAAAATATCGAAAGTTCCTTCCCTCCCTTTGCTTACTGGCCAAAAGGAACAAAACATGAAACAGAGCGTGAGGAGTCATATATATACGTGCGTGATGAAGCAAGCAAGAATTGCTAAATAGAACGAACAGTTCTTTCTAAAGAGTTTTTGGCGCATGCTTTAGACTCTAGACCACTAATGGCACATATTTCTCAATGACAGCCATGGACACGACAATTTCTTTTGCAAGTAACTTACTGTATATTAATGGAATTTGAATCCAATTCCATCAAATAAATAAAATAAATAAACCTGATATGCTAAAGAAAAAATTGTAGAGCTTTAATGATGGGACCAAATCATTATGAGAACTTGAATTTCCTGAGTCAATGGTGTCGTTGACAATATGTTATCTTGATAGTTATGAGTATGGCGCGTTTTCTATTTTAATTATATTTTTTTATTTAAGTACTGTTATTATGCTGGCAGGATTGATATTCGTAATTAATTTTATTTAGCTCTATATTTGAACTTTTATTTGTGTGTTTTCCATTACTTTTTTTTCTTATATTAAAGTTCAAGTTTGTTTTTTTTTAATGTTTTACACTTGAAAGCCTTATCTTTTTTTAATCTTAATAGCAACGTATGCAATAAACATTTGAAACCTTTTATCTATTTAATTGCAAGATAATCATCATCTTTTTCGAGTTAAATTCTAAACAAATATTAATTGGTAACAAAAACACTTAGAATGTGTTTGATGGGACTCGTGAAGTTAAATTTTACAAGGATAATTATTTATATCTTTTAGAGAAAGAAAACGTGTGAGGCCACGATAGTTAAGGTGTTTAAAATTCTATTAATTGAATCTTGGAATCCGACAAATTCTATTAATTGCCTCAAGAATGAATTTAATCACCATGATGACAAAGAGGCTGAAATGGGCAACTTTTTAGTCATGTTCTTGGACAAGGAAATTTTGTTGCTGCTCATCTAGCACAACAGAGCATTGAGAGTACATCTGGTTTTGATATTCAATGTTTCAACCTTTCTTTCTTTCTTTCTTTCTTTCTTTTCAGTAACAGAGAGAATTATATATAAAGCAGTTCTATAAGTAAAGGGAAGCTGAAAGAAAAAGAATAAAATAAAAAAAAGGAAAGCAAGGAAACGAGACAACAAACTAGTTATAGTTCATGATACTTGTACTAAGGATTTTTTAAAAGATTGAAGCTTATGTGACTGAAATTTTACACTGAAAATTTTAATTAAAAAATTAAATAATAAAAAGATAAAATCAAAAATCACATCTCAATCTGGAGCATTAAACTCCAATATCAAATGATTGCGAGCTATTCAAATAGATCAGTATAGTTCTTTAGAGAAAAGGATAATGGCATGACATCGAAAATTATTTTTGACCTAACCGAACCATTATTGGAAGTTATGATTTGGATTCCTAGGCAAAAAAATCTAACCATCCAAATCAATTTAAGAGTCTATCCTAAAAAAAACTATGTTATAAAATAATGATGGAAAAGTTGATTATAATTTTAATCTCCTTGCAGCAAAAAAAACAGATCTTTCTCATAGATAATAATCCCTCACTCACTAAAAAAATCTTTTGTGCTGAGACCACCATTTAATAGGAGCTTTTCTGTTTTTTCTTTCCAAGTAATTTACGGTATATTAATTAATGAATTTTGAATGCAATTCCATTAAATAAATAAATAAATAAAATAAACCACCTTCCATTAAGATAAGCTAAAGACAAATTAAGTTGTATAGCTTTGAATAATGATACACGACCAAATCATTATGAGAACAAGCAACACTGAAAGCCAATGGAGTTTTTGGCGATGAACGTACAAGCTACGATGGACACCACTTTTTTGATATCGGCAGAACCTCTTAATTTTAGTTATTTTTATTTTTATGTGGGTAGGATTGATATTCGTAAATAATTTTATTTAGTCATCACGTATAGTTTTATCTATTTAGTTACACGATAATTATCATCCTTTTACGACTTCAATTCTAAAAAATAACGAATTGGTAACAAAAACACTTAGAATGTGTTTGATGGGGATAATTATTATAATTTTTTAGAGAAAAAAAATGGGGGAGGGCAATCTTTAATTAAGGTGGTTAAAATTTAACCTTTAAAAGGTGTAAATAAGGGTTGAGGGAGGGGATTTTAACCTTTGAAAGGAAGGACGCGTAGGAGATTTTTAAGGAATTTTTTTTCTTTTTTTTTTCCCTCTCATTCACAAACTAATAAACATATTTTATTTAAAAATATTAAATGGTAAATAATTTAAAATTCTACAGACATCACATTCATTATAACTAAAAAATTCTAAAATAAGTGGGGAATTCACTATGCAAATTTGCACTATAAATTTCCTTACAAAATACTATAAATTGATTTTTCTTCATTTATTTTTTTCATCCTTATAAAATCAAATTGTATGCCAATTTAGATTAATTTTTTTAAGAAAAGATTGAGATTAAAAAATAAGGGTCCGAGGTGAAAAACATTGAGGAAATAAGTGGCTATTTCAAACTTTGGGTGAAATATATAGTACTTATTCTTTTCAAATTATAATTATTGTCGCACGTCACCCGCGCGTCGCGGCGAAGATTCCACTTCAATCTAAATGTGAAGTGTGTCCCTATTTATCTATCTTTATTTGGCCAATATGAGGGATAAGAAAATCTAGTCTTTTATTGGTGGAAGATGGAATGGGAGTCGCCACCTAGTATTTTGGTCACTAGGAACCCTAACTGGTCT
>Ga0325403_1005610_pt1 | contig 11862 bp, 2 predicted proteins | sample PopdelMetagenome_19_FD_205665 | JGI IMG/M metagenome (GOLD analysis project Ga0325403, IMG submission 205665) | Populus deltoides microbial communities from Bellville, Georgia, United States - Xylem-PdKOR-R4 | ecosystem: Host-associated > Plants > Phyllosphere > Stem > Wood/Secondary xylem...
GTTTTTGTTATTTTGTATGCGAGTTGTTTTTTCATTCATATTTAAAAATCACTTTAACCTAAAATATAAAAGAATGAATACAGGATTAGTATCCTCGTAATTTTTCAAAAATTAAAAAAATAAAAAAATCCAACCCTCTTTCTAATCCCAACCAAGAAAACATGTGCTTCAAATTCTTTAAATATTGTATCCCACTACTTTTGACATCCGGTCAAATCAAACCTTCTTCCTTAAACCCTCTCTACAATCAATTATAGGTGATTTGTGATTTTTAACCCTTACAAAACTTTTTTTTTTAATTGAGACTCAAATAAATACTAATAGATATATTAAAAAATAATATAAATTATATCTTGAGATCTTATTTAATAGTTTAAGCTATTAAGTTGAATTGATTTTTTGACATGGTATTAGAGTCTTGATGACTAAAAAATCACGAGTGTAAATTTCATAATTTCTATTTATTTGATAAAAATAAAGTACAAGGTAGTGTAGGTTTATACAAGTTTTAAGCTCTAATGGTTTTCACTTGAGGAGATGTGTTAGAGAATAACATAAATTATATCTTGGAACTTCAACTAATAGTTTAAGCTATTGGGTTGAGATAATTCTTTAACAAGATGGTGCCCTATTTAAGTATACAAATTAAACATAATTAACTAGTGTAAAATAATTTAGAAATAAATTAAAACTAATTGTGATAATTTTTAATTTTTAATTTAAACTTAGAGTAAACAAAAGAGTTAGAATAAACAAAATATAAATTTTGTCAGAAAATACCTTTTGATTTATAGCTTATATTAAATAAAATTTAAGTAACTTCTATTCTATTTTATTACTAAATAAATCATTCCTTTTCATTTTTTTTATATTATAAACAACGTTATATGTATTTTAATCGATCTTCAAATTATTTTATGTCTCTTATTTATTTTTCATCCTCTTCATATAAGTGGCATTATTAATCACCCTTTATTTTAATCAACAAAATAAATATAAATTATTTTGGGTCTAATAACTAAAGTTTTAAAACTCAGTCTGGCCCGGTGAGTCGACTTGAGATCCGGAGTTAGAACCAGGCAAGGTTTATGAAAAAATAAGAGTAGTTAAAAACCTAGCCGACCTGGCGTGTTGACCCAGTGACCCGGTAAGACCCGATCAAAAATCCAGGTGCAACTCATTGATTGTTTTTTTTTTATTTTTTACCAAAACAATGTTGTTTTTATTTATAAAAAAAAATAGAATTGATCTGGGTGACCCGGTTAAAATCCAGTGATCCGATTAAAACTCATGACTTGAATTTTGAACCAGGTCGAACACGCCTCGGTTAAAAACACTACTAATAACACCTTTGGTTAATTGGTTGTAGTCGTGAAGGATTTAATTTAAGCCAATATTGATTAGGTGGTTGAGTTTGACTTGCAACAAGGAGAAGTGACCGATGGTAATTTTTAGCTAAAAAATAAAAATAAAAATAAAAGTACTAATTAGGTAACAATCATAAATAACAGCACTAAAATAAAAAGAAATAATTAAAAAGCTAATATATTTATTTTTTGGAATTTAAAGAAGGCTAGATAAAAAGAAAAAAATCATATCAATAACTCACTAAAAATAATAAACAATATTTTCATTTGTTCTGAATTTTTTTTTATATTCAATCTTCTTTTTTTTAAATTAGGTTCCATGTTTAAGACTAAAGAGAATTTTTTTTGTCACTGTTGAATGACAAAATTTAAGTTTTTGGTTGATCAAATACTCAAAATTTAAGTTTTTAGGAAGATATTAATTTGATTTTATGGCATTTGAATAATTTTGAGAGAGGAAAGTGTTCACTTATAAGACATATAACCCTTTTCATTTAAGATTCAAGAAATAAAATAGCATATCAATTTTATTATACTAAATAAAATAAAAATATATCATTATTTTCATACTACTTCTAGAGAAATTAGAATTTGATGTCTATTTATATATCACATAAAATCTTAAATATTGTAAAAATAAGCTTTTTAAATCACCCTTAACTTGTATACTACCTCATTGATATTTCATAGGTAATCAACTAAATATGTCCTTATATTTTAAATCTAGTCTCCAATCTATAATTCTTTCCTATAGTTTTAATTGCTTTCCATATATCCTTATTATATTTTATAAATTCTTTCTCCAATCTATAATCTTATTATGTGAAATTTAAATCACATAATGTATTAAAAACATGGCAATGAAAAAAAAGCAAGTCTTAACATCATTTGATAAAAAAAAAATATTTTTGTAATAAATTAGGCGGGGGGTTTTAATTTCTTGAGAGAGTATATTTTCTTAGTTCTCATGAAAATATCTATTAGAATGATAGATTGTAAAATAAACTAAAACATAAAAATTGATTAGAAGCACTTACACTTACAGGTATAGATTGAAGATTCTAAACTTAAAATATAAGAACATGTTGAGCTAATTCATTGGTATTTTATTTTGATTACTAAAACTTTATGAATAATTAAAAATAAATCAATAAAATACAATACTTAAAATAAATAAATAAATAATAAAAATACATAAAAATCAATAAAAATCTTAACTAGACCTTTATTACTTTTCTTACAGTAGATTTTTATGTAGAATTTGGTTACTATGCTAGAACAGAATAGATGAAGATAATAGGAATAAAGGAGATAAGATAAAAAAACGAGATAAAGATAAAATTGTGTTTGATAGTGGTTTATAAGACAAAATAATTATCTTTTATATCATGTTTAGTTATGGTGGACAAGATAAAATAAAATATATAAAAAATTATTTTACCCTTAATATGTAATAATATCAAACTTACTAATTTTAAAAAATAATTTTTTTCTTCAGTTTATATTGAGTTTTGAAATTAATAATTTTATAATAACATTAGTTATAAATCAAGATTGACCAGGTGGGTCGACTCATGACCGAGCAAACCAAGGGTCTTAAATGGTCTGAGTTAAAAAAAAACTAGAGAAAGGATTGACCCAATCTAGTTTAGTCAAAAACCTGGGTCAACTTGTGACCCATTTGACCCAAGATAAAACACGAGTCAAAAACTTGACTTTTCTTTTCATTTTTTTTTGTCAAAGTAAATCTAGGACCTAGACTGGTCTGAGTTAAAAAAAAAAAAACTAGAGAAAGGATTGACCCAATATAACCCGGTTAAAAACCTGGGTCGACTTGTGACCTATTTGACCCGAAATAAAACACGAGTAAAAAACTTGTAGACTTTTTTTTTTGAATTTTTTTGAGCCAAAGTAGACCTAAGGCCTGGACTGGTTAGAGTTAAAAAAAACTAGAGGAAGGATTAACCCAATCTATCCTAGTAAAAAATCTAGGTCGACTTGTGACCCATTTGACCCAAGATAAAACACGAGTCAGAAACTTATTAATTTTTTTAAAAAAAATATTTAGGTTAAAGCAAACCTAGGGCCTGAACTGGTTTGAGTTAAAAAAAAAAACTAAATGAAAGATTGACCCAACTAGCCTAGTCAAAAACTTGGGTTGACTTATGACCCATTTGACCTAAGATAAAACACAAGTAAAAAACTTATTGATTTTTTTTTTATTTTTTGGATCAAAACATGGTTTTTTTATTTTTTATTTTTAAATTGTTTTTGGTAAACCCGAATTGACACTTTTGACTTGTGACTCAGGCCTTGCCTTGAATATACTCTTGAGTCATGCTTAAAACTATGATAATAATTATTTTTATCCATACATTAACTTGGATCAACCGGTTTGACCCTCTCAACCTGTGATATAGGCCTTTCCACTGATTTAACCCCCAAGTTGAGTTTTAAAACTATGATAATAGTCATTTTATATCCTTATGTTAACCTGGTTAACCTAAGTTGACCCTCTTAGGTTGTGACCTAGACCTTGCTAAGGTCGACCCCCGAGTCTGGTTTTTAAACTATGATAATAACAACTTTTATCCTTATATTTACTTAGGTCAAAGGTCAACCAAATTTGTGACTTGGGTCGACCTCCAAGTCTAGTTTTAAAACTATGAGAATAATCATTTTTATTCTTACATTGACTCGAGTCAACTCAAACTAACCTTCTTGGCTCATGATCTAGGCTTTACCTTAGATCAATCCTCGTGTTGGGTTTTAAAACTATGTTAATAACTATTTTTATCCTTATATGTCTTAGTTTGACAAGTTTGGAATTAAGAGTTTCTTACAAAGATATTTTATAAATAAAAAAATAAATATTGTCTCTAGAAACATGTTCCTTATGTACCTTCTGTGTTTGAAAGTACATAAATTCACTCTGAAATTATCCCAGATATAAATTTATTATTATGTCTGTTTCTTTGTCTCTTTAATCAAATATATTTTTGACTTCACTATCTCTATTTCTTCTGTCCTAAAACAACAAACAAACACTACCTTAGTTATCTTTTTATGTTATCTTTAACTCCTTAAGAAAAAATTATTTATAATTCTTGACAAGATTTATTAAATTAAAAAGGATTTCTTAGTTAAAAGGTAAAATAAAACTTATATTTGTATCTATATTTTTAATATTTATCTTGCTTATATTAAAAAGTATCTCTTTAAAAAAAAAAGGATTCATATAATTTACAATTCTAATATAATAACATTATATATATATATATATATATATATATATATGTTTTATTGATTTTTATTTTATTATTAAATTAATTATAATAGTTTTATAAAACTTCTATTGGTATGTATATGCAACATATATGCTAAAAGTCACACACACATAAACATATTAATTGGCAATCCCCCGTAATGAAATCGTGAAAAAGTTATACTTGATCAAGCTTTCCATGACCATGTCATAGGTCTAAGCATGTGGGCAACATAGACTTTGTCTTTAGGCTTAGTTATTCCTGCAAAAACAAGTCTTTTTATAAGAATAGAGGACCTTTAAATGCTTAAATCAATAAATACAGGAAAAATAAATAATGAGCATGAAAGAGAAATATAATGAATGTCATCGGAAATGTATGATTGAATAAACTACTATTAAGCCCTTGAACGAGTTTGAATAACTTAACTTGCATGACTTGGCTTGAAGGTTTTACCTAGTGACCAGAAATATTTATAGACCTTGGTCATATCAACTTACCTTGTGGAGCATAAAGATCACAATAACTTACCTCGTGGAGCATGGAAAGTTGTGTTGTAGATACCTCGTGGTGCATAAAGTAATGATGGAGAGCGACCTCATGGTGGGGGAGAAAAATGAATACCGTTGGTAGAAAGGTTGATATTTGCTATTAGTTTGTGGTGTTGTTTATACCATTGGTGGAAAGGTTGATGCCTTTGCTCGGTATGGATAATTTATATGCAGGGTGGTGTGCGGTTATGTGTCATACCTGCACGAAGAATTTATATACACGAGGAGTGTATGCAATAATGGATGGTGTGAGTCTTTTTAAAACATAAACAATACATCGAAGTGTGTGTTGGGGTAGATATAGGATAGCCCGAGGTGAGTCAAAATGGGTGAGGGAAAGGTGAAGGCTTAGCCTGAATGACTAGTTTTTTTTTAATATATGCTCTATCATTTGCCTTCTAAATCTTTTAACAATCATGTTCAAAAGACTTAACTAGGAAGAATACAGGGAAAGAAAGTACTTATTGTTTTATAAGGTGATGTTACCTTTTGTGACTTTGGTTAATGTGCTTGTAAGAGAGATGAGGGTTTAATCATTTTATTTATTTTTCTTAGAGTGAGAATGCTTTGTGTAAAAGTAGTGTTTAAATCATTGTGTAAGGTGATAATGCATAGATGGATATTTTTATTGGTGATTGGGAGAATTTGTCAAGAGACATAAAGATTTCAATGGAGATATAAAGATCTCAACGTCAAGATTTTATTGGAGATATGGAAACCAATTTGGAGATAAGGAGAATACGTTTAGATATATGAGGATTTTATTGGAGAAACACTATTGATCTTATTGAAAAGTTTCAAAACATTTTCTCAAGTAAGTTGAAAAGCAATTTTTAAAGATTATCTTATTTCGAGAATGCATCATAGGGATTTTCCCCTATTTATTTGGACTACACTTCCTTTCTTAAAAACTAATGGAGGTGACCCTTGGTGATAAATATTCTATCACCTTTTTATGGCATTGTATTCTTTAGTATCATTATTGTGGACGCACTCCACTTCATAACGACCATGATGAAAGTGACAAAACTTGTTACAATTTCTTATATTCATATCGTTGTTCATCAGAAGGGGTAGCCCATGAATTCCTTTTCTTTAATGACAACCAATATCTCAACATGTGTAGTGGTTAGAGGTGTGGTCTTGAGTTTATAGAATGTTAGGTGGTTATCAATAGATCCTTTGGTAATTCTCTTGGATGCCCTAGTAGAAAATTGATGGTGTTGGAAGATTCTGCTCTCCTTAGCTTAAAAAAAAAGATTTCTTGTTTAGTTATGCTTATTTTCACTACCCAAAAGTAGTTTTTCATCACCTATTTCACATTGAGTGGAGTTTGATTAGGGAGAGCATACAATCATTTTATGAATAACAGTTGTAGACCTTACTAACCAGGGCTATAATGGTAATAGGTTCGAGTATATTCTCCACTTTAAGAATTTACTTGTTAATGTTCCAATGTTTTCATATTCTCATTGTGTGGTTGCGAAGAGATTAATAATGCTATTCTTAGCTGGTATACTTATATTGAAGCAAAATATAAGTTTAAGGCAGGGATCGTGAAGGTCGAGTATGGATTCAGGCTTAAAATTGTGATACAACACTTGAGTAGATCCACATGATATTATCGAGAAGATTTTACACGTAACATTACTCTTTTGAATAACAAACTATAGTGTTATAACCTATTTTTGAACCCCTCTTGTTTTTTAATATATTTTTTAAAAAATTAAAAATACAAGATATAAAAAAATACATTTTTGATACCATTTCATAATTTCTTACCCTTTTTTTATCCATAAATTTTTTAAAATAAGAAATTGAAAAAGAAATCCATAAAGAAAAGAAAAACAAAAAAAAAATGTTTAGTTAGTGGAATGATAATCAAGTAAGAATTGAGGGACTAAAAAATAAGGGGATAAGAATGAATAAGGAATACAAATAAAAATATTCTTGGAGAGGGTAGAATATAAGGTGTGTGAATGGTAGAGTTTAAGGCGGGTGGTTGAAAACAAAACCCTAACCACTATGGGAGGAGAAAAAAATTAGAGATAAGAAAGTTGGAATGAAAAAAGAATGAGAGATAATCAATAAAAAATTTTAGAGAGAAAATTTTTTTATGCAAGCAGAAGATTTTAAAATAATTGGCTAAATATGAATATCATGAAACGTTATAGGTCATTCTATTGATCTTTGTGAAGGATTAAAGAAGCAAATCAATAGCCTAATTAAGAATGATTGACTATCATTTGAAGATAAAAACGATGAATATGACATAAACACCAAAAGAACTCAAGCTAGTTGAAGAGGATGTTGTCTTAATGATGAACGAACTATACAGTTGATTGGTGAATAAAAAGGTTCAACTGGTGAATAAAAAGGTTCAACTTGATTTTTAAATAAGTAGAAAAGATATCATGACTATCAAAGAATAGGTGCTTTAACTTTGTAAATGTAGTCACTATACAAATTATTGTTTTGAAATCAGAAGATATTTTTATAAAAGTAACATGTGGTAATTTATTTTTGTCCATAATGGATAAATATAATCACAAGTTCATTTTTTTTTGTCAAATTCCAAGATATATCATGAAAATGTTAAGAGATATTTTTTCTTTTATGAATCCCAAAGCCTCTTTTTTCATCCTTAATGAAACTTGAAATACTGAAGCCTTGATAATCTCTCTTTTGGAACCCTAAAATTATTATTTTTCACTTCTAACGAACCTTAAAAAGAGAAATCTTACTTAAAAAAATGATTTGATAACATAAATGATGATAAAAGAGAACATTTAGATCATGATCCCACCACTTCTCTAAGGTTAACCTCATGGATTTCCTAGTCAATAATGATTTTAAATAAGGCTAAGACTTATCAATGTAAACAAATTTGGTTTTAAGATGAAAATAATTCATCTTTGATAATCTCAAATATTGATAATCAATCATTCTTTGATATCTCACATGTAAATAAAAGTTATCCTTTGTAGTCCCTATTAGACCTTAAAATATTGTTCTTAGATGATAACCCAGACTAGGATCTCCCTTCACACTGGTGATAAATTTTTAAAATTCTTCAAGTAGACAAAACATCAAAGGGGACAAAAATATCAAAAAAAAAGAAAAAGAAAACATATGTAAAAAAAAAAAGAGAAAAAAAATACAAAAAATGAGAATGAAGCTCTCTAAAGTTTCTCTAATTGAAGACAAAATATCAAATGAAAAGGCACAAAAAAAATTTGAAGAATTAAGGTTGGAGTAAGATTAATTGTTGAAATGTCAAAATCAAGATAGCAAACCTAAAAAATCTCAACATGTAATAAGTGATCTTATGTCTTCACACCTTTAAACACCATTTGAACCTTATGCATACCCTTCTTCTTTGTAGCAACAAACCATAACTTATGTTACGTCCTTTTAAAAACCCTATCTCATTAAAAATATTTTGTTAATGTTAATAAGTTTTAACCTCTAAAAGGAGAAGAAAAATCATTTTTTTTTTAAAAAAAATGACCTATTTCTTAAAGAAGATTTAAAAAAAAAAAGGTGTATGTGGAAAAAATAGAGAGAAAAGAGAGAAGAAAGAAAGAAAAAAAAAGAAATATTCATCTCCATCTTACTCACTCTCCCATAAACCAAAACAAAACCCTATCCACCATCATCGGTGTCACCAACCCTCAGCCTCATCGACAATAGCCACCTTAAAACCCTCCATATTCCCTTGCAAATGAACTATAGCTTCACTATTCCATATAACAACAACCCCCTCTCCTTCTCTCTTTCATTTTTCAACCACAACAATCACCACCTATTTCCCTCGTCTCTTTTAGCCTTTAAGCTACCAATCACCACTATCTTCTCTTTATCAATTACCTAACCACCTACCATAGTCATAAGTTAAATGACAACATCACTATAAAAAAATAAAAACACAACATACTGAGAGAAATAAGAGAGAAAGGGAAGAAAATTGAATCTTTAGGCTCTCGATCTCCCTTCATAAGCAGCCATGGATGGCATCGTCAACACATAAGAAAAGTGGAAGAAGAGGCATACTAGGCGAGGTGGTTGACACACCCTCCCAACCTCACTAGCACATGTAACGACATGCCAATAACAGTTGTTGCCCTCCAACACCTGCAGTCTATACACCACCATCGCCTCTTTTTTAAGGCAATTTTAACTTGGTTTTGCCATTATAAAAGGTTGGTTTTGAACCCCCAAACATCTTTTGAATAATTATTTTTGCTTATTTTTTTTATTTTGATGTGTATTATGATGAGATTTTTAGGATTGAACAAATTTTAGTACATTATTGTTTATTTTTTTTATTATGTATCATTATGATTATTTAAAGTGCTAGGGTCCACACCATTGTGTGACAACCCTGAATGTATGATGCCACCAATGATTTACTTCTAGATGGAATAAGGTCAAAATCAATACCTTAAGCTGATATTGAGAGGATTGGATTACAACATGTTTATCTGAGGCATGATAATTTGTTCTCGGTTTAAAATTTATGTGTTGATGTTGTTTTGAATTGTTATTTTATGTGTGAACATTTTTTTTAATTGTTTGATCTTAGTGTGAAATTTGATGTGTGTTAATGTTGTTTTTTGTTTTTGAGATTTATGTGTTGAAGTTGTTTTTAAATTGTTAATTTACGTATGGATGTTTGATTTTCTTGTGTTTAATTTTGCAACATGATGTGTTTTCATCGTGAGTGTGTTCAATATGTTCTCAAAAAATATAATAGGAGAGTTTTCATAAAAAAGAATAAAATATATAAAAATAATTAAGAGCTATTTTGATGAAATATTATGGTTTAGTTTTTCAAAATAAATGTTATTGTTAAACATGAACTTGAATTAGTGAGTTGAAGGGTGCTTTTTGAAATATCCTATTTATTCACCTTTCTATGTTATAGTAAACTGATATCCTATCCACCATAGTCACTTCAAAGTGAGAACATATGATTTAAAAGATAAAAAAAATAACTATCATGTTCTTTTTATCATCTTTATTTATAAATATGTTTTTGACAATTTTTATGGGTTACGACATATTATCCTTATTGTTGTGAATGGAATTGGACTAGGTCAAAGTGACCCTAGGTAGGGCCAATGAGTACGAGTAGCATCCTTTGGACCAATTTTGGATATATTCAAAAGAGTGGTGTCAAAGCCCAAATTCTACCATCCATACGAGTGCAACACTCATTTCATATACAACCAAATCGACGAGTCTTTTATTTTTAAGGACAACTGTTAAATTTTCATGAATGACCTAATCGACGAGTCTTCTGTTTTTTTTAAGGATGGACGCCAAATATCTCAAATAGTCTAATTGACAAGGCTCCTATTTTAGAGACTGGCGTGGAATGCTTTGTGAATGGCCTAATCGATGAGTATCTTACTCTTAGGGATAGACATTGATTTTTTTTTCCAAATGACCTAATAGACGAGTCTTCTATTTTTATGGACAGACGATGCATTTTTTAAAAAACATTAGAAATAAATTAAAAACCACAACTCATCTTATAAAATAATTTAAACAGTTAATGGCATGCAATTTAAAAGAAAACACGTAGCAAATGTAACATTTTCTTTAAAAAGATGCAGTAAAGATGATGTTTATCTTTTCTTAAACGTAAACAACTCCTTACTTGAATCTTTAAAATGAAAGCATATTTTAGGATTCTTAATTTTTCTTAAAAACTAGATGGCAACTCTATTTTTCTAATTTTCCTTTTTCTTTGGCTACATCTTAGGCTGAGGAGTATAGGCAAGGATGTAGGCTTTGTTGTTCTTATAAGAACAAATCCCCTATAAGAACATAGGACCCTCCAATGCTCACATCAATAACATAGGAAATGAAATAATATGCAAGAAGTAGAAACATAATAAATGTTTTAGGGAATGTGTGATTGAATAAATTGGTGTTAAATCCATGAATAACTTTGAACTACCTTAACTTGTCTGGCTTGGCTTGAATGTTTTACCTGATGATCAAATATAGTAACAAACCTTGGTCATGTCAACTTACCTCATGGAGTGTGGAGAGTGATGTTGTAGATATTTTATAGTGTGTAAAGTAATGATGGAGAGTTACCTGGTGGTAAATGGAGAAAAATAGATATTGTTAGTGGAGATGTTAAAGCTCGTCATTAGTTTCTGGTGCTCATTGCTCGTCATAAATATTAATGTTGTAAATATTTTTCAAGTGTTATAGATATTTTCTGGTGCTCATTTTCAAAGACCTCGTTTGGGAACGCAGTTGAAATTGCGTATCCCAAAAACTTGAATGTTTCTGTTTGAAATTATTTTTTTATATTTTTAGATCGTTTTGATATTGTAATATCATAAATAATTTTTAAAAAATAAAATAAAAAATTATTTTAATATATTTCTAAGCAAAAAAACTTAAAAAAAAACTCGTTACTTTACTCACTCGAGACCTCCAAAATAAATTATTCCTGGTGAGCAAATCCCTCCTTGCGAATGTACCAAGGAGGAAGAAGTAATATTTATCTCTGGAATGCGAAGAGTAGCAAAGGGTGTGGAAAACAAAATATTTATTTTTGATAATGCAAAATGCATAATTGATTGATTACGGGTTCAAGAGATGGCTATTTGAAAACCATTATATTACACATTTTTTCGAGTGGTCCATACTTTG
>Ga0325403_1005611_pt1 | contig 11862 bp, 5 predicted proteins | sample PopdelMetagenome_19_FD_205665 | JGI IMG/M metagenome (GOLD analysis project Ga0325403, IMG submission 205665) | Populus deltoides microbial communities from Bellville, Georgia, United States - Xylem-PdKOR-R4 | ecosystem: Host-associated > Plants > Phyllosphere > Stem > Wood/Secondary xylem...
AGCATTGAATCTGGTTTATTGCCAAATCTACATTGCATTGGACTCTTCCAAGCTACAAAATATTAAATAAAAAATACTGATTCATCAATTCTCTTATTCCTTCCTTTCTCACGTGAGCTTGATTTTTTTTTTTAACAATTGCAGACTAAGTAAATTGTATCTTTTTAATAGCTCAAACCAAATGAATTTTATATTTTAAAATTATTCCAAATAAAGATTTTTAATTATCAATTTAATTCAATTGTTAGGTAAATGTCTAAAATTAAAACAAAAAACAAACCCAAATCTAAACTATAGTTATTAACAGCTGATCATTTAAAACTTGAGTTGTAGGCTAGGAGTTAACCTAGAACAACTCAATTTTTAACTTTTAAAAAAATTAATGATTAATTTGATTTAATTTAAAATCTGGTTTGGAGTTGACTTCTATCAACTCAACTCAACTCTAACTTTTAAACAAAGATATCATGTTGAATAAAAAAAAGATTTTTCCAATAACTCGGCTTGATCAAAACTCTAATTGATCCATTAAGTGCCTGACCCAAACCAAATGAAGCTGCCGGGGCTCGTAACTACGACCCAAACCAACCGAGCCTCTCGCCATGCTCATTACTTCACAAATAAAACACGAAACAAACACGTCCCCTGAACCTCAAAACCCTTTGTCTCGCTAGCTTTCTTCTCTTTACTTCTCTCTGAAAAACCAAGAGCTCTCTCTATCACTCTCTCTCTCTACGATGGAAGACGACGACGAATTTGGAGATCTCTACACTGACGTCTTACGTCCATTCTCTTCATCCTCATCCTCTACTCCGCAACCAACACAACCTCTCTCTGCACCCTCTTCTCTCCACCGTCCGATCGATATCAACGACGCTGTCAAAGACGACGATGACGAGATCCTCCACGGCAATCCTCCTGATCCATCCAATCAAAACTCTATTCAAATTACCTCTTATTCAGCTCCTCGAATTAGGGTTTTGGGAGATGCAGAATCGCCTATTAAAGGATCCATTGGCGAGGACACAGAGGTCAGTTTTGATATCGAGGAGGTTAATACTGGGATTCTTGAAGATTCGGGCCCGATTATCCCTGGATTGATGGAAGATGATTCTAGAAAGATGGAAGCTTCTGCTGAGATCAGTGGCGGCGGTGGCGATTGGCAAGACGAGGAGGAGAGTGATAGCGAGGATGATTTGCAAATAGTGTTGAATGATAACACTCATCCTGGCGGGACCATGGGAATTGATAGAGAGATCGGTGATGATGACGATGATGACGAGGATGGAGACCCGCTTGTGATTGTCGCTGATGGAGATGGACCGAATCAAGCGATAGAGGAGCAGGATTGGGGTGGCGGTGAGGATGGGGTTGCGGCTGCAGGAGGCGGGGCAGAAGGCGAGAGGAAAGAAGGAGGAGAAGCGGTGGGGAAAGGAAATGCAGTGGTCGGACCGAAGATTGGGTATAGCAATCATGTTTATCATCACCATCCGTTTCATTCTCAGTTTAAGGTCAGTGTTGTAGTTGTTGATGTTCTATGTTGAGCTTTAAAAGAAAGAAAGAAAGAAAGAAAAGCAAGTCAGGGCTTTTGTAACTATTGTACATATGATATGAGTGGGTTTTATAGTTCCTTTTCTTATAAATGTATGATTACTTGAAAAAGTTGAATGAAAATTCTTAAATTTACTTGATTATGCTCATGAATTTTATGTGCTTTTTTCATCGTATTGCTTCTTCTAGATACATTATCTGGCTTCAAGGTTCAAAATTTCCTAAATACTGCAAGCCACCGAGGATTAATTGGTTTGCAAAATTTCATTCACCTCAATTGTTGATATTTCTCGAACGAGCTTTGGTGTCTGGGAAGCATATATTTGTGGAGAATTTTTTAGTCAGTTGCTAAACACGTTTCTCTTGGGTGAAACAACCGTGAGATTTTCATAAAGTAACCACTTGGATAGATTCCTAGTTGTTATGCAAATATGAAAATTTGAAAAGCATTTCTAATTGTAAGTACTTTTCCTTGGATTCTCCTGCAATGACATTATTGCTCGGGAACAGATGCAATGGACAACGATGCTAGCACCAAGATTACATCCTGCGGAATTTTTTGGCATGCCAACAAACTTTGGCATTGGTTCCTCTTAGATTTCATGATTGTCATTTTACCTCCCCTGCTCAAGTTTAGCCTTTGATTATGAAGGGCTCCTTTGCTCCACCATGTCAGAATGCCCTGCAGTCAGCATTTTTTCTCTGTGGGTCACAATAACAATCTTTGGCCTTTGCAATCATCAGTTTAAATAGGTGGATATTGTGAGGATGAAAATGACGATCAAGATATCTTTGTTGTTGATGCATGGGGAGCTGTTATAGCTAGGCATGTCTCCCCATGCTCAAAGGTGTCAATTAAGTTCATGGTTGTTGTAATCTTTATCTGGGTTGACCTATTGCATTTGTATAATAGGGGTAATGCTGTGGTAGGAACAGCCGAGAAGGTAAATAATTGCTTGAGATGCTTGGTAAAATTTGCTCCGTTTTCTTATGGCCAAGAAGATGTGCATGTAATTTTGCAAACAAATGGTCTGCAGCCTATTATTTATGTCTTGATAGTCCCCACAAAAATTTAAGTGAACATTTTCCCTGGTATATTAGAGGTAGTAAGTAGTATTTTTGATGCACCCTACAATGACATAGGATGTGCTTATCTTTCTCCTGGTATTATTTGCTTCAGATAGCCATGAACTATACTGAGCTAAACTCATTTATTCCTCTTCATTCATTGAATTGTCCAACTCAAAATCTACAACTAGTTAATTCCATTGACATGTTACTTTTTGGAATTGGAATCCATATGTTTGAGATGCCTTTCCATTGAACCTTCATAATAATTTTTCTTTTGGTTGAAAACTTGTAATAGCCCCAGTGGTCAAATTGATATGTGGTTTCTCGCCTGGTCTTTTTGAAACTGTCCTTACTGTCTATGCTCTTATTGCTCACTTCCTCCTTGACGCCCAGCTGTAAAGTTCCTTTCCATACCTTGAGTTTCACCATCTTGCCTGTCTCTTTGTGCAATTTCAAACTGTCCTTACTGTCGTTGCAGATTCTATCTTGGGCTTGAACTTCATATATTCTAAAGCTGAATAGGTTGACCTTTTCCCATGTTTTGATTTGGGCCAATTCTGTTGTTTGTTGCTAGCATGATGAAAAGTAGCCTTAATTTTGATATGATTTATGTTCCTAAATTGGAAGCTTAATTTTGATGAGCCATGCTTAACTTATGCCAGCTTGTAGTTTCTCCGTGCAAATAAGAATCATTGTTGCAAGTTAATTGTGTATGTAGAGTTCTCTTCACCTGCAATTGTTCGGTGCCACTGGCTTACTTTTGTTTTTAATTTGGTGCCAATGGCTTTTCATTTGTTTTTACTTTTTAATTTGATGGGCTTGCCTCTTATTTTCATTTCATTTCCCTGTCAACATTATGGCTTATTTTTTGTTGGAATGCAGTATGTAAGACCTGGTGCAGCACCGATGCCTGCAGCTACTAGTGTTGGTCCCGGAGGAACTCCAGGTCAAGTCCGTCCTCCTATGAACATGGGTGCTATAGCTGGTCGAGGTAGAGGTGACTGGCGACCAGTAGGAATAAAAGGTGCCCCTCAAAAGAACTTTCATCCAGGATTTGGAGGATCTGCTTGGGGTGCAGGGAGGGGTTTTGGCAGTGGAATGGAATTCACGCTTCCTTCCCACAAGTAATTTTCACTTAAATTCATCAACTGGTTTTTTCTCTCACTGAGTTTCATTACATTATTTTGTTTTTATTAATTATCTTGCATTTAAGTTGTTTGTAAATTATTTACATCATTAGCTGGATTTTTACAATGTCACAGCTAGTTTTTTTGGTCAATGGTCCATGTGACATTCTATAAAAGTTGTTGACACTATGTGCGTGCGTGTGTGTTTGAGGCTCCAAGCATCTGAATATGACTTAATCAAATATATTTGAAATTTTGAATATGATGCTCACTGTCTCACCGTTGAGTTGAAATTTAATTTCTAAACTATGCTGGTTGTGGGTGTTCAAGATCTCAGTTGTATATTCTTAGGGTTTCATGCTTTTCTTTCATCTTTGTTGTCTGCATCTTTCTCTCTCTTACCTGCATATGTGGATAACACATGCAATGCTATGGACCCATGGCCACAAGAAAAGCGCTGAGCCAAGAAACTTTCTTGCTCTTAATCTTTTTGGGGGGTATCAATTCTTTCATCTTCTCTCCCTCCCTCCCTCCCTCCCTCCCTCTCTCTCTCTGTGTTTGTGTGTGTGTGTGTGTTTAGAAACTCTCTTTTCTCTCTAATCATTATAGTAGGAGAAGCATATATATGTGCTGTTGCTTCATTGTCTGTTACTATGTTTCATTGGGTGCTCTGGCTGACTTGCTATTTGCTAGAGAGGCTCAAAATCTCATGTTACAAGAGTAATAAATGACAAGTTCATCAACAATAGATCAAAGCCTTCCATCTTTACATGATTCCATGTTTGGTAATATTTAGGGTTACACCATCATTGATTTTCTTGAATCATCCTCATGCTATAGATTCTACCTTGGGTTTGGATTAGATGTATGTGTTCTTAAAGCCTTTGTAAAAGAGTACTTTAGATGATTTGATTTTAGAATCTTTTCCATTTCCTTAAGTTCATTAAATAAGGTGAGGTGCAGCAAGCTCCAAGGCATTCCTGAATTAAATGAAAGTATGAGATAGATTTAGGGTTCTCATATGAGACCTGTCATGGGTGGCGGATGGGATCAGCCATCAAGGGGGGCTTCTCCATTTCAAAACAGCCTGTAGTTTTTCCTGCATGCTCTCTTCTGGATCAACTATGATCCTGACGATATTTCTCAAATATGGTGGAAATTGAACTTGAGATCCACCACCTTGCAGGAGACACAGAACCTGTTTAGATGGTACAAAAAGCAGGTGCTGTTTCCATAGCCTAAAAGGCCGTTGACGTTGCCCTTCCTAAAAATTATATGAATAAAAGCAATATTTTTTTTTAGTATGGCTCCATTAAGGTTGCATAAATGAGCCCTTTTCCTACATTTATGTGTTGTGTGGAATACCATTATCTGTGAAACATATTAATTTTAAATCTGTACTTTGGTCAATCAATATTATTTTCAGGTCCATATTTGATTTTGACATTGATGGCTTTGAGGAAAAGCCATGGAAATATCCTGGCGTGGACATATCGGACTACTTCAACTTTGGTTTGAATGAGGAGAGCTGGAAAGATTATTGCAAACAGCTGGTGAATATTGTATTTTAAATTGTATTATCTATTAGATATATGAATATGTAAGAGGATCATTTCAATTGTGCAGGAACAATATCGACTGGAGACTACAATGCAAAGCAAAATTCGTGTTTATGAAAGTGGGCGGGCAGAGCAGGTAATTGTATGCTTAGGCATCATGCATGCTATGGTTTATGGATATTCATACAGTAAAATAAATCGTATATTTCAGTTTTTACTTGGTGAAGAGGAAAGTTTCTGATTTTCTATTGAATTCACTTTAGGAATACGATCCTGATTTGCCACCAGAACTAGCAGCGGCAACAGGTTTCCATGCTCCAGCTGACAATTCAAATGCTGGAAAGTCAGACATTGGACAGAGTGATTTGGCTAAAGGATCTGCTCGTATGCGGCCACAAATAGTATGCTTTGACTTCCATTCTCTTCTACATATTTAGCCTAAAATTTGACCATTATTTTTTCATAATCAGAGACAAAAATCCATGTCTTTTTGAGAAGGCTCTCTTGTATAATTCATCTACTGCCTGCAACTTAAACATATCCGTTCTTGTTGCATAGCCAGGAATGGCTCTTCCTTATTGTCCAAATCATTCAAACATGGTTTTCTATTTTTCCTAGTGGGACACTCTGTCTGTTAAGACTTAGGATTTTCACTAGGAGGTCTTAGATTCAAACCTTGGGAGTGATGGCTTGGAGTGTGGATTTAGGGATCGGAGGAGGGCTACTCTTATTGTGTAGTCCAAGGCCCATTGGCCTCCCAATGAACCAAAAAAACGCGGTTTTCTATAAAAATGTTTTAAAGATGTCAGATTCTCCACATTTATCATTGGTTCTGTGTTGCTTTGAGGACTCAATGGTTTACTTTATTTGCTTTTTAGCCAACTGGAAGAGCAATACAAGTTGAAACTGGTTATGGTGAACGCATCCCCTCCATTGAAGGTCGAGCTCCCCGACTTCGTGATTCTGATGCCATCATAGAGGTAAATAAACATTTGTCTTTAATTGCACTGATATAGCCATATTCATTTGATTGATATCTGCGCAGTACATATGCAGTGTAGATTAACTAAAAGTTTCTTTGATGAATAGATTGTCTGCCAGGGCTCTCTAGATGATTCCCCCCCAAGAGATGGTGTCCAGGATGGAGCACACAATGATCCTCAAAAAGATGACTTTAAAGTGAGCGATGCATCTGAAGATGACATGGAACAGACAGAAAATGAATATGCTGGTGGTTTTCCACAGGCCTACAATGGTCGAAAGGGTGGGAGGAGAACACCTTACATGAATTCTGCCCACAACATGTCTGAGGGAGATGTTTTGCCCTTCCATCCCAAAGCACCAGCTCCATACCACCAGACTGGTTCTAGGGGTCACCCTCCTTCCTACCCTGGTAGGGACTCTGGCACCCCTCATGAGGAAAGGTATGAAATAAGGCTTACCATAGTCAATTACGCTATTATGGCAATGCAGGACAGGTTCAAGGAATATGCATTTGTTTGTTCTGTGATGGGCTAGGGTTGTTAAATTGGGAAATTTAGGGTTTCGGATTGATGCGGAATGTATAAATTGTTTTAAGGTTTTGCAAGTGGTTGGACAACAATGAAGTTTGGTGACAAAATGTTGACAAATTGAAAAAAAAATAAAATGGAGAAGAATGAGTATGGTGGTTAAATGTTGAAGATTTAGGTTTTCTTTTGAGTGGTTTAATGGGTATTGAGTTGAGAAACAGTTGGGGTAAAAAAGTGAAAATTAGGGCTGTGCTGACATAATGGTTAATAGTGGCTACTGGAGGATACTTTGGGGGCTGTAGAATAATTATGGTAGTGGCAACATTTAGAGAAGAAGAATAAGTGTTCAAAACATAATGAGAGAATTCTTATAGAAATGCCTTTAACTAAACCAAATACTCTTGATACTTCCTGTGCCGCTGTATTCAATTTGGATAGAGTTAATATGCCAGCATCTGCTTATTTTCTCTCTTTTTATGAATCTTTTTGTATTTCAGATATCAAGTAATAGGCATTTGACATTTGAAAGCATCTGAAAGAGATGATAATCTTGATGAGCACCTTACAGGAGGAGATTCTAGAGAATATACTTAGGATGCCATAAATAGTGGGTAGGGATGCACAACCCCCCCATCCAGAGGTTCTTATGTGTGTATCAATTTTCACAAGAGTGAAATTTGGCCACCTTTCATATGCTTCACTGAAGCATGGTCGGAGGATTCTAAAAGATCATGAAAATAGTGAATTATAGATTAAATGCAGACTGAGTTGTGGATAACTGTAAACTGAGTTAATGATTTCTTAGGAGAGAAACTATAGGTATGCCCATTTCTATGTTCAGTCATAATTACACTCTTGTGTGATACTGGTGGTTATAGTGTTTTACTTGTCAATCTGAAAACTCACATTTGTCTGCCCCTGAATTTGGAGTACTTAATGGACCCATGGATATTTTCATCTTTAACCTATTCAGTTATAAATTGTGATGAGATAGTTTTTTTTGTTTATTAGAGAATTTATTTTAAGCTGTAAATCTTGTGTTTAGCAGGCCATAGGCTGTTGCCATAGTGAATGCTTGATGGATCAAGAATTCATTAGTTGTAGTTTCTTTTAGTTTTGATGTTGATTTAGTCTTCACTTGTTAAAACTGCACCTGAACTACAGAAAAAATTGTAACTCTTTCCTCTTCTTCACAGGCGGATGCAGGGAAGATCATGTGATAGTTCTCCTCATTTAACTCCTAGTCAAAACTCACGAGACAAGAAATTTCTTGATGATGTGGAGGAAGAATCAACTGAAAGTGTGGACGATAAACTCAGTCCACGGATATCATCTCCTATCACAGTTCGAGATGCAAGAGAGTTGAGTTCCGAGGAAAAAGATGATGTTGAGCCTTTGCAAGCTGAGGGAAGCTCTAGATTGGGAAGGGATGAAATGACTGAGAATGAAGAAACCACTAATGATAAGGATGGAAATGTGCACCATTCTACAAGGAAACAAAAGGTAAGTTCTCATGGCGAACAGCCTGCATTGCAACAGCTTGATGATGAGGAAGACTCAAAGGCTGCAAGAAGCAGTGAAAATAGCAAAGCAAGATCAGGCAGTAGCAAAGATTATCAGAAATGGCAAGATGGTGTTGAGGAGGAAGTTATTCAAGATAGACGTTCTACACGCTCAGGGAGCATCAGACGGCACCTTGATGAAAATGAACAGAATTTTCAAAGAAAGGATCGTGATGTGAGAAGAGAGATGGAAAGAAATCGTGGTGTGATAAGAGGAAGGGAGGATTCTTATCCTCATAGAGACCTGGATCCTAGCTTGCCCCATCATTTGCATATGAAGCATGAGAGCTATGATAAACGAAAGGAGCGTGAAAATCCAGATATCTCTTGGCAACAAAGAGATGAAGATCCGCATAGCAGAAAACATAGAACTGAAGACAGGAAGAGGGAACACGGAGATGAAATGGGATCAAGGCACCGGGGTAAGATTCGGGAGACTGAGAGGAGTGACAAAGATGAACATCTTCATTCAAGGAAACAGTTAGAGAATGGCAGCTACAGGATCCATCATGATAAGGATGGCAGTTCACGGCACAGGGAAAGAGATGACAATTTGAAGAGTAGGTTTGAAATGGTAGATGACTACCATAGCAAAAGGAGGAAAGATGAAGAATATGTGAAAAGAGAATATTCTGATAAGGAGGAGATACTGCATGGCCACAGAGAAAATACCAGTCGCCGAAGGCACGAAAGAGATGATCAGCAAAGGATTAGAGACAATCTTGATGGTTATCACTCTGTTAAGCATAAAGACGAGGTCTGGCTCCAAAGAGAGAGGGGTGAGAGGCAGAGGGAGAGGGAGAGGGAGAGGGAGAGGGAGGAGTTATATAGGGTAAAACAATCCAGTGAAGAAATTTTACCAAAACGAGAGAGAGAAGAAGGACGAGCATCTGCAAGGAGTGGGCGTGTTGTGGATGACAAAGCATGGGCTGGCCATACTTGGGGGAAAGATGAATATAAAGTTTCTGATAAAGAGTACCAACTTAAAGATACAGTTCGAATCAGTGAACACCAGAAAAGAAGGGACCGGATGGAGGATGAAAGTCTTTCACATCATAGGGGACGTGATGATGTTTATGCACGAGGAAATCAGTTTAGTAATGAAGAGAGAAGATCCCGGCAGGAAAGGTCAAGCTCTCGTGTTGATCGCACTGTAGATACTTCTGTTAGCCAAAGGGTGCATGATAAGAAGCATAAAGAAAACCCAAGGAAGAATAAAGAATCTGATGGTGGAGATCATGGCACCTGGGGCCCTTCCAAAAGAAACCAAGACAACCTGAATGGTCACAATGATGAAACGGTAAGTCCCATGCTTAGCTCTAGAAAATAGAACTTAAGGAATACCCTCCGCAGGGCAGATAATTGATAAATGAAGTAACATATAAAACTGTCTTTGATAGAAGAAAACTGTATCAGTGGAAGGTAAAACAGAACATAAATACAAGGATGCATCCTCCTAATGACAAAACTAAGCTAGCAGAAAGCAACTGGGAGATATCCAAACAGAAAAGCCCTGAAATTAAAAATGCACAACAGCTGCTGAATAGCTACCAATTCTCTAATCTGCTTTATCTCCAACTGCCAAACTACCCCATAGATACCGCACATCCACAACATTTTCTCATCCTTTCATTTCCTAAACCCTTCAGGTGGATCCGAATGACTCCACCCTGCATGCCACAGAACCATGCAAAAAAAAAGGTATAGTCTTCCTGTTACTGAAGTGCATCATACCCGCTCAAGGAGATGAAAGCCTTGTGAGGTCATCTCACTTTAAGCAAGTCTGATAAAATCCGAACTGATATTCAACATGATGCAGAACTCACTTTAAGATATGTGTTATATAGTCTCTCACTTTCACTATCTAATACCACCAATGACAGGTACAGTGGAGATCTAGGTACTTGGGCAGGCAGTGCTGCAAATTCCTAGGGTTATGCTTAGGAATGCCCAGCCATTTTGATTGTTAAGATTTCTTGAAATTAGTTCACAATGGTGGGCTACATTCAGATTTGATTTTCTTTATGGAAACTTTTTTACTGTTAAGATTTCTTGAAGTTCACATCGAGAGCTTAGATTGGGTGTGGTCATTAATTTGAAAATCAAGTTTTTATACATGTACTCTTTCCCTTGGCAACTCATTTGGTTGTCAACTAGTTGACCACTTGCTGATTAATTTAGAAAGTGCCTTGAACTGAGCTGGTGCTGTTCATCTTTTACTTTTTCTAGGTTTTAAAACGCTCTCGTGAGCCAGGAAGCAGAGAGGCTGAGATCTTGATGCAATTGAACTCTTCCAAAAGACTCAAGAAAAATGCTTCCTCGGATGATGAACAACAAGATTCCAGGAAAGGACGCTCAAAATTGGAGCGTTGGACAAGCCATAAAGAGAGGGATTACAATATCAGCAAGGCATCAGCTTCCTTAAAGTTTAAAGAGACTGATAGGAATAGCAATGGTGGATCTTTACAAGGCAGTAAACTTTCTGATGAACTCCCTAAGAAAGTTGAGACTGTTGAGAAGCAGGCAAAAATTGAGACTGTTGAGAAGCATTGCACAGGTGAAGAGAAAGATGTTGCTGATGCAGAGAATAAGGATACTGATACAAAGCCATCGGAGGACCGGCACTTGGACACGGTTGAGAAGTTGAAGAAGCGGAGTGAGAGGTTCAAGCTTCCAATGCCAAGTGAGAAAGATGCCTTCTCAGTAAAAAAGATGGAGAGCGAGGCCGTGCCTTCTGTCAAACCTGAGACTCCTGCAGATTCAGAGATTAAACCAGAGCGGCCTCCTCGAAAACGAAGGTGGATCAGCAATTGAAAGCGAAGTTGAGAATACATATTCAAGTGCATTGCTCTATTGATTTTGAGAGCCTTGTTCCTGTCATACGCCAGTGATTTAAGATGGCTTCCAGGGATGGCCATGTACCTCCGCGACAGTGATAAAATCTTGTAACCATGTTGTTTCCATACTTATTTAATATCTATGTGTACATACTAATAGATGTAACATTGAACTGGTCACTGATGCTGGCCCCAGAATTACATTTAGTGCCAATCTGAACTGCAGTGCTTCGATTTAATCTGCGGTGGCGTGAGGGTGAAATACGCGACCAAGAAATGCTGTTAACAGGATAGTCCTTGAGATGAAGCACTAGTTCAAAGAAATCTGTATGGAGCACTGGTGCAATACTTTTGTATGCTGGTAGAAATTCTCATAAATGTAGATGTGGACTAGTGATATTACACGATTATCTGTATTTATCATTCCTTCCCTCTTTATTTGGGGCGGGAAGCGGGAAACAGATGTGATCAGAAATCTGCTTTTGTATAAGAGGAATGAGTTTCTGGAAATGATCAGAGGAGAAAAGGAGTCCTATTAGTGGGTGTCTGTTGACCTTTTATATTTCTGATGGAGTGTTTCAGTTTTCTATATAAAGCCCTCTGCGCTGGTCTTGCGGGGATCGCTGTAGTTTAAGGCTTTAAGC
>Ga0325403_1005612_pt1 | contig 11862 bp, 5 predicted proteins | sample PopdelMetagenome_19_FD_205665 | JGI IMG/M metagenome (GOLD analysis project Ga0325403, IMG submission 205665) | Populus deltoides microbial communities from Bellville, Georgia, United States - Xylem-PdKOR-R4 | ecosystem: Host-associated > Plants > Phyllosphere > Stem > Wood/Secondary xylem...
GTATACGATCACTCACTCAAAAAGCAAGCTGTTTGAAATAACTTGTTGAATCCATGAAAAGGAAAAAAGGAAAATTTAAATTTGAGCTTATTCACTAAATAAATTTATTTTATTTGAATATATTAGTGGATAATTTCAAACAATTAGCTTTTTGAGTAATTGATCACATGCCATTTTCAGTTCTAGGAAGTGTACCAAAACTTGTTGGTGAATGGAGTCTCGCTTGAATTTTCTACCTGGGCATTATTGCTGGTAGTTGTATGAACACACAAATGCCGAGGGAGAAAAGGAGCCATCATTTCTTACTTTAAATGAATCCTTCTTTCTTTCTTTCTTTCTTTTTTTGTGTTTGAAATTACATTTTAAAAGTATATTTAATTTTAAAAAACATCAAATTAATATTTATTTATTTATTTTGGCAACCATCTTTTACTTCAAATGATGTTTTATGTAATTTTTTTAAAAGGTTTTGAGTTTTAACCTTCCTCTCACGAAAAAGAAGAAAAAAAACTTTGAACGGCGATTTTTACAATAGATGAAATTATGTGGTTCAAGTTGGGTAAATTACTCCAATTGTTGGCAATATTTAGAGCTTCATTGCGAGTGAAATGAGTTCCTCCAAGAAATTATATTGAAATTGAAATCCTCTTCTCATTTGATTCCCTCTGTCAAGGAACCAAAAGTGAGCCAGGCAGGGGACACAGAATATTCAAGATAACAACAAATATGTCAAAGTGTTTTTTTCCCAGAAAGTTCATTTACTCGATCAAAGTAAAAGGGCCCGATTGTTTTCTAAAAGCAAGTATGAACACAAGAAGCAGAGAGCAATTGTGTTCGGCAATGAACAAGCAAGCAATGCATGTGCTTTTACTTGGTTTTTTTCAATCTCTTCCACATCAAAACAAAGGGGAAAATCAGATGCTCTGGAGGGCAGATCTTTGCGTCACTTGTACAGCAAAAGACCATTAATCTTATGAGCAGAGAGAGAACTTGGCAAATAAGGCAAGAAAAATGAAGGGAATCAATGGTCATTTGATGGCATTGCACATCCAAGTAGCCTTGACACCATCTCCCCTCGTGACTAGATATATTCACATAACAAAAAGAAATATAAAAGCAACCCAGAAAAACTAACAAGGCCAGTAAACTGAACCTAGTGGCGGCTATTATCACCGTGAGACATAACTCCGGCAATCCCGGTGGAATATTCCTCGTTCAAAGAAAGATGAAACATTCAAGAGACACAAGTGGGTTCTCTAGCGACTCGTCATTTGTAGTCCCATTAGCAACATTACTGGTACTTGGCCACTTAGCCTCCATGCCATTATCCATGTTACCATTACCAACACCCTCATGCGCTTCCTTCCTGATCCGACCTGGGGATTGATTTGTCCTTCTTGTGGACGGGCTTCGACCCATTACAGATCTATTCGTGGCAGGGGACCTGGACCTTCTCGCTGACCCTTCACCCAGGTCTCTCTTTTTCGGGTCTGGTCTCGAGCCCCTCCTAACTCCCGCTTGACCCGAACCCATTTCCCTGCTTTGAACCAACCTAACTGATCCTCCATTGATTGCACCGTTTCTCTTGCTTGGTGACTGTTCGGTTGTTCTCCGGGTGGGTGACTTGCCCACGACCCGGTCTTTTCTCGGACCCAACTCACCTGAAACCCGGTTTCTTGGTGGCAGTGGAGATCTTGACACTCTTTGCTTCACTTCATCATCATCATCATCATAATAATAATCCCTTTTGTCATTGTTGTTTGTTGTTGTTGTTGTTGTCGAAATGCTTTCACAATAGCTCAAGCTGCAAACTTCAGATTCATCTTGTTCGGAGATCTGACCTTGATGATGAACTTCTTCTTTTGAGATTTTCTTGAACTTGTTTTCCTGAATCTTGATCTCATCAAGAAATGCTGGGTCAAAGTGGATACTTTCCTTCTCGTGGACTTCTTGATGCTGTGGGCCATTTTCTTGATGGGGATTCTTTATGGGATTTTTTGGTGGTTTGGGTTTGGGAGTCTCAGAGAGGACTTCTTTTACTGTTTCTTCTTGGTAAAGCGAAGGAGGTGGTGACTTAGTTGGCTTCAAGGATTCAGATCCTACTTGAAAATGTTGCTGTTTTTTAAGCTTTGAAGGTTCGTTGTTGTCGGTGCTAACACAACACCCCATTATAGATAAATTCAAGAAATGATAGAAAGATTCACATGCTGTTGTTGGGATTAGCTCAAGAATTGGTCAATGGCGAGCTTTGGCTTTCTAGAGGGAAAAAAACACAAGCTGGAACCTGGAGTCCAGTGAGATGGTTTTGGACAAGAGGAGACAGAGGCAAACAAGTGGAGAGCTTGGAGAAGGAGTGTGAACGTGTGTATAAATCCCCTACATCATGGACCATGAGGATGTAGTATGGTCAATGCAATCTATAATTATTTATTTGGAAGATCCTTTGAACAGTTGCCACTTTTGTTTGGTCTGGTCATGATCTCTTGTTCTTGGATAAGTATGAAACAGTCCCAAACTTATATAGTGACTAGCAAATTAGTCCTCAAAATACTAAGTCTTTACTAATTTATCCCCAACTTTTCATGGCTTGGCATTTTAGTAGTCTAATTTTTGTGCTTTATAGACAGTTAATGATGTTCTTTTATCAAAAATAAACTTAATGAACTCATTTATTAGCAATTAATTCACTATTTTCAAGAAGCAATTTATGATCTAGTTAAGTTGATTGAGATTTATGTAATTTTGTATTAAAAACAGACACCTTCTAATCACTTCATAGCCTTCCTCAACGATTTGATGATTTTGTTTATATCTAGGTTGTCTTTTTGTTGTTAAAAAGTACTAATGAAACAGAAAAAACAATTGATTGAAATTGCGTTCAAATCAGAAGCTCAGAGGTTCCGGCACAGGGCCCTTCTCTTCTCAACAAAGGGCCACCATGTCTACTATTAATGTAAACAGCCGCAGAAGGAATACAAAGCTGGCAGGAGTTAAATTATTGAGAATCCAAGGCCAGAGATCTATGACTTTGATAGCAGAAAAAAAGAAGAAGCAAATTACAAGAACTGCACGTTGAATAAGCAGCAAATTACAGTACATGGAGACAATGACAAAGTTCACTGTATCTATTACCATTTCCTTACTCAAGTTACTGAGCAAGAACATGCGTGTAAAATGATAAAATCACCGGCCTATAATTTGACTGGGGGACCATGGCTGCATGTATCCATGCAATCTGTATCTATTACCATTTCCTTACTCAAGTTACAGCATCAAGATGATGGTAGTGTCTTTTTGAGCCCTGCATGTACTGAGCACAAACACTGAAAGTTACTGTGTCAAGGAGTGCCTCGACGAAACCACTCTCATAGCCAGCAGCGAAGCTAGGACATTAGGATTGGGGGGCAAATTATAAGAAAAAATTTTTAGAAGGGCTAAAAATGAAATTTTATTAATATTACAGCTTAAATTTATAATTATTCAAGGGAAACAGGCGAAATAAATTTGCAGGGGCCTGCCAGCCACCCCCTGCCATCACCCCTACTCATAGCAGTCTATCTATATACTGTTTCCACACATGAAATAATTTCAATGTTTTTGCGTGATCTAAGCTTTGAATAACTTTTCAAGCAAAGATATTTTCAAATAGGTAGCCATGATATTTGAATCTATGATTTTATAATCAGTGGTCGATGCAAATAAAATGCAACAAAAAAAACTTTTTAAAATAAATCTTAAAAATTTCTTTTAAAATAGGCTCCATTAAAATGAAGCTTGGTATTTTAAAACGAAATATAGTAAAAAAAAACCCCAATAAAAATTATTGAGCTCGGGCATGGTAGCCCGAGCCCAACACCTAAGAAGCCTTAACTTGGGCTATTGCTCGAGCTCAACTCCCTAGAGGGCATGGACTCAGGTAGGGCGCGTGCTCTATTGGGTGTGCTGTCACGCCCAATATTCTCGTGGGCTCGGATTTCCACACCCGATCCCAACATGCTCAGGCTTGGGAGTGCGATTCCAAGTTCAACATGCTTGGATCCAGACAGTGCGTCTGGATCCATTTCTCAACTCTAACGAGCTCGAGCCCAACACCCACCGAGTATTTTTTCCAAGACCTCATGCGGGTCCTTCAGTATTTTCTATTGATCAAATACATATTATTTTGAGTAGAATACAACTCAAAATATCACAGAGATGAAATTACACTCAAGCCCCTCCTCTTCACAAAATGACAATTTATGGGTTACAAATACATCATAAATCCTTCAAGTCAAATGTTCACAATCTCTTCATTATCTACTGCATATATATTTTTAAAATATCTCTCTCTAGAATATTGTTGCACTATCTCTCTCTATAAAGTTACTGACATCACTCACTACCAGTTTACCAACCCTTTGGGCTTTTCATCTCAAGTTACAAAATACGTTGACTATGAAGAATGGATCAAATTACTTGAACTAAGAGATTAATCAATTATCCAATATAAAAATATTAAAATCAGAAGTATTTATAAATATTTTGAATTTGAGGTCTCATTACTATTGATAAAGTATTTATAGGATAATGTATTTTAGTAGTTAAATCATAGATTAGTTAAGTGCCTTTGTAAATAGCTCATTTCTCCAATATTAAGATAAACTTTCTTGATGAACATCTTTTGATACTTGCAAAAAGTTTTTTAGGGTGTTTAATAACTATCCGATACTAAAATTAACAACTTAGTAGAGAAAATGAGTGATAAATACACTCAAAAAGCTTTAAATTCTAAGATTTTGGTTGTTGTATTGGATCTGTATCTTTTTAATGAAAAATAAACTTGCCTTTTACATGGTAGTTCAAGGGGTATTTAAAGCCCTCGGACCTTGTCTTTTTCTTGGATTGAGGGACTTGAGAGTAATTTTACTATGACAACACTTATGAGGAATAAAATATTCTTTACATAAGCATTAATGGGAAAGAAGATCTCTTACATGAACATTAATGGAGAATAATATCTCTTACATAAACATTAATAGAAAAAGATATCACTTACAAAAGCATTAATGAGAAAAGAAGAAAAAAAGACTCAACACATGTTTTTGGATTTAAAAAATAGGTCCAGATACATCCTTTAGAGGTTAGGCTCATGTTATGTGCCCGAGCCAACAAAGAGACGCTAGAGGCGCCCATCACCTAGCTTGGGTGCCAGGGATGCCCATCATTCGAGCTCGGGCTAGAGCCTAAGCCCACCAGAGGTGCTAAGGATGCCCAACACCAAGGCTCGAGACCTTTTTCCTGGGCTCGAGTGTTTCTAGTCAAACCTTTAAATTTTGTATCAATTTTGCTATTAAATAATTTTTAATTTGGGTCAAGTAATAGAATTTCTTAACATGAAATATTAAATTCTGTACAAAATTACATCATTTTTTAAGAAATGTATAATTAGGATGGAATTGATGATTAAACATGGATTAAAACACATAATTAAGAGTTTTCTGAAATTTAAAGTATAAAATTGAAACAAAAATATGTTTGGTGGTAAAATTAAAAATACTTATACAATTACTGGTGCATTTTTGAGATTTTATTAAGCAAACATGTTGTCCACTTTTAATTTTTTTTTTAAATAGCCATTATATGTCACAATTGAGAAAATTTATTAGTTTACCCGTGCTCAAACTCATGACTTCATGAACCCCACATTCGCTACCAAATAAGAACTAGCTTGACAGTGTGGTTGCGGTTACTTTTCAAATAACTTTTCGTGCTGAAATGTATGCTCATGATGTTTTTTTATTTTTTCAAAATTATTTTTGACATCAACACGTCAAAAGAATCAAAAACATACAAAACATATTAAATTTTAGCAAAAAAATTGAATTTTTTGGGAACGCGATTTGCACCGCATTCCCAAACGGTTTCTAAGTCATGGATGAACTATTCTAAATTGATTTAAAATATATGTTAATGTGTTTTGCTATTTATATAAACAGTAAACACACTATAAGAAATTCTATTTATTTAAATGTACTAGTATAACAATTATTAATGGTAATGAACAAATATAGTGTCGGGGTACCCTATTGTCATGTCTCAAACTCGAGCATGGAGTTCATTGCACAGCCCCCGTTCTATTGGAGCTATAATTATTAAGTAATACTCTAAAAGGCATGAGGAAAGCACTATAACTTTCCTCTTATTAATATATTATATTATTATAATTATTATATTATATTATATTATAGAACTGTCTTTTTTCATTTTTTCATTTTTAATTTTTTTTTCAATGATTGTTTTTGTTTGATTTAGTTTGTTAATGTTAATTTTTTTTATTTAGTTATCAGACTTTCATAATACGTATCCTGGGTTTGATGGGTTAACCTGGTTTGACGGGTTAACCTGATTTGACGAGTTACAATTTTTTTTCTTTTCAATTAATTTTTTTTGTTTAGTTTAGTTTGTTAATGTTAAATTTCTTTCTATTTAATTATCAAACTTTCATGACACGTATCCTAGGCTTCACAGGTTAACTTGGTTTGATGGGTTAACCCAGTTAATTCTGGGTAAACATGTTAATTTTTTTCTATATAATTATCAAACTTTCATGACACGAATTCCAAGTTTGACAGGTTAACCCAGTTAATTCAGATTTTTTTTTCTTTTTCTTTATTAGTTTTTTTCTTCCTATTGGTTTTTTTTCTTTGTTTTTTTAATTAATTTATTTAATTATCACACTTTTATGACACAACCTTATAGCCAGATCCACATCCAATGCTCTTGGATTCGGTATTGTAGTCAAAGCTCATTTAAACTTAAGTCATCTAAGTTTAATATTATTATAAATATTATTCTTGGGTCAAGCGTTGCAGCTAGACCCAAGGCTTTTAGATATATCTTTACAGAAAGACCTAATACTCTTAGATCTTAGCTTTTTTTGATATTTTTTATGCAAGAAAAAAAATTAACCCATGGCGTATAACTTTGTTTTTTTCCCTTTTTATTTTCCTTTCTAAGCCTTTTACTATGAATTGCACGGTGCAGTCTATAGTGAAAAAGTTTATGCCATTAGTTTATTTTTTTTTGTCTATAGTTTCTTAATATTAAATTTTTTCTGTTTAATTATTAGGCTTTCATGATATGGATTCCAGGTTTGATGGTTTAACCCAGTTGATTCAGATTTGTTTTCTTTTTCTTCAATTTTTTTTTCTTCCCGTATGTTTTTTTCTCTTTGCCTTTTCCTTTTTAATTAATCTTTTTTTTTAATTTAGTTCATTAATATTAAATCTTTTTTCTATTTAGTTATCACACTTTCATGACAAGAATCTTAGGTTTGACGGGTTAATCTGATTTGGCGAGTTAACTCAGCTGATTCATATTTTTTTTTCTTTTTTCTCATTAGTTTTTTTCTTCCGATTTCATCTTTTAATATTGTATGCAGTCCATAGTGAAAAAGCTGATGCCTTTAGTTTTTTTTTTGCTTTTTTTTTTCTTTTTATGCCTTTCACGGTGGACTGCATAGTGCAGTCCACGGTGAAAAAGCTGATGCTTTTTTTTTAATTAATTTTTTTATTTAGTTTGTTGATATTAAATTTTTTTCTATTTAGTTATCAATTTTTCATGACTCGGATCTTATGTTTGGAAGGTTAACTCAGTTAATTTAGATTATTTTTTCTTTTTCTTCATTAGTTTTTTTCTTCTTATAAGTTTTTTTTCTGTTATTTTTTCTTTTGAGTTAATATTTTTTTATTTAATTTAGTTCATTAATATGATTTTTTTCTATTTAATTATTGGTTGATGCCTTTTTTCTGTCTTCTTCTTTTTTTCTTTTTGTTTTTTTTTGTTTTTTTTCAATGATTTTTTTTGTTTGATTTAGTTTGTTAATGTTAAATTTTTTTTATTTAGTTATCAGACTTTCATGACATGGATTCCGGGTTCGACGAGTGAACTTGGTTTGACGGGTTAATCCAATTAATTCTGAGTAAGCCGTCAATTTTTTTTTTCTATTTAGTTATCAAACTTTCACAACACGAATCCAAGGTTTGACGAGTTAACCTGCTTTGAAGGGTTAACCCAATTAATTCAGAATTTTTTTCTTTTTCTTCATTAGTTTTTTTTCTTTCTATTGGTTTTTTTTCTATTTAATTAATTTATTTAATTATCACACTTTTATGACACGACCTTACAACCAAACCTATATCCAAGAGGACCAAGACTATTGGATCTGGTATTCCAGCTCAACCCACTTAAACTTGGGTCATGCAAGTTTAATGTTATTTTTAATATTGTAAATATCATGCACTACGATTGACCAAACCAAACTTTGTGAGAACTTGATTAGGTTAAAATTAGAGAATGTTTTTAGAAAATTAAAATGATATTTTTTGAAATAAAAATAATAGATTCTAGTCGACCCAATAATATACGAATTGACCCAATCTCCGGTCCAGGAAATATAAGTAATACTTCAACCTTTCAGCACTGAATAATATAAATTTGCGCCCCCACGTTTTATCCTGGTTTCGGTTCCATGATCCATAATCGAATCGGTGGAGGATGTGTTTATATGGCTATGCATGACACAAGCTATAACTTTCTAGCTTTTTGGATTTAAATCCTCGGAAATTCTCCGAACGTGGATTACTTTTCATTACCGTCGTCAAGACCAGATACGAGAGCCACTCTATAGGTGCAGCGAGGGCCCGAAGGCCCACCTCTATTAACCTCTTAGTTTTGGACCAAGAATTGTCTAGTCCTCAGCCTCTGATGCTCTGGGTTTGATCAAAATTCCTACTCCATTCATCTACATGCCGAGAGTTTCCATTTGCAGTGGGAGGAGTTCGGATCTGTCAAGATTATCTCTCCCTCAATCCATTGATGAGTGGGGGCGAGCCAGCTCCCTTTTTCCCTTTTTTCCTCACCTTACTAGCGGAGTGACATTCGACATTTATTCCTCATCTTCAAAAATTTGAGTTTTGTTTTTTTATTTTTATTTTTTTATATATATATTTTTGTAATCGTTTTGGTGTGCGTGATATTAATTTAATCTTTTGGGAGATATTAAGCAAACTGAATATCAATTTCATCTCAACACTTTCAAGTTGTCGGTAGATCAATTTTGTTAGCACAAACTAAACAATCTAACCTCGTACATGAAATGCTATCTGGTCCCTATCTGTGCATTTAATAAACTCGTAACATAAGTATCTTGATTGAGTAGTTTTTCCTTTAGAAATATATATTCTGATTAGTTTGGATCCAGCTGCTTGTAAATAATTACTAAGAAGATTTTGAGATAGCATGTAATTATTCTGTGAAGGAAACTTCACTATCAAAAACTTGACTGATCTCGAGCATGTTCGTTCCCCATGCCTTTAGCCCTCTTTCGACTAAATAACTCCACCTTTACTTGAGAGGTTCTAGGAGCGGCAACAGGGATTGATTCTATATATGAGACAGGGAAATGAATTCGAGGGCTGTACATCTTTTCTTCTTCTTCTTTTTTTCAACTTATTCCGTTGTACAATTCAATTATATATAGTTGAGTCAAATTACTAGGAGCTGCAACTATATATAGTTGCATGACAATATGATCACTCCGAGCAGAGATTATATCCCCTCAAGGAGCTTGATATTGACACAATTTAAATCTTAATTTGTACCGTTTTTTATGATGGATGAGTAGCTTGGTGGGAAAATCAATGCTACAAGTTCTTGAGTTAATTATTTAGCCACCAACCAAGAGTGATTAAATTATGACAAATTATATCTAACCACCGTGTAATTTCTTTATCATTCTTTAATTATGGGAGCATACCATAAGGAGAGGGGAGTATGAGCTAGTCCAAAAATACCGTTTTCTTGTAGTCGAAGAGATCACTCTTCTTCCATAATGTTGGTGAAAGCTGTGCTTCAATTATTGATCACAGCTCCCTTTACCAAAGCTTGTTCTAGCTAGCAACGAATACTTGTCTAGAGGAAGAAGAACAACACTTCTAGCTTGTAACCCACTGCTTTAGTACTTTCATATCCCTTCTTGAAGCTTCCTTGTTTTCTTGTTTCTATTATTACTTGTTACAGTGTGTATGAAGGCTGGACTTCTGTGCCACATTTCCAATCCTTGATTCTTAAATCATAAGCTTTTTTCTAGTTTTCTTGCCTTGATTACTTGTGCACAGTACCATACTTGTGTGTGGAAGGCTTGACTTTATGTCACATTTTCACTGTAAGTGGCATTTTCTGTCGGGTCCATTTGGAATATTTATTTACAACAGTAACTTTTGTTTTTTAATATATATTAAAAATATATTTTACTTCAAAAAATATTAAATTAATATTTTTAAGATTTTTTTTTATAAATCTAATGTGTTGATGTTAAATAAAAAAGATCATCTTGATGTTTTGATGGTCTTATTATTTGTTTAATTGTAAGAATAACATTGGGTGAGTATTAGATTTTAATAATGCTTAATTTGTTTATACTCACATAAAGTATTAATTTTTTTTAATAAATTCTCTATGATATTCATCTCAAGATTCAAACTTAATTAAAATGAGCAAACTTCTTTAATTATAAGGATAATTCTAAAAAGAATTCTCATATACACACATGCTTGCTGGTTGGCGAGGTATTTAGCTCTTTAATAGTTTAATTAGAATATTGTTACTTGAAACATACGAGTGAAGCCACTAGCCACTAGCTCTTTAACTTCAACGTATTAAAATAAACAAAACGCACCTAAATTAATTAATTTAATATATTTTAAAATAAAAAAACTACGTACTGCAGTAATTAATTAATGATCGGTTGGTGAGTTCAATCAAAGGAAGGAGAAGTTTTTTCTTTTGGATTTCACTGAGCTCTGTGCTAGAAATGACAGCGATGAACATGCAAAGCAACGTAATTAGGTCGTTGACATGGATGAAGAAGTGACGTGAGAATTCAGGACCGAAGGCTAGGGTTAGATGCATGGATGTGAGCAGCCATTGCTGATGTCTCCTTCTTTCTTTCTGCAATCTCTGTGATTTGGTTGGTCGATGGAGGTTTCTTGATGGAAGGTACGGATAGCTGGATGGAGTCGACACCTGAACTGTCCTCCTTCTTTTAACATCACTTTCAATACATGCAAATTACTATTTTTAATTAAGAATTAAGAAATGCAGATTTGGGTTTTAACCATTTTAATTTATTTAATTATTATTACATAATGAAAGAGAATAATCATGTTTAAATCCCGACATGTCTCTAAGTAAACAACAAAGAATAAATATAGAGCTAATATTAAAAAAGAAAAGAAAGATATTAGATTAAGAATAGATGATTTGGGAATAAATTTACTTTTAATGTATAAAACTCATTTAAAAAATATTTATATATCAAAACCAAAAAAGAAAACAATAAAAACTATATATTGAAACCAAATAAAGAACAAATTAACAGTTGCAATTTTATGCCACGGGTTTTCATGGATTGAGATTATTGGATTTTTGTAAAACATCTTCAGCGTCTTTCAAGAAGTTCAAGTCATTGAATTTAGATCGATCAATAGTTTTTTTTTTTTTAATATTCCAAATGAGAAATTTAAACTCGGTTTTTAATGGGGGAGGAGACATTAATATCAACTAACCTACAGTTAATTAATAACTTAATAATTAAAATTTATCATATATAATTAAATTTAATTATCTTTTATTTTTATATACTAATCTTTGTACGTGCGAGTTATGAATCTTATTTGTCAAATGAATTTTAAAAAATCAACTGAAATTCACTTTATACAAATGGATTGTGAAATCTTTTTATGAATAAGAGACCATTTTACTAAGTGTTTTCATTGTAGTAGCTTTTATGGTCACGGTATAAAAAATAGGTTTTAAAAAAAC
>Ga0325403_1005616_pt1 | contig 11859 bp, 6 predicted proteins | sample PopdelMetagenome_19_FD_205665 | JGI IMG/M metagenome (GOLD analysis project Ga0325403, IMG submission 205665) | Populus deltoides microbial communities from Bellville, Georgia, United States - Xylem-PdKOR-R4 | ecosystem: Host-associated > Plants > Phyllosphere > Stem > Wood/Secondary xylem...
CCTTTTACAATATTTGATCTACCTTATAATCCGAGTATTAATTTAATATCACTCTCAACTCAATATTATTTGAAAAAAATACTCAAATGATTATGTTCATCTAAAAAGCACATCAATCAAACTAAACATAATAACAAAGTATAAACTCTTAAAAAATATATATTTATATTTGTTTTTGGGCTAACTTCATTTGAAAAAACTTAAAACAACTCTCTCTCAATTAAGATTTGCAATTTATCTTTCTTTGTGCTTTAAATTTTTGTTAATTGATTTTGAGAATTTTGTGCTTTCTTTACAATTTTATTTATCACTCTTGTTATTAATTTTCTCAGCATAATTGAATCCTTTTATTCTTAGTCTATTGCTTTCACTCTAAAAAACCTCTTGGTATGTTGAGATTTTCTTGTAGAATTCAGATGCTTGTTTGATATCTTTTGGCTATGATTAAAGTGAAATCTATGCCATGCTTAATTACAAGTAGCATAGTTTTACAATCATAGCATAATTGTTCTAAATGCTCGTTGAACATGGGAATAAGGTATCTTATGGGACCGCTTCAGCTGGCTGGCTGTTTTAGCTTAGTGTCTGTTTGGGAGTGCTTTTTAAAAATACTTCTGAAAAAATTTAAATTTTTTTCTTTAAAGTAATATGTTTTTAATGTTTTTAAATTATTTTAATGTGTTGATCTCAAAAATAATTTTTAAAAAATATTGTTAGTATATTTTTTTGAATGAAAAGCACTTTAAAAAATAACCACAAACTAATAAAAAAATATATATTAGTTTTACAAGATATTCTGGAGATTTGTTCCCCAAGGATATGCTTTGCGCGACCTTGTACTATAAACAAAATCTAGATGGAGTAATTGGTTTTTTTTCTAAGTTATTTCAATTTAAAGGAGCATTTTGGACATTCCAAAATTGTTTTAAATATTCATCTTACTCTTGGTCCTTATAGTTAGTTTCCTTTCACGTTTGGGTCCCTCACTGTAGAAAGAAGAGAAAATTGAGAAAGAAGCCATGGGAATTCCTTGTTTTTGACAGTTATTATGGCTGAAAAGGGTGTCATTAGACTCTTAATGATCTGCTGAGTTCATTATTGTCCATAAAAGACTTCTTGGTGACTGAAAAAATTATCCGAAAATAAATTCTGAAGATTTGTTGGATTTTTAGTGATTTTAGAGTGGATTAAGATGGATTTTGAAGATTTGAAACATCACTACACAAGTGCCACAATTACTATTCTCAATTACGGTTCTGTACATAATTGATATTGAAAAACATTATTATATTCAAATTATGCTATTTTCCAAATATTTTTAAAACCTATGTTATTCTCTCTATGTTATTTTTCAAGATCAATCATCCATCATCTAGTAGAGACCAAACTTACAAACCCGAACAGAACTGGTAGTAATTAGCAAGTATTAAACAAGAAACTGAAACTGAACTATTACAGTAGCCAAGGTAGCTACATAGGCCTGATATTGATGGCCACAAAATGACAATGACAAAAGCACACAATCTTGTTCTTGTCACGTCCTGGTCACCATATCTAATAGCTAGGCCACATAGCTAGATTTTGTTACTAATACGTCTACCCACTGCCCTTTGCTCCACCACTGCCCTTGAACCATCTCTGGCTGGGCTGAAACTTACTGGTAAATACTCATCAGAGTCGCATTCAAAAGTTGACTTCTCAAAATGCCTCACTAGCTGCTCCTTTCCCTGAGATCACATTTTCAAATCAAACCCCATATTGTTTAGATAAGAGAAATCATCAAGGGAGTCTTGTGAGTGCTGTCTCTCAAGAAAAATACTCTCATGATTACCGTACCTGGAGCCTAGCACAGGCTATCTCACGTATCTTGCTGGACTGGAAAACATCCCATGCTTGATGGTTGGTGGAAAGGTAAAACTTCCACGCAGCTCTTGCATCTGTGAAGTTAACAAAAGCATAACCTTTGTTGGCCTCTCTTCTGCATCCCAACACAAATCCGGCATCAATTTAAAGTGATGGATGTTGTTTTAGTTTGTGTAGAGCCAATAAAGTTTCGCTTTTGTGAATAAATATGTATAAGTACTCTCAATTAAACCCACCAATAAACGTTTCTGATGGGCAAAAGCAATTGGAAATTCAAGATCAAAAACATAAATGAAACGTACTCGAAGTCAATAGGCAGATACAGGAAATCGAAAGCTGACACAATTGCCTCCTTGGCAGAGTCAGAATTTTGATGCTTCTTTGCCTTTTCATTCTCCATCATGCAATGTCTGTCAAGGAATTCTATTAACATTTCACGGCTGCGAGAAAACAAGTGGAACTGTTTGGAGCGATTTTGTAGAGAAATAACATGAGAAACTAGAAAAAACAATTCAGAATAATAAAGGGAGGCAACTTTTGGACTAATTTGGAACCGGATTAGTACTGATACGATACTGCATGCTTGATAAAAAAACTAACAGAGTGTAGCTAATGAAGAAACCCCACTACACACAGATTCAAGGAGAGACAGAAAGTGAACCAATTACGTGTATCTATTGGGAATGTTCCTGATCATAACTGTGGTATCTTGGCCATCGGGCAGCACAGGGAACACAGAATGCTTCTGCCTAGAATTGGCACCACCACAAGATCTCACATTCCTTCCGGTGGAAGAATATTGCCTCTCGCGATTTCTACTACTTCCACTAGACTTGGCTCTCAAATATTCCTTCTTGGCATGTTTTTTTTCATGCCCTCTATACCTCCCTTCTCTCCCATTAAAAGAACCAACATATCTGCTACAATCTCCTCTCTTTTTACTTCCTGTGCTAACCCTTGCAGTCACCAACTGTTGCATGTCCTTTTTGGGCTCATCTTGGGCTTGCACCATTTTCGTTTCCTCAGAGACTGCCATGATAGGGCTTGGCTTGGTCAGTACTGTAGATACCAAGAGGTTATGGTTGTGAGCATACGTAACACAGTACTGTGCATTGCTAGGATAGTGATAATCGGTGTCAGTATAGTAAGGATAAGGATGAGAAGATGGTCCTGATGTAGAGTAGCAGTGGTAGTAGTAATAAGAAGATGGGTTTTGATTTATTGCAGGAAGAAACGAGAAATTTGGGAGATCTTGGTCACTATAGTTAACAACATTATGCGAAGGTGCAACCATGTCGTTTTCAAGGTAACTATGAGGAAAGAACTCAGGTGCTTCTGGATTCAGGCTGGTACTGTTTCCATCAGTAGGAAACATGGAAGCAATTGATTACAGAGAGTGAAGACCGGTTTTTTAGTGCAACCTTTGAAGAATGGCGGGTGGCGAACACGCAAGTGAGCTGCAAGGTCGTGTTCAAGAGTTACTTGTTCGGGAGTGGCGACCAGAGAGGTGGAAGTCAAAGAAAATCTCATGATTGCAATAGAAGGGAGCATTTAATGCACAGATATGATTACAAAATAAACAATTATATATATATGCGCCGAATGTTTGTGGCAGCAGCTTTATTTTGTACGTTTTTGTCAGAATTTTGATGTTTGATCTGCTACAAAAGCCTGGACGCTAGATTTCTCACCGATCATTACTTTTATCCAAGGTCTCACAAGCAGTTTCATCAACAACGACTACAGCTGTGGTTAATTTTCCACCCGTTTGTCATCGTGTGGTTAAGAGGGCGCTTGCGAGTTTAGTTACGGCTGTGGTTGTGATTTAAAAGGTTTTTAAAAAATATATATATATATATTGTAATAATATTTTTTATTTTAAAAAATTTATTTTTGATATTATTATATTAAAGTAATATAAAAAACACAAAAAAAAAATTAAAATTATTTAAACAACAGCAATGTTTTGGTTCTTCTTCTTCTTCTTTTTAAGCTGAGGGAGATTTAAGGAAATCGAGTCAAATACAGAACCCACCTCGTTCACATAAATGAAATCAGAGGTGAGTGCATTTCCGCGTGATGAGTCTTCTAGCGCCTGGCTTAGGAAATGGTGGGCTTGTTGGGAGAACTGGGACACACATCTAAAACGCCATTCTGAGAAATATTTCAGACAACTATGAAGTTGTAACAATATATATATATATACACACTAGTTACATGACTTGCACAATATTGTGAGTATTTTTTTTATAAAAAATAATAAAAAAACTAAAATTTAAAAGTTTTTAATTTTTCTACAAAACTATACCTAAAAATTTTTGGGTTTGGCTGCAACGGACCTAAAAATAATATTTATAATATTAATAATAACATTAAACTTGTATGATCCAAGTTTAAATGAATCTGGCTACAACACCGAACCCAAGAATATTAAATATGGGTCTGGCTGCAAGGTCGTGTCATAAAAGTGTGATAATTAAATAGATTAATTAAAAAACAAAAAAAAACCAACAGGAAAAAAAAACTAATGAAGAAAAAGAAAAAAATATGAATTAATTGGGTTAACCCTTCAAACCAGGTTAACTCGTCAAACCTGAGATTCGCGTCATGAAAGTTTGATAACTAAATAAAAAAAAATTGACGGGTTTACCAAGAATTAACTGAGTTAACCAATCAAACCAAGTTAACTCGTCAAGCTCAGGATACGTGTCATAAAAGTCTGATAATTAAATAGAAAAAAATTTAACATCAACAAACTAAACTAAACAAAAAAAATTAATTAAAAAAAAATCCAGGTTAACTCGTCAAACCAAGTTAACCCATCAAACCCGAGATTCGTATCATAAAAATCTGATAACTAAATAAAATAAATTTAACATTAACAAACTAAATCAAACAAAAAAAAATTAAAAACAAAAAAAAATAAAGACAGTTCTGTAATATAATAATAATTATAATATAATGTAATATAATAATTATAATAATATAATATATTAATAAGTGAAACACATGGGAAGCTAGGGTGCTTGTCTCATACGTTTTAAAGTATTACTTAATACATATAGAGTGAAGAATCAGAGTTGCTGAACCGAGAAAACCAGAGCGGCGTTACTCCGGCTTTGGGAGCATGAAGACAACTGGTATTATTTCACTTCAATGGAAACGAGAAAGTAGCATGCATGCATGTACTTCTGTGCGTTTTAAATCCATTGAAAGAGTAGAAAATGCTTTTAGGTTCATTACAATGTGATTCAATTAAGAAATAAAATAAGATCAATCACAAAATATTGATTGAAATGCTCGACGCAGGCAAGACAGAAACAACATGATGCATGGAAGCATATTCAATGGGAAGGCATAGTTCTTGTCCCATATCCTCTACTAAAATCAGGTGAATAAGAACTTTTTACGGTATCTATCCAACTATGTGGAGCAAATTGGCTCCATCACTGTTACAATAAGCATAAAGTCAACTGATTTCTCCCAATTCATTGCCTCATTTACAAAAAGAAAAAACAAAAAAGAATAAGCGACGTCCACCTCTCTTTTACAAAACAATGTATAGAATGAACAAATTGCTTCAGTCCAGATAAAAGAGAGTTACAATTTTCCGGAGATTTTTGGCCTCCTGACAAGTTTCCATGAGCAACCTGCTATCATGGAAGGCAAAGCAAATAACTTGTTGTACATGGGAAATAATGTCCATATTACACAGCCTGCAATTTCACCATTAAAAACCATCAGATAAATTCCGTTTATTATAGAAGATGCAGTCATTTTCCAACTTCAGCATTAAGCAACTTTGCAACCACTCTATAGAACTTCCCACCGATGCAGAACTCAACTGAGCAATTAATGAACTTGCAAACTAAAACTAACTGCCAAAGCTCATTCACTAGACTAAACATTTTAAACACTGCATGTCAACTTGCTTTTCAGTTGAGCTCCTATACCAGTTGAATCTACTTTGCTTTGCACGTGTAAGATCAAACAACTTGGCAAAATTTACAGACAATAAAAGTCAGACCAATTTATTGGAATGCAACTGCCAATGGCTTGAGAAGGCAGTCCATCCTTCAATTTCAATATTTGTGTTGTATTATTTTGCATAAGTGGATCCAGAAAATCAGCATACTTGGTTAATCTTGTGGAGGCTTTATCAATCATCAAATCAAAATTAGTTCCATATGATACCGGTTCAAATCCAAACCCCTTGTAACTTTGTTTGCTTGACATGGTTATGCCATTACAGTTCTTAGTAAAAAGGTCTCAATTCTAAAGCAGTAAATTTTGACTTAAAAGCAGGGAACTGCATAATTTTCAACCACAGAACTTTCGGTTCTATTTGCGACACAAACCTTCATTTTCCATTCTTGGGGATCATGCTGTTAAATAAAACAATATACAAACGTAGAAATAACATGCATGAAAAGCAAAGCAAGGCAAATACTTTCTCATAGCTAATCTGTCACATATTGTATGTCTACACGTGCAGAGAAAGAATTTTCAGCATTTAATGTTGAGCAACTTTGCATTTTATTTACGGTCAAAGCTTTCATCATTCAATACTTTTCACAGGCAACATGTTTATTAATCAAATCATTTAAAAGAGCAGAGAAACATTTCATTATCATTTCACCTTCGACAAATATGATATCAGCCAAGATTCTTTATTTTGCTATCCTTGTTGGTTGGCATAATTTTTAAGGGGGAAAAAAATCATTAACTGGGACAGATTCATAGGTAATTATTACATTACTGTAAGAGTACCCTCTCAAAAGAAAATGATGTAAAAAATAAAATACTGGAAGAGTAACTGAAAGAATAACATGTTAGCACAAACCTGCTGGCTTCAATCAGTGGTAGATGGTCATTGTGAGGCTTCTCTATCACATTCTGCACCTGCAAATAAAAAAAAACATAACCAGTTACCACAACACCAACAGTAGCCATCAGCGATGGATATTATTATTTTTTCCTATTAACTCAATTTGGTGGATTCCTTTGTAGTTCTGTTTTTTAAAAATTAAATAAATAAACAGGGATTCGTTTTCAGTACATCAACAAAATAAACATATTCATAGACCCCAGTTATTTTCATAAAAAGTCATGGTTCGTTAAATTGCAGACTCTTCTGCAACTAGCATCCAAATGGATGTACAGTCCCATTCACATTACGTGAAGAACTTTATAGTAGAGCAACAAATTAAAAGTTTAATAAGCCAACAATAAGGATCTCTCTCCCTAAAGTATTATCTTTGATGCCTAAAGTTTCCAAAGTGAATTGGCCAAAATTATAAACAAATTTCGCACTTAGGCTAATTGCTCTGTGTAAAATAGGAATCTTCTTTTGGTAGCCATATCTCCAAAAGGTGCCAGTACCTTAAGAACTTTGACTTTCAGTCAGATGATTACAAACCAAAAAATTCATAGCAAAAGATTTAGAATTGAATGCTTGGGATCAAGGGAATATTTTGAACATCTAACTTCAACCCTAATCTATCCACAAAATGTACTTAGAAACTTTCAAAGAGAGGTGGGCTGAAATTTTACCGTCTAATTTACTGTAAGCAATGACAATCTCTCAAAAAGTCACCTAATAGGTGAACAAATTAAGTAGACTACAAGTTCAATGATGTCTGAAAGCATATCAAATTTTTGAGGTTACATTTCAGATGCTTTTTAACAGGAATTCAATAACATAATTATGTGTATGGGTTTGGGTTTGGCTGCACAATGTTTTGAGATTTAAAAGACTATCATTAAAATACCCCTGCATGCACCCAGAGGCTGAATAATGTCAGAACAGAGGGAATATTACATGAATGAATGTCAAAACTAATTTCTTACTTTTGCCAATAGCTCCTGGCTCTCAGGCGGTTGTTTTTTCAAACTTTGAGGCAAGATTACTGTAAGTAGTTCAGGTTTTTCTGCTCTTAAAGCACCCCTTATAACAGCTGCATTAGTCCCAGATGCACCTGATGTATAAATATGGTTTTTCTGCAGGAAAAGAAATCATGTTGCATTTCAGGAAGATGAGAATCTCAGAAGAATTTACTTACATAGTCCACGGTGAGGCCCAGTATCAAGTAAATTTCTAGAATGCTTAATGGGTATTCCAAGGAGACAAATAGAAATGAAATAAATGAGATTTATGTCATAGCATCTTACTGTTATAACCAAAGCATAACTGAGAATTTCAATAAGTTCTTGATGCATGAAGCCCATGTTCCGGGTTCCAAAAAACCCAATAGATCTTGGTCCTTGTTGTTGGATGGCCAATAACTCCTGCAAACAATTGTATATGCATATAAAACTTAACCTTTCAAACAGATATCCGAGGCCCTAAGGTTTAGCACAACAGAAAAAAATGCTGGGGTGCTTGCAAAACTGCAACCAATACAAAGAGAGATGAACTTTTACTCTCACTTTTACTCTCTAAGATTTGTCCCCAAGAATCACATTAAAAAATAAAATAAAACTATCTATATAAAATGCCTAAGATCAGACAGCAGATGATCACTTAATCATTGTTATGTCCATCAGGAAAATTTATTATGCAGGTCCTCTTGGTTGTTAGTGGTCCCAACCTTTAACTTGCAAGGGCATTTTTTAAAAAGTTAGTACTATAACACATGATATCCCAAATTAGGCATCAGTAAACAATTTCTCAATTGTCAAACCCAGTATGTCAGTGGTGGAGAAATGATATTACTGTTGAAGAAGATGACAAGGTTGATTTTAACAATTAACTGCCAAAACTAAATTCTGTTGACTGAAGAACAAGTTTGTAATGGAAAGATTACACACCTGTAGATAGTCTACATCAGGAACAGGTTTAAATTCTGACAACACAACTGTCCCTGATCCTTCCACAATAGTTTGGGCTTGTGTTGGAATTTGGCTGCCAGTATCTTCATTTGAACCAAACATGCACTCAGTGTTCTCCTCTTCAGCTTTCCAACCATCCATTTCCTGATCATTCCTCTTATGTCCACAAAGCCACTATTTCCATTACATAAAAACAGATTCCCTGGTAGTAAATCATTAGTGAAAACCAACTGCACACAGAGAGTGGTGATCAGACAAGCTCAAGCTCACATGAGCTTTGAGGCATGTTTTGTTAGAGTAGTCTGCTTGATCACGTGGCAAGCTCACGTGGCCTACTAGAAACAAACATTATCATCTCTTTCTTTTTTTTTCCCTCAAAATGAATATATTTTAAGACCTAGCAAGCTTACATAAAGCTTGAGTCTGTTTGATCACCCCCATAAAATCATACCACACTCAAAAGAAACATAAATTTACATAATATCAACTCAACTCAGTAAAAAGCGGCATATTTTACAAATCATAAATCTGAAAAAAGAGAAGGTTTTTGAAAGTGATATATAGAAAACCGGGGGAGTTGCCTTGCATGCAGAAAATTAAAGGCACATACTTGACTGGTGTCGCAGATCAGTGTGTAAGCGAGTTTAATAATGAATGATAATTGGTTTTAGTAGGCCCAAAAATTTTTCCTTGGATAAATGGAAATTTATTAAAATGAAAGAAAACAAGTATAGGGTTATTTCACAAGCTACCTAAAAATGGTATGCTAAAAATACAAGACAGTCTACAAATCTAGTAAAACATGGGGCAAAGATCAGCAGAAAGAGATTTTAATCTCACAAATAGAAATAAAGCCTCCAGTCAATTAAAAAATTATCCCATTTTTCTCCATCCCAATAGCCCACAGTAAACATACAGGTTCAATTATCCACACCATGCATCTTTTCTTACCATCAAATTCTAGGTTGATGGTGCTCAATAACCTGAATCACTTGTTTCTCACATGCCATGCCCACAACCCCAAGAAGCATTTATATGAATAATTTTTAGGGAAAGTTTGATATTTCAAAAAAACTTCCTTGCCCTTTTCAATCAAACAAGGATGGTTCAGACTTGATGCATTTGAGGAAAATCAAATTTTAAAGCAAATTAAGCAAGCTTCCTTCTATAACAATTCCTTTTATTCATAGGCCCTGTGCATATCCAGCAAACAAGGAATATAAATTGTAATCTCTATTTCAACCAGATGAATCCAATTAATTCCCAAAGGAGGAGTGATAAAAGTGACATTTTTATGCAGCTTTCATGTCAACCCCGGAATCACAGATAGTAATTAAGGATTCTTGCTCATTTCCTTTTCTATTCAAAAAGCCACTCTTCATCTATCCTTTGATATCTAACTTTTCTGATAGACAGCATGGAGAACAAAATAATTGCTTCCACTCTTCTCCTTTTACCTTGATAGATTTAATTTTCAAACAGGTGAAACACATTTACAAGAGCTTATAAATACTTTATAAACCCTATTTGTCAAGAAAGTAGTGAAAATTAACATGTTTATATCATGGCCTAAAAGAAGAATATTTGTTCTTCATTTATCCCTGTGCCCCACACACCTTGTCAGTTGAGTGTTTACAGTTTCTTTCCAAGAACCTAAAACTGACACACAAGATTTAGAAGTATGATCAGATAAGCACTGTATTTGATGCAAAGACCAATGCAACATGCAATGTCCTATAAACTTTCAAGAACAGGCATTTACGTTGACATACAACATCAAATCAAACATATTTTTCATAGGCATTCCAAAAATTGATCTGCAAACCATATACAAAGAAAAAATACTTTTTGGTAACCCAATTATTAGCCAGTGATCTTCCCCAAACACTTACAGGGAATATTACCGTTTACTACTTGTGATTACATGCAAAGCTATCAACTTTCCTGTTTTCTTATAGAAGCAGACTGAATGGAACTTTTTCCTATATAGAATCATACAGACCTACGCTAATAAATAAATAGATAAAATTAACAGCTATAATAGCACCCAAAAAGGGGGGGGGCAATACAGCGGAAAAAAGCTAGTAAATTTAGTTAATCACGGATTTTAAATGTCAATCAGAACAAATTTTGAATGCAATTGAAGTTTATGTAACAGGAAACAATCATCCGAAAACATATTAGGAACGGAACACCATTATAGACCTTCACCTTCAAAAATCTTTCATTCAAATATCTAATACTTTTATCTCAAAACCTATAACCAAACAACACTTCCTCTTCCAAAGTTTTGAGAGAGTAAAAGCTAAAAGAAACAAACAAGACCCACCTCTCAAATCCCAACACACACAAATGAGCACCATTTTTGTAGAAATAAAAGCACAGCAAAAAGCCCAATTCATCAAAGCTCAAAGAATCATAAATTTTGCATCTTAAAAAACCACTGCATATAAAACCAAAAAAAAAATACGAACATTGCAAACAGATAAAGAGTGAGAGAGAGAGCGAGGAGGGTACCGTTGGTTTAGAGAAAGAGAGGCTGTTTCTTCTTGCAAGACATGATTGGTTCAAATTAGGGATTGTTGTTGTTCTTAGGGATTTGGAGGGAAAACCTGTAACAGTAGAAGTGGTTAACAAAAGCCTCATAGCAGGAGTTAAGGCCGTACACATATCTCTTCCCTTTTTTTTTCCTTTTCTCTTCGCCAATCTCTCAAAGGTGATTTTATTTGAAGGCCGCCTTTCTTTTCTTCTTTGCTTTTTCTATCCTTGTTTTGTTATCTTGGACTAGAAAAACAGAGAGAGAGAGAGAGAGGATACTTTCTGTGAGAGAAGATGGAATTGAAAAAATTTGCGAGGAGAATTTGGAGAAAAAAGATCACTTTCTATTCCGCCTTTGTTCTTTTTCCCTTTTAAGAGATTATTATTAAAAATATATTTATTAATAAAGTTAGAAGCTTTGACTTGCACTGGAATCTAATCAAGGGTTTGCGTTGCAGCCGGGACACTAGCTTGGATGGACGGACAACATAGTCCTTAGATAAGCATAAGTTCAAATAGAGTGGTAGATACTTTTCGTTCTTTAAATTCATTTTACACGTGACATTGACTCTTAATAGATATTTATTTAGCTAAAATCAAACTCTAAATCTAACTTCTTGATTTTTT
>Ga0325403_1005617_pt1 | contig 11858 bp, 8 predicted proteins | sample PopdelMetagenome_19_FD_205665 | JGI IMG/M metagenome (GOLD analysis project Ga0325403, IMG submission 205665) | Populus deltoides microbial communities from Bellville, Georgia, United States - Xylem-PdKOR-R4 | ecosystem: Host-associated > Plants > Phyllosphere > Stem > Wood/Secondary xylem...
AAGTTAGCTCTAAACTTGGGAAAAGAATAATCCAAAATTAAGGTGCAAGGTAATTCTCCAAGAAGATTTTTTGAACGTCAAATGACCAGAAATTACCAGGCGGCAGCTTCAGGAAAAAGAAAATGCATAAGAGTAAAGTCCTTGTTCTTTATCATGGATGGATTTTGCCTTTATGGACTGGGCTGCGAGTTTATGAGACCCATTAGGAGACCTAAAAAGGCCGAAGCTTAGTTTTATACGTTTGAGAGCCCAAAAAGATCCTCCTGGGATTATAGCACATGTGACTGTAAATGGCCCATTACAAAACGGTTTGGGCTTGTAGTGAAAGCGACTCGATTTCTTGCTTGAAGTTGATGATCCTGGCCTCTGTAGGTGAGCTGAATTTTGTGGAAAAAAAGTATCCACCTTCATTAAAAATTAAGAATTTCGTACTGTACCAAGAAATAATATTAAAATCAGGGAAGGGGAAAGGCAAAGAATTCAATGTGAAAGGGCCGACATTTATTTTCATTAATTCAAAGAGCACCTAAGTAGCTGGAATGATAAAATAATATAATCTGCTACACATGATAATTCTGTTCATCATTCTCTTTAATCTCTTTATATAATGGGCAGCAGCAGCAACAGCAACAGCAGCAGAAGCAGCAAAAAAAGCTTATATTAATTTTAGAGAATTTGGATAACGTAAGCAGATCAACATTAAGATTGACATAATTATGAAGCCATGACATTTTAAGATTATACAAATCCCTCAATAATGCTGCTTATAATAAATTAAGCTCATGTATTACCTGTTGACAGCTTAGGAGAGAAATGCTCTTTTAACACCTCTTACGTTTTCTGTTCTCTCCTTTTGCCACATAAAGTCCTGTCCTGTTTTATTACATCAAGTGATATGTTGGAGTCAGTAATATCCAAGGATTCATGGCTTCTTTTCTCTCTCTTTTTTTTTTAATAATCTGATCCGATTTGAATCGTAGTGGTTAAGGAGAAAGAGCTTAATTATCTTGTTGGATTCCTAGCATAAATGTCAAATACATGCTAATCATCTTACATACGTTGTCTTTGTTGAAATAAGTTCAAGACATGGACAATATTTCAAGAAGAATTTAATATTTAAATAAGTCCTTGCTCTCAAACCACAACATTATATTTGAAAAACTAATTTCGAGCTTGTTCGAAGATATCTTGATAAAAAATAAAACTTGGGTTTCTTAATAATCTCAGTCTCTCATAAATTACCTTGCTGTAAGCCATCATTAGTTATGTGAAGTAGAATTGAATCTACGAACGTTTTGGACACTCTATTTGGACTCACTCAAGCCTTTTTCTCCTCGACAGAGAGATGATTTATTTCTAGGACACCCTCTTTAAAATACACTGTAATTGTCCCCCACGACATTCTCTAGGACCCACCGGACCTGAAACTTCCGTAAGCAACAGTCCACAAGCTAGCTTCTAACCATGTGGCATGTGTTAAAAGGGTTTGGAATTTTAGAGGTGAAGATTCTTTAAAGACCATTTATGACTCGGACCTCTCTGGAATTTTTCATGCTCGTTCATCCATTCCTGCTTCTTGGGTTCCCTGCCTAGGTTTGACCCCCTACAGTAAATTTCATTCCCAGTTTATATTTTGTGGCCCATGTTACCATGCAATATCATAATTATAGAACTGCCCGTTATAACTATGTGCTTTTGCTTTTCTATATTATTAACCCCAGGTTAACCGAGAGATTGATTCCCCCCAAGAAACAATTACAAACAAATCAAATCAAATTAACTACGTAATGATATCAGCTTTCAACATAACAATTACTGTTTTAGAAAAAGAATATGCTAATGGAATAAAACAAAAGAGAGAAAGAAAACGGTCGTTGTTAAATACTTCAAATTAAATTCATAACCATGAATGTTTTGGTACTTCATTTGACCTTTGAAATTCTGTGAGGAAATATATATTACTTAGGAGAAATCAATTTCTACAGATAATGATATATATTTGTCGAAGCAAGTATTAGCTTATATACGTACAAAATTACACATAGTTTTTTACTTTTATCCTTGAAATTAATGTCGTTCGGGAAATAAACTTCTTCACCACACGATATTACAACATTATTTCATTTTCATTCTTTAGAAAAAAAGTGATAAAGATTCACAAACAAACCAATTTAAATGTTTAAAGCACACCTTTACTTAATTAAAAATAATATTAATTTATGAAAATGATAACAATACAGCTTATCACTAAAACTATATATAAAATAATAAAGGAAAAACATAGAAATATTGGTAGTATTAAAACGTTTTGGGTGGGTTTGTTTTTATAGTTCAACTTGTTTTTTAATTTTTTTAATTAAAAAAACATTAAATTAATTTATTTTTACCACTGCAACACGTTATTAAACACCACGTTTGGAATTCCTCGAAATTTGAGATTCAAGAACCCTTGATTTCTCCTCTGGTCCAGGATCCGTTACTTGGAAGTGAGATTTACAGTTGCATAATATCTTTTTCAAATAAACATCATCTTGTCACTTGGGTGACCTAACCGTGACTGCGATTCCATCTTAATTTCAAGAACCACATCATGTGCTCTATACCATGTTCCACTTGACCTGACAATATCAATGTGTTAAATAGTTATCACCCTCCATGACATTACATATAAGTACAGGATGGTACCTGATGGCCACTTGATCAGTGGCCGGAAAGGAATATATGATCCTTCGATGAATCCATTCACATCCTTCTCTCTTGGAGATCCCAATCCATTGATGACTTCCATAAAGGATTTTTGAAAGAAGCAAACTGACCCCATAAGTTTATTTGTAGCCAGAGCACTAAAATGATGCTAGAATGTCCAGCTTACCCTCATTTGATCAGGTACGTAGTCCTTAATTTACACACTACTGTTTAGTCTACGATGGATGGATGGCAGTTTCATACTTTCAGCAGAGGAAGAACAGTAGTGTCCTCTAATTTGTTCATGTGGGTGCCCTTATACAGCAAGGAGAGCCAAAATATAACCACAATGGAGAGCGATATCTTTGTCTGCACATTGTTTAGGGTGCGCCACGGTCAGCCTTTGATGGCTACAGGTTGGGAGGTTGGATTTGATGCTTTGGTCCCCTAAACCCTACTGATACAGACTTTGCTTTAACGTGCTCGCTGGGTTTCTTTAATGTTTGCCAAATTGGCATTTCTTGTCCGGTGGTAGTGGGGTAGTGAGTGACTGAGTGTGGGTGGGTAGGACCTACCTCTCTACCTCTGGAATTGACGGGCACTACCTCTGTCCTAGTTCCATCTACGCGATCACCAAAATCTTCCACTATTATGTTTTTTCTTTTTTTAATTTACAAGATTTTATCATATCTATATTTGAATCAAGACTTTGAAAACAAAAACAAGTCATACATAAATGTTTTGGTCTCTTATGTGAGGCTAGTGATGAGTTAATTATAACTTAGTATATGTTATTCATCAAAACTAACTAATTAATTAAATAATTTATTTTGATATACTACAAATACTAATTTATAATTTTTTTTATTAACGTGAATGTCCAAACTAACTTGTGTATATCTTGATTAATCTCATGAGTTTTAAAATTAATAATCATATAAATTTTTAATTTATAAAATTCAAACCGATAACTACAAACAAATAAACTTAAAAGAGCTACATTCCTCAGTATTAATACTAAACTATAATTAATTCTAGAAGTTCTAGCTAACATAAACGCTAAACCAATGATCTTCGTTAAAGAAACATTTTCCTTGGTACATGAGTCAATCCGAGACTATCTATCTCCAGTCTTCAGATCCTTAGCTAAGAAGCACTGAGCACCCATGAGTAACTTTCATTGTAAACTAATATATAATATTCTGTTTGTTTTTTATTTCAAAAATATATTTTTTTTATTTTAATTTATTTTTTTATATCATCAAATCATTTTGATATGGTTATATTAAAAATAAATTTTAAAAAATAAAAATAATAATTTTAATACATTTCTAAATAAAAAATACTTTTGAAAAATATCTCCTCTCACAAATATTAAATAAATAAGCTATAAATCCTTTCTTTCAGATACATTATTAAATTAGACAAATAAACATTTTAAGATATCGGTGCCTTGTTTTGGATAGCAATCGAGTGGATTAAATTGAACAAGGAACATCATGCCCGTCCCAAAAATGATGATTTGGGGATTTGTATTCATACAAAAGAAGTTTCATTTAACCCTCCTAAGTTGTCTGCATTGATACTTGTTTTGCCTGTTGTTTTCCATCCTATTAAGACTTGACAAGTGCTTTGTCAAGAACCTGACATATTTGTCTATATATGGAAATTAATTACATGACCCAAGAGCTCTAAGGGCAAGGCTAAGCCTATCGGCAAGTTCTCAGGTCACGGGCCCTCTGCGCTCGAGGGTAGAGGTAGCTGTGGCTGGCGGCTGCCGTGACTTCCCAAAATTTATACATATCTTTGAGATTTAACAGTTCCTTTAAAAACATATGTAAAAGATTGACGTTGTTGTACAGAATAGTCCTTCAAAATGAAAAGAAATTACTCCTTGGTCCTTCATAAGTAACTTGTAAATCCTTAATATTAATTCATTGCCCTCGGAATAAATGGAAAAAAAAGAAAGAAATTTTCTAACTCCACAACTAGAGAGCTGGAGTCGTCCCATCCAAATGATCTGCTTGCATTAATGTCATACGTAGCTGATAATAATGGAGAATAATTTCTTCAAATTGCTGGACAGTGAATCACCACTGAATTATTCTTAATTTGTCTACATCGAAATGCATGAAAATGTAAGGTTCGCTACAATGGTGGTACCTATGATAGAGTAAATAGGCAAAACATGGTCCTGTAACCTATTATTGGATGCTCATATGCCGTCGGCATAGAACTTTGCACAAACAAGAAATAGTTTGTATATCAATCCAAAAATTTAGGCGTCAATTACGAAATATCGAGAGATCTTTGGCTTTCTTTAAGATGCCCTTTTTACTTGTTTTTGGTTGAAGGAGAAATGAACTCTCTTTGAGAAAGTTAAAAGGGCCAAATAACTCTATTAGTAATTGAAGAGAGAAGACTTTTATCAGTCTAAAGTTTTAGGTCCAAATACTTTTATTCGTCAAAGTATTTTAAATCTATCATTTAATATAAATATGTTGAAGATCTCAATAAATTGGTGAAGCACTATATTTTATGAGCACATCATCAATCTATGTATCCCCTAATTGTTCTTTTTTTTTTTTTAAGAAAAGGGAAAGATCATTCTATTAAAAAACATGAGAGGCGAAGAGCATATTACACTATATTTTATAAGCATATGACCAAGGAATTACAAGTGGGATATTTTTTTTTATTTGTTCATTTATCCAAGTGCAATGGTGATGAGCAATTCATCGTCTAAAGATTAATTAGTTGTGAATCATTTTGCTAATTCAGTACTACGTTAAGATGATGAATTGTCCACGAAGGTAATGGAAAAAGAGCAGCGAGTTTTTGGCTTTACAGTGTGAACAGTATCGCTGTATGATTATGATAGTGGATTTATCGTGGGACCTAAACATGGCCATGTGTGGCACAAGTCTCACAAGTTTGTTCGCTTGGAAGACTTGCTTGCCCTAAATAATGTGACATGACCACTTTAAGTCAAAGGCGCAGCCTGTAGAAGCACTCCTTGCTGCTAATTTTCTAATTAAAAACCTTATGTTTTTCTAATCCACATAGTGATTGTCATTTGTCAATTTAAGAGCATCATATCATTGCTTTGCAACCACTCCTTAAACATTATATTATGTCTTAGCCCTTGACTAGCTATGTTAAAGGAATCAGTTGAATGCTACACTTCCATTTTACAAATGAAAAATCTTCTCTTCTTAATTAGACCCTTGGCCTAGCTAGTACTGATCATAAATCTCGGTCTCCTCCCCATAAATCTTTTGACCTCTGTCCTTGTTTAAGATCGAAGTGATCACCGGCTAAAAATCCAATGATTTGATAACTATTTTATTTGTTAAGTGATTTACATTTGCTTTTGATGAATTAATTAATAAGTACTATTTTCTTATGAAATTAAGGATGTGTATTTCATGTATATATCCGGATTCCGGACAGTGCGAATGAGATGAGTTTAGCTGGATTTTTAACATTCAGGACTCACCTAACTTCAAGTAAAGTTCAAACCCAGCTTGTGTTCACATAAAATTAGTAAATATAAATAGAAATATTAATAGAATTTTTTATTGGTATATTACGATGACCTTTACCGATAGAATTTTTCATCCCTATATCTATTAGTAACACCAAAAGAAAGATTCCCTTAATATATATCAAGGGAATTGCAGTGGAAAAATAATAATAAAAAAAGCCAAATAATACGATGATGTGTAACTTTTACAGATAATATTACCGACATGATTAACCTAACGGTAAAGTACATCTGTAAATATACCAATGGAAAACTTTATTAGTATATACCGAGGGAATTACTAAGGGTATTGCAGTGGGATTCAAAAAAGTTTAATCGTATAGTAACATGATATTTTTAACGACAAAATGACCAATGAAGTTAGTGACGGAATAATTCCATTGGTAATGTTATCAGTGATATTTAATTTATGACCTTCCTCTCACACTTCTTCATTTCTCCTTCTTTCTTATGCATTTTGTTTTGCAACAAACAACCACCCCCCTTCAATCTCAACACAATTCAACCTCCCGCAACAAATCAAACAACCACAGTTTCAAATTTTATTGAGGATTCTCCATTCTAAGTAAGTAAATCTATCTTTTTTTTTATTTGAACTCAATTTTAAAATGTTGATTTTTTTGTGTATTTTTTGTAGTATATATATTTTATTTGGGTGTTTACTTGTTTATAGTTTTTTCTCATACAAATTTCTTGTATGGATTTATGATTTGTACATGTTACAGTTTGTTTTAGATTTTGTAAAATTATATTTGTTTATAAATTGATGAAACTTATGTTGAATTTTTGACTCAGGTGTTTTGTGATGAAATAAATAATGGCTTATTTAATGGGTATGTTTTATATTTTTTCAATTTTATTACCGAGTTGAAATTTTGGTAAATGTATAGAAATTTAAATTTATATAGATAATTGATAATAAATTAAGAGTACATTTAAAATAGATTAAATAAGTTTGAGCTAAATCAATATTTTTACAAATTATTTAGTTAATTAATACATGTTGTCATCATTATTTTATATAGGTTTGATAAAAATAATGGATGATTATTCATGGATGTATAGAGATTCACCCAAAGGGTTACAAATGATGAATGATTATAATAGGGTTCAGAGTTTTATTAATTATGCACTATCCAATCTGAGAAATATTAATGAAAGGGGTATTAGATGCCCATGCAAGAGGTATAAAAATAAAAAATTTCTCGATCCAGATGCTATAATTATGCATCTTCTACAAAAAGGGTTCATGAAGAAATATTTGTGTTGGTATGCATATGGAAAACCATATGTTCCTCACGATACAATGGTAGAAATGATGGTTAGGTCAATATCTAGTTCTAGCAACGTGCATGAAGTTATAGATGACAATAATAATCCTTATAAGAATATGGTTATTGATGCGATAAAAATGAATTAGGGTCATAACAATCAATGTCCAATAGTAGATGGAGAACTTAATGTAGGCGCGACCTGATTTTTTTATATTTTAAAAGATTCTGACAAATTATTATGGGATGGTTGCAAAAATCACTGTAAATTATCGGCGCTTACAAGTGTTCACTATAAAGTCAAATCATGGGTTGTGTAAGACTGGTTATGGCATAATTGTTGAATGTGTGAGAAGCATTTTACCTAAAGGGAATATATTAAAAAAGAACTTATATGCTGCTAAGTCCATGATGAAACCTTTTAGTATAGAATACCAGAAAATTGACATGTATTCAAATTTCTACATGTTGTACTTTCTTAAAAATATAGAATTAACTAAGTGCTGAACATATGAGCATTCTTGTTATAAACCCATGACTAACAGGAAAAGACTCTTTTCACACACATAAAACTTAGATACTTCCCAAACACACCTAGATTGCAGAGGTTATTTATGTCACTAAAGATTGTTGAGCACATGACATGACACCAATCATGTGATGCAGTAGATGGAGCGATGGCGCGGCCCTTTAATTATGAAGCCTGGAAACACTTTATCATTGTGCATCCTTAGTTTTAAGTGGAGATAAGAAATGTGCATCTTGGGTTATGAATAGACGGATTCAATCTATTCTGGGCATTTGGTACTCCTTATTCTTACTAATCGGTGATACTCACGGTTTATAACTTGCCTTCGAGAATGTGTATGAGGCTGGTGTTCATGTTTCTATCTACGATCATACCCGATCCTAATATTCCAAGTTAGAATATAGATGTTTGTCTTTGACCGTTGATTGATAAATTGAAGCAGTTGTGGTCATTCGGGGCTTTGACTTATGATGTATCGAGGAAAAATATTTTTGTTAGCAAAGTTGAAAGGGATATTGCATTGCCGCTTTTTTCGGGTGAAGAATTGTATAACATGGTGTTAGAGTATGATGACATTATGTTTGGTTTTTAATCTAGCAAGTAAAAAAATTTTGGTTTTGATTTGACCCATAATTGGGTAAAACAAAGTATTTTCTAAGAGCTTTCTTATTGGAAGACCAATCTCCTCCGTCATAACCTTGATGTCATGCACATAAAAAGAACGTGTTTGGGAACATTTTCAAAATGATTATGGATATAAAGGGGAAAACAAAGGATAACATCAAAGCTTGAATGAATATAACCTTGTTTTATCACTGAAAAAAATATATAGTTGGTTTATGTTAGGTCATGGATCGCAAAGCCTAAAGCCAGTTTCATCTTAGATAAGAATGCATAATTACTTGTCTACCAATGACTTAAAAGTTTGTGTTTTCTTGATGGACATGCCTGAAAAATATCAAGGTTGATGAATTAAGAGGATTGCATATTGTATGGAATAAAGAGCCATGACTACCACGTGTTTATGCAAAAACTCAATCCATTAGTTTACCAGGATTTATTCCCAAAGTGAATATGAGATGTACTCAAGGAGATCAATCACTTTTTTAGAGATATATGCTCCAACAAGTTATAGACACAACACATGGAGAGGCTTGAAACAAATATCGTTTAGACAATATGCAAATTTGAGATGATATTCCCTCTATCATTTTTCAACTCGATGGAGAATCTACCTATACATTTACCATTTGAAGTAAAAGTTGAAGGCACAATCCAATATAGATGGATGTATCCATTCGAGAGGTTAGGGATTATACATGCATCGTAATTAAAATTTTATTATCTTTCTTTATATATTTCAAAACATTCATTTAATTCCATACATGTACCTGTTCAACCTTAAGAGAAAAGTAAAAAACAAGGTGTGTGTTGAGGCTTCGACATGCGAGACCTATATTATTGAAGAGATATCAACATTTATCTTGTACTATTTCGAGCCTCAATTTAGAGTAAGAATCAACCATGTTCCAAGACATGACGATGGTGGGAAAATATCTTTGTGTAAGAACTTATCAATATTCTCTCATCCTAGATTACCCATACCAAAAAATGATGTGAGGAAAATATATTTGTCAGAAATAGAATTCATACAAACACATAATTATGTGCTATTTAACTATGATGAATTAAGATTTTTTATTCAGTAAGTATACTACTTAACATGTCATTATTTTTAAACAATTTATCTCTCATAATATTATAAACTAATACATTGTTAAATTCCTTATAGGCAATATTGTCAATATTTAGTGTCTCGACACTCATAGCTAATTAAATCTTAAATCTTTCGATTACAAGAAGAACAATTTTCCATATGGTTTAGAACACATGTAAGTAATGTTTAATTATTCTTATCTCTCGGGATACTTAATTTCATTACACATTTCTCATTAACTATTCATGGTTGTACTTTATGTACCAAGTTTATCAATTAGGAGGGAATGCTAGTGTTACTTTGTCTTTACTAAGTCTAAGTCCTGAAAGAAAAGTGAAGTGCTATAACATGTATTTCGTCAATGGACATGTGTTTCATACTGAAGAATATAGGTAGAGTAGTACTAGAACAAGTATTTCGTCAATGGACATATAATAATGAAGTTTGTGTTAAGTGATCGAGTTTTAATGAGTTTGAAGTTGACTATTATGAGAAGTTGGAAAAAGGTCATTGAATTGCAATATTATAGCGAGCATAATACATAATTTTTATTTAAATGCTATTGGTAGAACACCACTGATAGAGGAATCAGAGTATATCTTCATCATGGTTTGGTCGAAAATAATTCAAAAGTTAGACTCCGCAACATCAACAATGTCTTTTTTTTTTGCCAAGCAATCAATGCCAGTAATTTTATTACACATACATTCTTTCCTTTAGAATGATCATTCAAGAGTTGATTGGTTATTCGTAGTGAAAACCAAACTCAGGGGTATTGTTGAGGTTGTTCCGGATGACAACAATGAATTAACTGTGGGAGATGATATTTTTCAACTTGGTGAGCTAGTTGATCCATATCGAGTTGCTCCATCTAATGACTTGGAAAAAAACTCAAAATTTTGCATCGCCGAGAATATTTTTGTTGATATTGATGTTGATGCTGATGAGTTGAATGTTGTTTTGAGCTCCAACGCACATACAAAAGTCGATGAAGATAATAATGATAAAATCAATGTAGAAGATTGCGATAGAGATAAAGATGAGTCAATTGACGAAGAAGAAGACAATTCTGATTAATTTATACAACACGAATGTGTAATTTCATAAACAAGAAAGTAATATTTATGAACGAAATCCAGTTCAATGTAATGACAATGATGTTAATTTATTATTGAATGACAAGGAAATATTTATTTTATTATTGTGGTGTGAACTAGTGTTATTGTGTTGTGTGTGTAACAATGAATTTAAGTATTTGCAAGATGGATAGATAGGGAATACATATACAAGTTGACATCAGACACTGTTTTACACCGATGAAAATATCGACGGAATGTATCTGTCGGTATACTCCAGAGACTATGAGAACTGTTCCTCTTCTTACTAACACTGTTCACGGTGTTCATTACATACAATTATACTTATAATGTGTTTGTCAGTATATTCCAGAGACTATGAGAACTGTTCCCCTTCTCTCATTTTCCGTGACAATGTTCACAGTGTTCATTACACACGGGTATATCGATGGAATATGTTCGTTGGAATATTCTAGTGACTATGTAAACTATTCACTTATCAATGAGCTGATAATATTTAGAGGGGTTTTCTGTTGATTTTTTACGGGTTTACCGACATGTTTGCAGTTCCATTACCACGCATACTAACAGTTTCATTCCATTGGTTTTGCATTCGAAGCGGATGATAGGATTTTTTTTATTACATCCAATTTTTAGTAGTTGTTTTTTATAAATATATTTAACTGATAATATTTTTTTTCTTGCAATTTACAGTTCTTGGACGTGAGCGAAGCTCGATGGGTAACCGGGTGCTGCATTTTATGGATAGCCAAGCTAAGCACTTTGTGGTATGCTGGTTTTCAACTATTTTTTTTGTTAAGTTATTATTTCCTTAAATTTGATGAATTTATTTTTTCTTTTCAAGATACATATAACAGTCAGTTGAAGGAGAGATACGAGGATGATTCTTTGACCCATCCAGATCTCAATCTTAATTTATGGTTGGAAGTAAGATCCTTCAGTGGATCCGATAGAAATCGGGTGTACGGACTCTCTAACATTACGGCTAAGAACTTGTGGATGACCTATAGTG
>Ga0325403_1005621_pt1 | contig 11856 bp, 9 predicted proteins | sample PopdelMetagenome_19_FD_205665 | JGI IMG/M metagenome (GOLD analysis project Ga0325403, IMG submission 205665) | Populus deltoides microbial communities from Bellville, Georgia, United States - Xylem-PdKOR-R4 | ecosystem: Host-associated > Plants > Phyllosphere > Stem > Wood/Secondary xylem...
GAGGGATGTTGAAGAACACCACTGGATAGCAGAGTTGCTGTAGCAAGGTTCTGGAAATAACTTTCAAACATATGGAATACCTTCTAAACCTAGAGAAACAGAAAACGGCTTTACATGCAAGTGCAAAAAAATAAATCAACGACAAGTATAACTAAAATTATAAGAGTACATAATCTTATCCACCACCATTTTCGGAGTCCAATTGCTCACGGCTTACAAGAACACCCTCATCCCACGTCTCAACATACCTGTGCACATAGAGAATTTGGGGTCATGCAAGTCAAAAATATTAGTGTTTACACCTAAAGAAGTGCTCCACTTGAGCTCGTGCAAGAAGAAGAAAGATGTATCAGCATGAATGTTCCAGACTTCATAGATTGCATTTATACATGTGAATCTCGTGTAAATATGTAGACGTGATGTTTATTAATACAATACCAACGTTCATTGCATAACAAAAGGATTATGCCAGGAAATGAGAACAAATTATTGAATAATTATTTTGCACAACATGCCAAATCAATGTTATTGAAGACTGGCTGAAATTAAATAGTGTTCCATAGTGAATTGAGTACAGACCTTGCTCCATCAACATCAATACAAAGGAAGTGGCCATGTCGCCATCCATCTTGGAAATGGCCAAAAAATACATCACCAAACTTTGAATAGAAGCGGCTTTCACCATTGGCCTTTCCCTTCCAAAAGTTTGCAAACCATCGATCCCCGGAATGAAAATAAAACCAGCCCTACACAACCAAGAAATGCAGAGCAACACTCAAAAACAAAGTTTGAATTGCAATTATTTCCATACCAACAATAAAGGATGCAGTGGCACTTCAGAAAGAAGGGGCCTGGACATAGAGGTTGGTCTTGATTGAAATTATTAAAGCATAATTTTTTTTTGTGGGGACATGAACGAGGAGAGGATATAGTGCATAGGCCCTTTGCCATCCTCAATAATGAAAGGTGCAGCAGCAGTTCAGAAAGTAGGGCCCTGGATGTAGAGCAAAGAAAATGCAATGCATATATGTTGGTCTTGGTTGAATTTATGGAAGCATTTTTTCTTTTGTGGGGACAAAATGAGATGAGGATATAGTGCATAGAACCTTGCCATCCCCATATCGCCACCCCCACAACGCACAAACCCACCACACACAGGCACATGATGTGGATGTGTTTTGGATATTGCCTCTTACTAAAGATTCCCATCAAAAAGATTCCCAACGCAGTCGGAACGTGTACCAAAAATCAGCACTTCTTAGGACTATGTTGAACCTATATATGTATATTTTAAGCTTCAAAATGCTTCCAAATGGTGGTTAATGTTATAGAGCCATCCAAGATTAGAGATTTTAGTGTTAGAAATAACCAAGATATTGCCTTAATGCAGTCACTAAGAATCAATTCTATCTAAATTTGGCACAAAACACAGAGCCTCATAATGCTAGAGAATGATGAAGTTGGTCACAAAGATTCTCTTCTTTTGAAGGTCATCGGTCAAGCTAGAAAGAGGAAGAGGTGAGACACATGAGACCAACCTTGCCATGCATTACATCATCCCTCCATGATCCCTGGAATACATCCCCATTGCTGAAGTAGAATGTACCTGGGCCTGATCTCTTACCATAGCGCCACAAGCCATCATAAATGCTTCCATCCTGAAGGATCAGACGGCCCTGCATAATAACTTAATAAATGGGTTCTGGTTTCTTATACTACAGATGAAACAAATATCACCAGAAATTGAACTTTCTGAACATTCTGGGGCTATAGCAAAGTACCTTCCCTTCTGGCAGACCTCCTTGGCACCGCCCCCTGTAGACGCCTCCCCTGTATTGCATTTCCATAATAGGACTCCACTTCTTTGGTGAATCTCGCTCAGCTTCCTGTGTGAAAATCGGAATCAGAACAGAAATAGATCGACTAATCTCAATGATATAGAGGAAAGTTTCTTGATTACCAGAAAGAAAGAAGAAAAGGTAAAGTATTTCAGGTTCATGGTTGCCTGTAAATATCTGAGTGAAATTATGGTTTCTTTGTCAAAAATTACAGTAATTCAAATAAAGGAGTTCCAGCTTAGGAAAAAAATAAAAACAAAAGACAACGCATGGCCATTGAACTGTTTTTATTTCTTCAGAAAATCAGTTTATAAGGAACTAGTGTTTCACTATCTTTCACTCCATGGTGATGTTACCAAACATGGTTTGAATGTCAGATAACCATTTCGAAGAAGACCCACCACTAACCAACTCCATCTAAACAGATTAAATGCAACAACAATAAATTTGTAGAATTAGTAGAAAATATTGGAGTATTAGAGTTTCATGGTTCTCTCTTTTATGCACAGATAATAACCACACATTCCAATTTATAACTAGCAAATTTAGATGACAAGACATGAAAATGGACAGAATTTTCCGTTTAAAATTAAAAGCTGCTCAGATTATTATACTAAAGTACTAGCACGTACAACTTTCTTCTAGAAACAGGATTATTCCAACAATCAGCCAACAGAAACAGAATGTCTAGCTTCAAAAAAATAGCTTTTCAGATTAGAACCCAAAACTGGACTTGCATTTTTGGATCTGTTTTCATGAGATGGAAATTACCAGCATAGATGCAGCACGAGCAGAAAGAATTCCTTGCTTTTTAAGCACATCAGGATTTTTACCCTTTAACAGTGTGGATGCATTATTATAAAAATCCCTCACTGCTACAAAACCTGCATCACCCCAAGAAGGGATATTTGAATTAACAAGTGCCTGTCCTTTGAAATCATCCTCGGTTTTTGGTTCTGAGAGTTCTGTGGCATATGAGATGTTCAGACTGCCTTTCGACTCTTCTGAAGGTCTTACACCAACTGGAAGTTTGAAGATGCTCATATCATCAAGCACTGGAGTGGCTCCGGCCCTTTCTTTGGCCCACTCCTGTGCAATCTGATATCCCGGCCCCATATTCCTACTAATGAGTGGTTCCCTTTGGAAAGCAGGAGTTTCTACACGTATGTAAACATGGTGTCAAACAAAGAAATTTAAGACCTCAAAATAGATTAATCCAAGGTGCTTTAACCAATTGAAATTTGTGTTGTCAGTAGGGACTGATACAATAAGGAACTTTTTGGTGCAACCTTCCATGTTTTGATTGTAAAAATTAGAAGACTCTATCGTATCTTCTTCTAATAGGCCAACCCCATCTTCTTCAACTTCATTGTTGTAATTCCTAAAATACCAAAAAGCAAAAATATTAGAAAAAATGATGGACTGTGTGTAAGAGATCTCAATATAAACCAATGCTCAACAGCACCTTGAACTATAAATGTCAACATAATCACTGCCTGATACCCTCTCGGAGTCCTTGGAGTGCTTGTCAACACCATTGACTAAACCTTCTACAGAACTTATATTTTCCACCAAACCAGAGTCTGGTGAATCTATCCCCTTCGATAGCTGTGCATCTTCCATATCTTTTCCTTTGTTGCCACAAGGAGGTTTTTGGTGGGATATCCTCAGAAGTTTAACAACAAAAGGGAAATGCTGGGCCAGTTTAGAGAATATGCTACTTTTCTGAGGAGCCTGCTGCTCGATACAGCTGGTAATCACATAGAATTAAAATTAAAATTAAAATTGAGAAGAAAATGCATAACCCTAAATATAAACAAAACCATCACAATTAGCAATGGTACACTGAACATTTACATAGGAATAAGGGGGTGGGGGAAGACTGAAGATAAAACCAAACAACGAAACCACAGAATTTAAATGAAATACCACGCAGCTCTAGGCAATAAAAGAGGTAACTAGAACTACAACAATCATAACTAATGTGATGCAAAGTAGCTTTCTTACATTTTCATTATTTCCAGAAGAACGGTTATCACTGGAAAAGGCTTTTACAGATTTTCTCAACATTGAGAGACTGTTATATATTCCATAATCAAATGTCAAAGCAAAAGGGGAGCGAACACTAGTTTGTGGCCTAACTAACTCAACTCAAGAATGATTGATGATATTCCAAAATCTATGCTGACAGAACAGCATATTAAGGGATACCAACTCCAACCATTTCACAAGGAATTGAGAATCAAGATTTAATCAATTCAAGTTTTTATATGCAGAGCAAGGATTCTTACCCTACAATAACAATTGTTGTTACCAGCATGTTGGGCTCCAGATTAGGCTCATGAGCTGTACAAATAATGATTTCCCCCGTGTAATTTGCTGTTCGTCGGAAAGTAAGCAGAGAGGCATGCACATCTTTGTCGTCCATAAGAACTGAACTTGCAATAATGCATATAACAATTCCATTTAATTCCTGTGCACAACAAACAACCAAAGAATGCTTATGCATCGAGAAAAATGGCTATTCAGTCTTCATATGTCAAGCAAAATAGTTATTTAAAAATATCTATCATTGCATAAGGCAGAAAAGAAGAAGCCATGTCTAGGATACAAGTGCAATCAACACTTGCTGAAACAGTTAAAGGCAAAACTTTTGCAAGTTCTCCACTCAAATTTGTTTTAATTATACCTTAACACCGGCACCAATGAAAGGGCAATCATATAGAGCCTGTATAATCGAACTTCTAATGCTGTTGCCGGTGCCAAATCCAATTTTTGCTTCTTTGTAGCTCTCCAGTATCTGTACATGGTTGGATTAGCTTCAGAAGATAGAGCAGAAAAATAACGCAGAAAAGAAAGCAGACAAATAACAATCTATGAGTGAGAAAATTTGTTTAAACTTGAGTAAAAAACTGAATAAAAAACAAAACAAAACAAGAAAGACAAGAACAATTAAAAAGCATGAATAACTTGCACAAATGGATATAGTCACAGAGACTTACTTTTATAACTTCTGAAACTTTGAGTTCTTTCACATTATTATGCACTGCATCAATTATTTTCTGGTGCATCTCCTGAAAACGTACCAGTAATAACCAAATTAGAGGAACCATGGCATGAATATTGATTGTCAAAGAGAAAGGACAGAATGCATGCTAACCGAGACAAGAATAGAGATGGCATTTATGGCCAATAAAACAGCACTGTTTGCAGACTTCAAGGCCTCATCTAGAGTGACCAAGTCCTTTTTTAGGAGTGCATCAGTGTCAATATCTGTAATTACAAAAAACACATATAAAGCTTATCAGGCTTACCAGTCTCCTAGCAGCCCCAGTTGTATAGATGATAGTCTACTTTTTATATTGAGCAAAAACCATGAGTTAAATATGACTTAGTCCCTATAGTTTAATCCAACTAATTAACTAGTCCTTATGGTTTCAGAAACTATATATTCAATCCCTTTACTTTTAAATTCGTTTATAACTTAAAGCTTTCATTTACAGACATACAAAGATAATCCAGGCCTAAAGGGGAAAAAAGAGTGAATTCCCAGAAATAGCTTTGGCCACCAGCAAATAACCAGCTATTTTACTAATGAAACGGTGGCAAATGTGCCAGAGAAAACTAAAAATAGAGGTCATAATAAACAAAGACTTCTAGCTGGATTTGTGTAAAAAGATGAGTTATTATCGAATGATATACCGCATTGCTTACCAATACAGAAATTTGTATACTCTTGAAGCTTTCCTACCAAATCTTTCACCTGTGAAATGATAGACAATCACAATGCTGAGGCAAATACTTGATTAGAAAGCCAAATCACAAAATTGTTGCTTCAGACACGCTACATGTGACAAGGGTATAATCTCAATAATTATGGAAAATTCTTATTGATGATATACATTAGACAGTGGAGAATGGAACAAATAATTAACATATCCAACCCCAACAAATTTGCAAGGCTTAGTTGGGTGAGTTGGGTAGAATCTATAGCCAAGAAGTTGCAGCTTTCTACCTCCTAAATCCCATGAACTGAGTCAGAAACTGAATAATAAAATTCCTAAAATTAAATACTCAAATAATAATCCTTCATGTGTTTCTTGGTTCTTTATCAACAAGAGAAAGAGTCTCCTAATTGACATAATTAAACTCCCATGTGTAAAGTGCAATGGAAAGGAAATCTTCCTCTCCCAAAGAACAGTGAAAGAAAACAAAAGGAGGTTTCAGATGTCTTAGTCAACAAACATCCAACAAATTTCTGGCCTACCCAGCATAGGCAGTTCTTTGAAATCACCTACACAAATTAATACTATTTCAGAAAAATGACATATTTTCAGCCTGTTATCTCCTGAAGTTATTGAGTCGGTTAACATGACAAAATGAGCAATGACTGTTATCACCACAATCAGAAAAAATATACCACATTATAAAGTATTGCATGCAACTTAAAATAATGAACAAGGGATTTTCACTGTCAGACGGAGAGGTTGTTGGGTAGCTTCCAAGTTTTGCGACCATAATTTAATGCACACATATGAATAGATACAACTGCAAAGAACATCTTCCAGTGGATTATCATTGACGAATATTTTTATTTTTTTTACAGTAAAAAAGCATCTGACATCAACAGTTGCCAAATACCATACCTCATCTTGGCGCCTTTGTCCTTCAAAACTGAAAGGCTTTAGAAAAATAGCGACAGTAAATCCATTCCTGAACCTCCTTGTTTTAAGAATATCAATTGCTGTAATATGATCCAAGCCATATCCTGCACTAGCCACCTAGAGGGGGGGAAATCACAGCATTGTAAGATTTCTAGTTGAGAATGAGGAAGCAATTAGCATGATACAATTTTTCTGGTTTCTGTTTATTCATTAAAATCAGATCCTAAAGTTAAGTTTTCTTCACAGACCCAGTTATATACAAAAAAGTGTTGGAAATATAATGGCATACGTTAAAGAGATATGCAAAAGTATTAAGAATTGAAAAGGGCAAGGTGGGACTTGAAAGATTATATTTCAGAGGATACACTTTCTTAACAAAATCCATTTGGGCAAGCTAGAAATTTCTCAGTTCACATGCTTATATGTTCTGACTACATCTCATATTTGATACACTAAAATTGTTTCCCCTTCTCATCAGTGTTCACAAATACTCCAATTGAGCAGACAAGATTTCTAAAGTTGGGGTCTTTGAATCTTTTCTTATTTCAGCAGGCAGCTATGAAGCATTTACGAGATTGACACCAGATAGTCAATATGACAAGTATTCTGATAACATCAATCATGCTTGTTGCGGTTGATAGAAGTGTAAGTCGATAGAGTATTAGATACTCCCAATGCATTGGTAGTTATCATGGTAGTTGCCCTCCATTGTAGCTATCAAGGCAGTTCCTCTTTTTGTTGTGAGTGGAGGAACAATACACAGAGCTGAGGGTGATAAATAATTTCACATGCCAGTCTACCTTCATAAGTATACTCATTTAGTTTTAGCAGATAACAATTTAATTAGAATAACAGCAGCCCAAAATATAAGAGAGTGATAGTTAAGGAATGTACAAACAAGGACAATGGCCTTTGAAGGGAACTTTAGAAATTGCGAAACTTCCATAACCCTTGGATTAACATCTGCAAACATTAATAAAAGAAGAACAAAAAATTGACTTATTGCTAAAAAACAAAAAGATTGGTACCTAACCTAAGAAAACTAGAAACGCAAACCTTTTTCAAGAACCCTTTCTTGCAACTGAACATTCACGGAATCTTTGGTCTGAATATTCCTGCCAGAAAAAGAAAAGCAAAAACAAATTAAGGAATTGCAAGAGGGTCTATGATAAAATAAAGTAAAAAAGAGACAAAGAAAGAATTGCGGCGATACCAAAATCGGAGGAGCGAAGACGATAACTGTAAAGGCGAGTCGAAACAGAAATCAACAACGGCGTCCTTCCTGCTGCCAATGCTTATTACATCAAGTAAATCGCCGGATTGTCCTCCCCCGCAAAAATTAACAGCGTCGCTTTTAAAACTCAATGAACCATCATCATCATCCTTCTCTGAGCTCACTTTAATTCGAAGACGACAACGCCTTTTGCAATTCAATCTCTTACGAAAGAAGCTGCAGCGATCCATGTAAAGGGCGGTTTTGGAGCAGAGAGAAACGGAGTGAATGCTCGTCAATACAGGAACCTCCATTTTTTTTATTTTTTGGAGAATTTGTTACATTTATTTATTTAAATAAGCGAGGGAGGGTTTAGAAAATGAGGAGGGAATAGAGTCAGAGATATCTGTATGTTATCCACCCCCAACTTAATAAATCAACTCAGCTGAACTGGGTGAAACAAACAGGGGAGGGGAGGGCTAGGAGAAGCGTTAAAACGATCCAAGGGTGGATGCCTCCAAGAACCCTATTTTAAACTTTTATCTGAATTTCCATTCTTGGCTGCTAACTCTCTCTTCTTCTGCTAGAAATATACTGGCAGGAATCAAATTAACCCGGTTAAAAATTCATCTCGGAAATGCATATATTTGTAAAAAAATCAGATGTGACTATTTTTTTTCAAAAACAAATGGTGTTTGTTAAAATAAAATTGGGTGTAAATTGATCGCAATTTTAGTCCTGTGGTTAAAGTGAAATCTGAAGAGTTTTACTTTTCGGTCTGTTGGTGTGATTCCAGCTTTTACTTTTCGGCCAAATTTATCTCTTCGGGTGTTTTTTTTAACATTACATACAACTAAAATATAATTTTAAATAATAATTTTTTAATTTAAAGTATGAGTTATAATCATGAGTTAAAAGCTTGAAATTTTAAACTGTTGAGTAAATATTTTTTTAATTGAGAGTATTAAATTGTTTTTTTTTTTTTTTGACAAAAGGACCCTAACAAAGATGTGAAAAATATTTAAGACTAGACTGATAAAATTTATTGATTTGACTTATTGAGAATGAGTGTGCAGGTTAAGAATTACCTTGAAATAAATATTTTTTTTATGTATGATGTGTGGTTTTTATTTGATGTTTTTGTTTTCAAATTTTAAAAATATAAAACTTGTTTATTTTGGTTCGAATTTAAAGTATGAAGCTCGAGCTCGATTGATTGATTTCTTGATTGTGACCTCAATTAATTTCACTGGCTCGTCCTTGACGCTCGACCAATCTCATCACTAGACATATTTATGTTCTGGCTTCAATAAGATAAATATTTCAAGTTAAAATTCCTCTGAACCAATTACCAATCAACAAAACTTAGGTGGGGTTAGATTACAGTAATAATTATTTTTTAAAATATTTTTTATTTAAAAATATATTAAAATATTTTTTTTATTTTTAAAATTTTATTTTTGATATTAATATATTAAAATAATGTAAAAATTTTAAAAATATTTTTTTAAAAAAATAATTTTAACTAATTCCTATTAAGGGTATCTGAGAGTATAGTTGTTGAGAGTATAGTTGTGGTTGTGTTTTAAAATATTTTTTATTTAAAAATATATCAAAATAATATTTTTTTTATTTTTTAAAAATTATTTTTGATATTAATGTATTAAAATGATTTAAATATATTTTTTAAAAAATAATTTTTAAATTAAAAAAATTAAAAATTAAAAAAAATTCAGTTTAGACAGCATTCGAAATACTTCCTTAAACCCAAATAATATGCGAGATTAATTTTGACGCATGCCACGAACATGAGCTTGTAATGTCGGTTCTTTTAAATTCCTTGTAAAGTCACGTCGACTAATCCAACTTCATCATTTTTTAAGTCAATTTTAAGTGTCCCTGTTCTTCAAGTTTTAAAAGACAATTGCACGTGTCCAATTTTCTTTTTCTCGTGTTTGTATTGAAAATTGTTTTGGATCAAGGTTCAACATTTTTTTTAATCAGTAATATAGGTATTTGAATTAACTTAGATTAATTTTATGAATTTTAAAATTAATAATCATATAAATTTTTATTGATCATGAAATTTATAATACTCGAACTGATAATTTTTAAAAAATAAACTTAAAACTAGACCAATTAAATTATACTCTTAAGAGTTATATTTTTTTAAAAAAAACACAGAGGAAAAGTATAATGGTTAAAGAAATTTGCTTCATTCCATGACTTTTTTTAATTCAAATTTAAAAACCAGTACGTTGAATAATTTATTTTTCTAAAAGGTATAAAGCCCCATGAACTATTGGTCAAAATGGAAACAGCTCCTGGACAAATTATCCGGCACTCGAAGTTCCTAAACAAAACCAAGTAGCTAACTAGTTAAATCCAGGTCTTCGTATAATCAGTGTTAACTAAAGCGTGTGAAATGCACGCGGTTATCATACCTTGACCTTTAAATTAGTTCAAATTAAAAAAAAAAAAACACAGAGAGAGAAGAAATATTGAAAAAAGAAAATAATTCCACTTTTTTTCATTAATTTTCATTCTGTTTTTCATATTCCATCCGTTTTTAAAGGTTGAAATACAAAAATCACGTGCATCTCACATGCCTGAATCAACACTAATTGAATGAAAATATAATTTTATCTAATAAAAAAAATTATAATTAGTTCTTCAAATTTGTTTAGGAATTTCAAGTGTCGGATGATTTATTAAAGGATTAATTCTGCTCTGATCAGCAGTTCAAAGAGATCTAACGTCTTTTGCATTTTTTTCTTGCCTCCGTATATGTGAATAAAAATTATTCTCAGTGATATTAAATACATATTAAAAAAAAAACTCAACAATCCTTGCAATTCATTTTTGAAGAATCAAAATAAACAATAAAATTAATTATTTTTACAAAGTTAAGAAAGTCTAGAATCGATTATCGAGAGAAAATAAAAATGTGAAATAGATATTTATTATATAAAGTAATTCAATAAATTTCTTTAAAAAAAAATCCTTCACGTGAAATAAATCTAGACTGCAACTTACCAGCTATGGTCTTGTTTTTTTTGTCCAGGAGATTCAAATTACCATTTTATTTGCTGGCATTTTTAAGGAATATATGTCCAGAATTTTACTCGACTCATGGGCTTTATCCTTAAAAAGGTAAAAAACAACGTGGGCCTAAAAGGCTAAATTTAGAAATAAAATTCAAAAACTCCAGATATTGATTTCCATGGCTACTTTATATGTATGGAAACTTAGTAATTTTTCATATCTAATAAAAAGAGAGAACATTGAAAATACTTCCATATTAGAATAACTAGTCTTGTTTATATAATAATTTCCAATCTCATCTAGAAATCAACAAGATTTTCTGAAAAAAAAATACTTACGATGTTTATTTATTTAAAATTTTATACAAAAATATTTTTTTAACCATTAAAATGTTGATTTTTTAAAAAATATTTTATTTTTTCAATCGCATTTAACTTGTGATTGTGATAAGAAAACTAAAAGCAAGGTATACACATAAAATTAAAATAACTTTGTGCCCCTGATACATCTACTACCCATTGTTTCATATTTATGTGGAACCCACCTTTACGTGATGAAATATATTGTACTATGCATTAAAACGCATAGGGACATCACTATGTTGATACTATATACATATAATAATTACATTGTATATCATATTATAGACATGGAATATTCATATTGTGAATCACACTGTAAATATTCAAAAAACCATGAGGGTATTGTCTTTTCTATATTTTATTTCAAAAGCTGCTAGCGCGTGTTGGATTAAGGCATGACTGTCAAACTTAAAGCTTTTGGGTTTGATATTGTTGTCAGACCCTAAACACTAAAAATATTTTTTATATTTAAAAATAATTTGTTATTGACTCGTTGCAAAATACGGGCCAATATGCAAATATGTATATACACTGGGAGAGATACATCTCACGTTAATTTTCTTGTCAATTTTAAATTTTCACGTATAAATAATACTAAGTTTTTAATATAATGCGAAGAGGTATTGTTATTGTTATTATTTTTACTACTATCAAGGGTGGTTTTTATTGCCTCGTTCAGTGGTATTTGATAGTGTAGTAGTGATTGTTTTTCAAAGTACTTTTCACTCGGAAAT
>Ga0325403_1005627_pt1 | contig 11852 bp, 4 predicted proteins | sample PopdelMetagenome_19_FD_205665 | JGI IMG/M metagenome (GOLD analysis project Ga0325403, IMG submission 205665) | Populus deltoides microbial communities from Bellville, Georgia, United States - Xylem-PdKOR-R4 | ecosystem: Host-associated > Plants > Phyllosphere > Stem > Wood/Secondary xylem...
CACGGGATGAAATTTTTATGCCAAATAAGATATTAAGAATGAAAGGGAAGACTATTTATAAAGTTGTAGATTAGGCAAGGAATAATTGCTAAAGGAATGCATATGAAGGAAATCAGATAGTGGCCTCGGCTGGTGTGTTATGTGTGCACTGGAATTATTTGTTAGGTGTGGGGAGGCAAAGCAAACCTGTCTTGTGGATCAACATCATTGAAGGTTAGTGCTCTTTTTGACTGGCGACGGCAGCTGTCATGGAACGTGTCTTTTTGTGGAGAGGTCTGCTGCTGCGAAGCTGGAGTCTGGATCTCAGATTGATCTACATTCAAGGGATCTGCAACGTTTGGTGTTGGAGGGGTGAAAGTCCTGGAACTTCCAGCAGACGTTATTGAGGCTGTTGTGTCAATATTTTTAATGGGGCTAGGTGGGTTAATAGATGCTTCAATTGATATGTCATCGAAGATGTTGCAAACATATATCTCACATCTGGCGAGAACAGATTTGTATGCTCCAAACCGAAGCTGAAATATTTTTGTCTTGTTTAATTTCTCAATCAGTTGAGGCGGAACAGTAAATGGATCAGTGAATTGTTTGTCGAACATCAAATGATGAGCTGAAGCATTGAAAAAATACTCAGCTGTCTTGCCAGAGAGAAGAAAATTCGTGACATCTTGACCATCGCTGACGATGCAATTAAGTCTGAACCTAAAAGATATGAAAAAGAGCTTCAGTTAAGAATGAAAGAAAAGCATGGGTTAATATATGTTTCAGCTGAAAACTCAAGGATGTTTTGGGATGTATTTTAGTTGAACCATGGGACTGGTGCAGAGGTTGGATAGTCATGCTCCATGCACCGTAAATTATTAGGGAGTCCAGAGAGTGGCTTGTTGCAATCTGGACAGCTTTGACACCACCATCCCTTGAAGAGATCATAATCAACTATGAAAGCCTTACATGTAAATCTTTCATTCTGCAGGTGTCAATTAAAGCACAAAGTCATAGAAATTTTTTTCATAAAAATGAAGGCTATGCAGTGTTTGTGATTGCCAACAGTAGTGTAAACATAATAATATACTTAGCTGGAACATTAGGAAATGAAATGAATAGAAATTAAAATTTCAAGTGCTAAGCAAAACTCCACTTTCGACCGATTTAGAGAATGAAAAATCAGTTTATGGTGTGCAATACAAGCTGAGATTTTTTATTTTTCAAAAAGAAAAAAAAACCTGGGCAAGAAGAAAGACATGGAGAGGTTTGTTCTAGAAAGGGTATATGTATGTTGGTAGGAGTGCTAATGCTAAAAAGAGAAAGGAAAGGTATAAAAGAAAAGGATTGGCAACGAAGAAATTGACTAATTGAATGATTGCGGAGTTTAATCACTGGATTGAATAGGAAGGAGAGGAGTTGGAGCTAGTTTTGTATCTATCAAAGAAAGAGTGCCAGTGGATCGGAAGAAGAAGGTTGGATAGCAGACCTTGCTTTTTCGGGATGGGTAGCAGTGTGAGTGTTTTATCTGAGAAGAGGATCGCATGTTACATCAGTGGATGGGAGGAGAGCAAGTGAAGTAGATGAGTTGAGTGGGAAGATTTGTTTACCACGTATATAAAAGGGGTCTGGAAGCAGCCATAAGATATAAAATTATAGTCCTTGAATCTTTATGCCATGATTCCTGATGCTAGATACTATATTTGAGGATCTATTTTTATTAGACAATTGGTGGACTTGGAAATCACGGCATGAGAGGAGTGATGTCGTGTTTCATTGATAACCTTATTGTAATAAGTAATATTTAAAAAATAACATAATAAATACCTTGTGTTCGTACGGGTCCATACAGAGGATCTCTCTTATTGTCCTTCTATTTTCATTCATCTGAGTTTGTAGTGACAGGACAGCTCCTGATGATGGAGGTAGCTGTTGTAAGTCAACAGCCATTTGAGCATAGCTACGGAAAGATAAAGGAAAAGGTGTTGAGAATGAATTTAAACAATAATACAAAAATTGAATTTGAAGAAATGCAAAAGGTTTGAAGAATATAGAAATTTACTAATGCTTGTATGCTAATAATTCTGGTATGTCCGGGTTAAAATACCAAACTGAAGCTGCAGTGCCGATTAAATTTGCAGATCCTATAAAAAATGTAATAACCACATAATTATCGATGTATATTTAATGTGAAGAGGTTATGAAATCTGAATTGAAAAGCTCATAACATTGAATGATGGCAGGCTTGATGATAGAACGAAGGAAACCTCTAAATTCAGAGACACGAAAACCAGCAAAAGCAACGATAAGAGGGGAATCTTGTTCTGCCAAAGAAGCGTCGTCAAAGGTTCGAGCAATGTCACCCCATAAAGTGATACGAAGCTCGTCGCCCCTAAACAAAATAAAAGTGTATTAGAGTAATGGTAGGAGGAATTCAATATAGTAAATAATTTGAATTTATCATTAACCGTATATTTTCTAGGATGAACTCCCTTTTGTCCTCAAGTGTTTGCCCTCGAACCAAAATCTTTTCAATTGGCTGTATTGCTTTCAGCCTACCAAGAACATCTATATAAATAATTGAAAAATCATGTTAGTGGAATGAAAAAACTATGCATGATACAGTTTGATACATAAGGGAAAGAATGAGGAATACCTGTGAGAAGTCTTGATCCCTTTTCTTTGTTAAGGATATGTGCAAAATCTGTGAAATTAAAGTAATATCGTGGAATTAAAAGTGGGGGAGAATTGAGGCGAGTGACTTTGGTGTCAGACTTAAGATCAATAACAGCTTCATGGCCAACAACAGCATTCAAGTACCGATTTTCAAAGTTGTAGAAATTTTTGACTTCATAATATTCACCTTCAATAATGATTGAAGAAAAATGTGCAGCATCTCTAGATTTGGCTGATCCTTGTATTGCACCACCCTTGTTCATTAAACAAAAGGCAAATAATTTGTGCCATTGCATAATTGCAAGGTTAAAAAATGTAGAATGATGGATGAGGAGAGAAAATAATATTGAGTATTGTAAAATTATAGCATTTGATTTTGATGTCTAAGCGCTAAAATCATTTTTTATCAATTATGTATGTATATGTTATCATCAAAAATTTGTTTTGTCAATGTAGACAATGAATGGTAGTTTATTCTTGGCTATAATATTAGAAAAAAATGAAGAGGCTTTTTGTATTGCAGCATGTTTTATCTGTGAATTTAGTTTAATGGCTTAGCTGCATGAATGTGGTCCTGTAATAATTTTAAATTATTATTGTTAATGAATGAATTTTTTCGGGCATGCGGACATAGGTATGGTTAGTCTACTAAGTGTGAAAAGACTATAGAAATAATAATAATAAAAGTATTTGTGTGGGAAAGTAAAAAAGGGACCAAACTTGGCAGTAGATTATGTAAGTATCTGAAGATGAGGATGCGTAGGGGATTGACTATATTTCTATTCTAGAATAGTTTGATACCTCTATTGGTCCTAGAAGAAGGGGCTGAAAAAAAACAAAAGCATGCAAGCAAAGGTAAGAATTTGAAGAAAACAATAATAAAGATCATATTAGTAGACATGTTGCATACCTCACGATCAACAAACAGGCAATTAAAGTTTGTTGCTTGTCCATTTTGTTTTGGAATCCAAACACGACATACCCGAGCTCGGATTAAAGGGTAGAAAACATATTTTTTAATGCTGTGTAAATGAATAGTCATCACTCTGCATTTAAAAAAAGCAAGGAAAAATTGAACAAATAAGTGAATAATTAAATATGAAATTAAAATATAAAGATAGCAATAGATTCATGAATATAAGGAAATGGAATTCAGATCATGAATACATGTGTATGGCAATTGATTATTTTCATACATGTATGGCAGAGGTGAAAGTAGTATATGAAACAAATTATTGGTTAGGAAGAACAATAATTAAACATGAGATTAAAATATAAAGATAGCAGCAGATCCATTAATATAAGGAAATGCAATTCAGATCATGAATACAAGTGTATGGCAATCGATTATTTTCATACATGTATGGCAGAGGTGAAAGTAGTATATGAAACAACTTAATGGTTAGGAAGAACAAAAATGAGGAATTAGCATGTCTACTCATTATAGACAGTAGTAGTATTTTATGTATAAAAATGTTAAAACATTGGAGAAAAGCCTCAACGATAGCAGAATGAGACATAAATGTAAAGACACTTAATGGGCAATGCAAAAAAACAGAAGACTCCTTTTCATAATATGACAGGGCAGAGGCAATGCAAAACATGCAGACAGCAAGATGAGCATAGCCCCTTTTCACAACACAATCTTAAAAACAACTAAGAGGAACATATTCTAACCTTGAAGTCCAAGCCTTCTCCTGAAAGACGATATGATAAAGGAACAACGAACTGCAAAGGAAAGCACAACAAATGATGGCCACCCGAATACTGAACAAACAAAAGTTGCAGGAAAACACACCTTCAAAGACTATAAGAGAGGCGGGAGCTGAGAGAACTTTGTCGTTAAAAATACCATTTCAAAAGAGCACCATCGCATGCAATTAGACAATCAGAAACCACACTAACCAGAATAGAAATGACAATGAAAATTGAACAGGAAACAATGAAAACGGGGGCAAGCCTATGTGAATAATGATGCCAATGCCACATCCATTTAATGCACCACTAAAGAAGATTAGCCAGCTTGACTTTATTCCAAATAAAACCTGAAAACATTTAATGCACCATTAAAAAAACACTGGCTAATTTGATATTGTCCAAATGAAACTTGAAGACGTGTAGGCTCATTGCTTCTTTGCATGGCATTTTAATTATTCGAAAGGTGATTACATGTCAAATCATTCAGCATATCTTGAACTCTATAATAAAAATTATAACTATAGGACCAACGTGAGACGTGCTTTTTAAATAATAATAAAAAAAATTCAGAAAATATAAATAAATAAATTTAAAAATAGAAAAAAATATTATAAAGTTGCAAGACTCCTAGCTCACAATGTTACCCTAACTTGACAAATATCTATCAATAATACCAACAATAAATAATTTGTGAATAAACTAAAGGCACGTGGAAAATAAATTTTAAAAAAACATATGGTTTAAGTAACCTTTCTTTGAAAATAATATAGGAAATATTATTTTTATTTTTCTATAGGTATAACTAGTTATTTTTTAAAATCTCTAGAACTAGTGTATATTTTAGAAATATTTGTCTCTTTAAAAAACTAGATGGCAACTTTATTTTTTATATTTTTCTTTGATTTTCAATGGTCTTGATGTAAATTTTATTTTCACGTGGTCACGCAACTCATAATGAAGATGATAATTTTCTTAAAAAATTGAATAATTAGGTTTGGTTAAACTTTGACCTAGAATTAACAAATACCTAAAAACTAGAGGTATTAGATGATTGCAAATGACATCAAAAGGTCAATTATACCTTCATATGTCAGATATACTCTGTCACAACAAAGAAAAAGAAGTTTGCTTAAACAAAATTGAATTTCATAAATATCTAAAGGCTACTCCAAACTTGCAGCAAAATAAAACATAATATAGTTTAAGATAATAACAATAATGGTCTTATATTGGGCTGCAAACCAATAGGCCTTAACTAAAACTCCGTTAAGTATAAGCCTAATGCCTAAAACAAGCTTAAACATTGATTTTGGGCCAAAACAAACCCAGTGTAAATAAAAGCCGTAAAAATAAAATATAACTATATCAAATATTAATTAAAACAATAAATAAACCTTAAAAACATTCAGATTAATACAAGTTATCAAAACAACCCAAAAACCATATCTCCTTGCATTGGATCCCCTGAAGTTGATTCTGAAACTTGTAGAAGAAAGAGTGTCCTTTTATGTCATGCATTAATTCTCTTTTCTTGCTTTAAAGATGTTGTTTTGAATGCTGAAATTTCTTCTTTTTTCCAACTATTATAAAAAACATATGAAGGAAAATAGTTGAAATTATCTCCTTTAAATAGTCTTCCATAATCTATTTTTTGAATAAGAAAATCCTATGCAATTAAAAAAAAAGGAACAATAAAAGAATCTCAAGTCGTCTTACCGCCACATACATTCCATGATAAGTATGGGATTCTTGCAAACTATAAATAATATTTGTTTTCATATATGTCTCTTTATTTAACATGGAATTCTTGTAAAATATGTAAGCCAATATCTACCACACATGTTTCCAAGAGCATTAGAAAATCCTTGTATTGACTGAAATTCATAATACATAAGGAAACAATATTTCTTCAATTTTCACACATTCCTGACATATTTTAGTTATGACTTCAAACATGTCGTTCTCTTTCTTCCAGATAAATTATTAAGCCCACCACATATTGACTGAAAGGTATTAATATCTATTTTCCAACCTAATTGGAATCTTAGCAAAATTAATTATGTAACTCTAAATATAGTCCAAAAAGTAGATGAAAGTCCAGATAGACAGATTTGACAAGATTCATCCAGTAAATTCGAGTATCTGAAATAATTCTTATCAAACTCCGATTGCTTTGAAATTTTAACCTAATGTAGAACAACATATATAGAAACACTTGTAAAACTTTTAGTTCAATCTCTCAATCAAATTAAAATTTATGCTTAATAGTATAAAACTAGATATAAAAATATTTTACGCTAAAATCTGAATCTTTATTTTAACAATTATATATATTGGAATGGACCATATCAAATGATTCGATGTCTAAAATTATGTACGGGAGCCTCTGTTACCGCACTATTTTTCTAATGGCGTAGCAGAATAATCCAAATGCCGTGTTGATTATTGAAATATTTATATGGAGAGAACTATTTTGCTACTGCTTATATATGATTATTGTATTTTTTTTCCATCTTTAACTACTTGGTAAGTGAATTGAAATCCGAATTAAATAATGAAGTTTCATTGACACTCGTATGTTTTTTTCACCCCCTTCCTTACCACAACAATCATTTTGTTGTTAGTTTGGAATTTTTTAAAGGTTAAGATTTCTAAAGATTTTTTTTATTACAAGAACAAGAACATTTAGGAATGTATTCCATGATTGCCCCCGTTACACATCGGGTTAGATCAATTTTTTTTGAATGTAAAATAAATATTTGGGTGTTGTTAATGTGTTTTTTAACATAAAAAAATTAAGTTATACGAGGATTGATCTAATATGATATGATCGACTTAATAGGTACAAAAACAACTTGAAAAACCGATACAAAAAATATTGTTTGACTAAAAAATATATATAAATGATATTTTTTTTTTTTAATATTGAAACGGCAACATACTAAATTGAGTTATACGAGGATTGATCTAATATGATATGATCGACTTAATAGGTATAAAAACAACCTGGAAAGCCGGAAAAAAAAATAGTTTGACTAAAAAAATCAAAATGATATCTTTTTTAAAATATTGAAACGACAATATACTAAATTGACTCCAATCAACTCAAATTAACCTGTCAAATCCATTACATAAATCATAAGACTCTTATAACCCTATAAAAAGCACAGAAAAAAAATATATTAAATCTAATTTTCAATCAACTCAATGTTGAAGTATGAAATTGAAAATAAGATTCAACTAAAAAAAATAAGTTGAGTCAACCTTAGTTAACTTGTCAAGCCTAGATTATGAGATCGGGATAACTTATAGAAAATAAATTATAAAGCTCAATTCTCAATCAACTCAATGTTGAAAGAAGAAATAAAAAAATCAACAAAAAAGGACAAAAAAACCATATGAGTCAATCGAACAAATCTGTGATCTAAATCATGAGATTAAAATAATCTCGTATAATACAAATCAAAACAAATTATGAAGCATAATTCCTAACCAACCCAATATTAAGGGATGAAATTAAAAAAAAATCAACTAAAAAAAACGCGAGTCAACTGAGCTAACTTGTGACCTGGACCATAACACTGTGATAACCCTATATAAATTAAATAAAAATAAAATATAAAAAAAATATTCTCAATCAACCGAATATTGAAGGATTAAATTTAAAAAAAATTAAAAAAATCAAGTCTAGCTAGGTTAACTTGTCAAAATCAGATTAGGAGATTAGATAACTCCAAAGAAAGTAAATCGAAAAAAAAAATTATAAAGTCTAATTTTTAATCAATCAAATATTAAAGGATGAAATTGATATAAGAAAAACTTAATTAAAAATGGAAAAAAAAACTGAGTAAACTTGGTTAACTTGAAAAGTTCACAATCTAAATTATGAGATAATAATAAACTCATAGAAAACAACCTAATAAAAAATTATAAAGTTTAATTCTCAATCAATCTAATGTTAAAGAATGAAGTTGAGAAAAAAAAATTAAAAAAAATAACTCGAGTCAACACAACTAACTCGCAAAGCTAGCAACCTGACTGTGATAACTCCATATAAATCAAATCAAAACAAAACAAATTATGACATGCAATATTTAGTAAACTTAATATTGAAAGATGAAATTAAAATAAAAGCTAAGTTTCAAATTAAAAAAAAAAAGTTAAGAAAGCATTAGTATTTTACTTTTCATTGTCATAGTGAAATGTCAAGGCCTTTTATTATATACTAAAAAAGTGGCTCGCACTACGTTGTGGGCTACGCTAAATCTCATATTTTACTTTTCACTGTAGCAAGATGTTAAGACGATGTATGTGTTTTAACAAAATCAAGAAAAATATGAGATTCAAGTAATTGATTCTACTATGTTTATAAACTTGGTTAATCTAATAATATGATTACAAAAAAAGACATCAATAACAAATAAAGCAAAAAAAAAAAATACTAACAATGATTTAATGAAAAAAATGTTTGTCAATACCATGAAAATATATCTTTAGAATATTCTTAAAAGGTCATAATAATATTATTTGTTAACAAAGTAAAAATTAAACGAGAAGAAGATGATCACATAGAAAGAAAAATGAAAAAAAAAAGAATCTCAATTCTCAGCAAATAAAATATCAACCAAGAAAATTGAAATAAAAAAAAAACCCGAGTTTATAAGAGCCATCAAGCCAAATTTACGACCTAGTTATAAAATCGAGATAACTTCATAGAAAGCAAACCAAATAAAATAATGAAGGTTAATTCTCAAATGAACTAGGTCAATAAAATAATAAAAACTATAAAAAAAAACAACATAAAAAGATCTGAGTCAACCCTAGTATACCCATCGAATCTATAATTTAGGGCATGAGATCAAGATTAATCCATAGAAGAAGTGAAAAAAATTAATGAATACAAATCCCCAACCTACACAATGCTAAACGATGAAATTAGAAAAAAAAATTAATTTTAAAAAGAACTTAAAAAAAGAACAAATCCAACCTAGTCTAATCCCTTGAACTTGTGACATGAATCATGAGGTCGGATTAAACCATAAAAGTCAAACCTAAAAAATCATTAATGCAAACTCAATCAACCAAATAGTGAGGGCTAAAATTAAAAAACAAATAATTGAAAAAATAATTAAAAATAATTAAAATTAAAAAGAATAAGGACCAAAATTGATAAAATTAACAAATGACCATACTTTTCTGAATTTTTGCAGGAAAACATGTTTTTCGAGACTGGAGAGAGAGAAAAAAAAAACAAACTATTGTTGGAGCTTCACCAGGGGAAGCCAACACGTGCCTCACCACCATGAAGTGGGTGGTGTGAAGCTTTGAACATTGTCCTAAAATGTGGACACCACACGCACTACACAAAGGACATCAAATGCGTCCCACTTGCTCTTGCATCCATTACATATGATAACAATTTTTTATTTAAAATAATATTATATTTTTGTTAAAAAACTTGAATATTTACATAAAACATAAATAACATGACATAAGACTCTTCACCTAAACTTTAAGAAATTTTTACTTCAAGAGTAATTTTAAAATCTTACTATGCAAAAAAAATTAAAATGTCTAAAAAGCTCCTCAGTTGCAAGTTCAATTAATTTAGTTTTTAAAGCTAGTTTAGTAATTTTACATCCTAAATACCCTTGTGAACTTTGAATTGACAATTCAACACCGTAATCAAACCATGTTGTAAGTTTTGTGTTGTCAAGAGTAGAGTGGTGATTTTACTATACGAATCCACATGTAGTTCTCGATAAAAAGCTGATAAGTTTTAGTTTTTTTATTATTATTAATTAACCCTTTTATCCCCTGGTTTTGTGACTTTTTGTGGAGTTGTAAGAGAATTGAAGTTCATGAGAAAATGAAAATAAAAGAGAGGATGTTAGATTTAGATTTGAACCTAATGACCATACTTTTCTAAATTTTTGAAAGGACAACATGTCTTTCAAGGCTTGAGAGAGAAAAAAAAAGAGAGACAAACTATTATCGGAGCTTTACCATGTAGGGGGGAGCCAACACGTGCCTCACCACCATGAAGTGGGTGGTGTGAAGCTTTGAACGTTGTCCTAAAATGTGGACACCACACGCACTATCCAAAGAACTTCAAGTGCGTCCCACTTGCTCTTGCATCCGTTACATACAATAATAATTTTTTATTTAAAATAATATTGTATTTTTGTTAAAAAACTTGAATATTCTTACTAGTTACATAAAACATAAATAACATGACATAACACTCTTCACCTAAACTTTAAGAAATTTTTACTTCAAGAGTAATTTTAAAATCTTACTATGCAAAAAAAATTAAAATGCCTAAAAAGCTCCTCAGTTGCAAGTTCAATTAATTTAGTTTTTAAAGCTAGTTTAGTAATTTTACATCCTAAATACCCTTGTGAACTTTGAATTGACAATTCAACACCGTAATCAAACCATGTTGTAAGTTTTGTGTTGTCAAGAGTAGAGTGGTGATTTTACTATACGAATCCACATGTAGTTCTCGATAAAAAGCTGATAAGTTTTAGTTTTTTTATTATTATTAATTAACCCTTTTATCCCCTGGTTTTGTGACTTTTTGTGGAGTTGTAAGAGAATTGAAGTTCATGAGAAAATGAAAATAAAAGAGAGGATGTTAGATTTAGATTTGAACCTAATGACCATACTTTTCTAAATTTTTGAAAGGACAACATGTCTTTCAAGGCTTGAGAGAGAAAAAAAAAGAGAGACAAACTATTATCGGAGCTTTACCATGTAGGGGGGAGCCAACACGTGCCTCACCACCATGAAGTGGGTGGTGTGAAGCTTTGAACGTTGTCCTAAAATGTGGACACCACACGCACTATCCAAAGAACTTCAAGTGCGTCCCACTTGCTCTTGCATCCGTTACATACAATAATAATTTTTTATTTAAAATAATATTGTATTTTTGTTAAAAAACTTGAATATTCTTACTAGTTACATAAAACATAAATAACATGACATAACACTCTTCACCTAAACTTTAAGAAATTTTTACTTCAAGAGTAATTTTAAAATCTTACTATGCAAAAAAAATTAAAATGCCTAAAAAGCTCCTCAGTTGCAAGTTCAATTAATTTAGTTTTTAAAGCTAGTTTAGTAATTTTACATCCTAAATACCCTTGTGAACTTTGAATTGACAATTCAACACCGTAATCAAACCATGTTGTAAGTTTTGTGTTGTCAAGAGTAGAGCGGTGATTTTACTATACAAATCCACAGGTAGTTCTCGGTAAAAGGCTGATAAGTTTTAGTTTTTTTATTATTATTAATTAACCCTTTCATCCCTTGGTTTTGTGACTTTTTATGGAGTTGTAAGAGAATTGAAGTTCATAAGAAAATGAAAATAAAAGAGAGGATGTTAGATTTAGATTTGAACCAATGGAGTTCTATAATATCAAACATATTTGGTTTCCCGTATAATTCCCAAACTAAATAAAAGATTGCCAGGCTCAGTAAGAGATAAAGAAGATTGA
>Ga0325403_1005632_pt1 | contig 11850 bp, 7 predicted proteins | sample PopdelMetagenome_19_FD_205665 | JGI IMG/M metagenome (GOLD analysis project Ga0325403, IMG submission 205665) | Populus deltoides microbial communities from Bellville, Georgia, United States - Xylem-PdKOR-R4 | ecosystem: Host-associated > Plants > Phyllosphere > Stem > Wood/Secondary xylem...
GAAGAGGAAATGGATTTGGTTCTATGACGGAAAAGTGTTTGACAAAAGTCCCAAGCGAAAGCGGGAATGGAACAGCAGGAGGTTTGCAGCGCCAAACCAGCATTTTTCTTTTCTCGCGCGCTTTGTCAACGCCGCCTTAAATAGAAGCGCTTATAACCTGGTCACAAACTGATACTAGAATTGCACTGTCTTCACCATGTGCCCGCGCTAGGTATGTAGGTTCTTATATATATATATATATATTATAGAAAAGTAACATCCATATTTTTAATAAGAATAATTAAAAATATTGGAGAGAAAGAAAAGTGAAACAATGCCAGCCTTTAAAAAGTCATGTTTTGTCGTAAAATATTATAAAAGTTGAGTGAATATTCTTGAGTTGTTAGTTCTTGATTGGATGCTTGTGAGAGCAAAGAAAGGGAAAGTTTACATACGGAAAGAGAAGTTCCGGTTACAATTTGTTTTTATATTTTAAAAACTAAATTTATTTATTTATTTTAAAATAATTTTTTTAATATTTTAAAATTATTTTGGTGTTTTGATGTTAAAAATAATTTTTAAAAATAAAATAAATATTATTTAAATATATTTTCAAATAAAAACATTTTAAAAAATAATTATTACCCAAACACCCTTTAAATTATGAAATATAAAAGATTTGAAATTATCCAATGCTTTTCTAACAGGAAGGAGAAGTGTGTTTCGTACAAGAGTTCGGTGGGGGCGTTCTTTGAAAATTTGTTTTTTTGGTTAAAAATTAATCTTTAAAAAAAAATTAATTTTTTTAATAGTTTTGATATGGTAATTTAAAAAAAAATTATTTTAATATATTTCAATATAAAAAATATTTTAAAAAACAATTACAATCGCTTTATCAAAAAAAAAAAAAAAAGCAGAAAAGGTGTTATATTCAAATGCCATAAATAGTTCTTTATATATTTTAAAGAATAAACTAAAACAGAGATGAAAATCAGTATACATGAAATCAGCTTCTTTTTTTTTTTTTTACCATCTAACTCTTTATCTTTGCAATTCCATCCTCTCAATTTGTATTTATTAGCATTTTTTTTTGTTTAAATTTCTTTCAGTTTGTATCATCTCACGTATACAACGTTTTGAAAAAATATCCAAAGACTAATTTGGCATCAATTAGGTGAAATCAGACTTTAGTTTTAGTTAAATATAGCAATTAAAAAAAGAAGCATCAACTTTAACAAAAAAAACTAATATTCAGACCCCATTGCTATTTGTCACGAAAAATTTAGTTTAATCTTTGAAGTTATGATTTATTTATCATTTGGTCCTTATTCTTTTATCAATTGATGTTTTGATACAAAATATTTTTTTTTTTAACTTTTCAATCCTTGTATATTGAGAGAAAAGAATGCAAGGAAACAAAAAAAAAATTGAGGAAAGGGGAAGTTCTTAAACGACCACATTTTAATTACTAAAAATATTGATATTTGTGCCTATAAATTCATCTTTTAAAAGAGGGTTAATGAAGGTGTTATTTTCCTATAAACATAACCGAAAAAAGTATATATGTGTTCTAAAAAAAATTATTCATTTAATTTTTTAAAGTGATTTAGGGTAATTTTACTGTTATCATAATTTCTTTACAATTTCTTTTCTCTTATATTTTATATGAATGAGTTGAATTTGCATTGGGATCTTATAAAACAAAAATCAAAATCATTTGTTATTAAAAATAAGAATTAACCTCTAATATAAAATAAGTAAAATAAAAGAAAAATAAAAGAAAAAAATTACTCTTAACATAGTTTGGTCTGTATTGCACAGTTTAAAAATATATTATTTACATCATGAATTTTATACGACTCTAACATTTAATATCCTTAGAAAAATAAAAATTAATAAAAAATATCTAATTACACACCATTATTTTTCATTTTATAATTAAAAAGCCTTTATATTAAATATTATAAGTTTTCATTGAATTAAAAAAAATATATATATCTTTCTTCCCTTGCATAACCCTTCTACTTATCTTATTCCCTTAAAAACCAAACCTAACTACCACCTTCCCTTCCCTTCCCTTTGATACCTCACCAGCCACCATCTTTAATCATAAACCCACAATCCAACCAAACTCCATAGCCATCGTTGATTTTCTTGTCAACTCTTGCAGCCTTCCCTTGCAATTGGCTCTTTCAGCTTCCTTGAAGCTCTAACCAAATGATGAGAATAGCATCTAATCTAAAACACCTAACCTGTAGTCCAATTTAAAAGTGGTGGTCTTGGCAAATCCCGTTCCTGCTTGAAACCCTCAATTCCTTCTTAATCCAGCACGATGAAGCTTCCTTTTAGGTTTTCAATGTGTCAGGAAAGAATAGTATTCTCGATAAAAATTTTATTCAAACGTGAAGTTGTTTACCCAAACATAAAGTACCTCATGGTTTGGAAAATCACCAACAAATTCTGGGACTGGACTTTCCAACTTGTGTTGAAATAGATTGATTAGCTCTATATTTTTCAAATCTAAAAAACTTTGTGGTATCTCCTTAGTGAGGTTGATGATTGAAAGATCAAGTGAATTCAAGCTAATTAGGCATCTTATCACTATTGTTGTGACTCCCATGACATCGAATAATGAAACTGTTTCTTGGAATCTAAAGGTATAGTTAGATTTAATCATAAAGTTATAATTAGAGTGTTCAAAAGTCGTCATCCAATATTATGAACACTAGAAAACTTAATGGCCTGTAAAAATTTAGATAAAAGGACTAGTTATATAAAGAAAAGACACATCACCCTAGTGCACCTTATCTATAGTAAGCTGCATTGTTGATTGACTGTTAATCTAAGACATGTTTCTATTTATTAGTTTTATCTAAGGTTCAAGATAGATTTCTCTTCATGAGGAAGTCTCTATTTTATTGGGTTAAATCTTAACCATTCTAAAGCCTATTTTTTAGCAATGTATTTATTTTCTATTTTTGTATCTATAATACTTGAAGATATATTTTACAGTGTAATTTTATACCCTCAAATATTAAAGTAACTATAAATATTAATTAAACAAATTAATTGTTATGAGATTTTTGGTTTTTTGGCCAAATTCTAATGTACAATCATAAACTAGTTATGATATACATTTTATATTTTAAAAAAATTGATAAAAATGCAATTTTGTTTTTTTTTTAAAAAAAATATGCATGAAAAACCTTTAGAATTTGATCGTATGAACGAAAATAAAACATAATTTCTTTTTTGTTTTTGTAATGAGAAACTTTTTTGAATTTTTATAATTTTTGAAAATTTGGAGAAAACTGGGTGTTTTTAATACTGGGTCCGTATCTTATAGTTTAAGTCTACAGTAAAATATTAAATAAAATTCTTGAAAAATATATATTTTTGTATTTTTTGAAATAAAGGAATTTTTTTGAATTTTGAATTTTATTTTTTTGAGAAAAATCATATATTTTTAATATCGAATTCATATTTTACAGTGTAAATCTATAGTCTAATATTAGGCATAAACTATTTGAAAAACATGTGAGGGGCCCACAAATATTTTCAAAATGATCCCTGAATTTTCTTAGAATTTTTTAAAGTTCTTAAAGGCCTGTTTGGCTAGACTCGAAAATAAGGATGGATTAAAACTAAAAGAAAAGGCTTATGGCATGTTTACTAAACATGCCCTTAGCCTAAAATAAGAGGTATTACAAATATCTTAAGGGCGTGTTTGGAAAACACTAAGTAGCTAAACAAGACCTTATGTCATAAGGAAAAAAATGACATCCCAAATATGCCCTTTAGTCTAAGTTGGGCTTAGGCCTAACCCAACCCAATTTATTAGGGCGAAAGATAGCCCAGCATGCCTCTTTTTTTTTATGACGTGGGCTAGACCTAACCCAACTATACAAGCTGGGATTAATCCAGCCCACGTAACTTAGTCATTAGGCCAGCTTAGTTACCATGTTATGTAAAGTTTGCAAAACATGAATTAATTCATATTCTATATGCTTTTAACAAAACAAAAAAAAGAGATTAAAATGCAGGAGAGAAGGAAAGTTATTGGGGTTGGATGTGGTGCTACTGGTCACTAGTTGGTGGCTTAGTTTTTTACGGTGGTGCTCTCATTGCTGGTGGTTGTTTGAATGTGGAGGAATAAGTAAAGGTTGAAGGAGAAGTTGTTGTGCTGCTGTTGGATTAATGAAAAAACAATGGAGTTGGCTACAATTGTAGAGAGAGGATGGTGGTTGCTTTTGGTTGGAATTGGGAAAGGTTAGTGGGTCTGGTTTTTAAGTTAAACTATTTTGTCTCATTATACAGGGGTGCTCTTTTCTTTATTTCTCTTTAGTTTTCTTTATTTTTTCTCTCACTGTTTTTTTTAGGCGAGTAGCATCAATTGGAGATGCATCATGACTATTCATCCTTCTCAAACCTCATCAATCAATGATGCAAAACCAAGACCCAAAAACTTTGTTAAAAAGGCTGCTTTTACAGATGTCTTTAGACTAGCTTTGTAGACATACCAGAGTAGGGGCAGGAGTATAACAAGGTTGGCAAGATCCTCTTTTGTTAGAAAATTAGAGAGAGCAAGTTTTTTTCGGTCATTAGGATCAAACTGAAGAGGAAAAATGGTGCCAAAAACCTTTTTTATATAGGCTATTCTTGCCTATTTTGGGAAGAAAATAAAAAAACAGTAGTCAGACGATATTTCGCTTAACTTTTATATTTTTTTTTAACTTTGTGTTGAACAAAACGACATTGTTTTGGCCAAAATATATCCAAAACATACTATTTCATTTAAATGAAATGACACAATTTAGGTGTTTTGGCTTGAATTAGGCCATTAATCCCCTTTTTAATTTCAACCCCTAATATTCTAATTTATTCAATTAGGATCTTAATTGAATTTTGATTTTGAGAATCAATTTAATTTCACCCCTATAAAGCTTCAAAAATACCCCATGATTTAAGTGTGTTTTTCAACATGGTCCTTGATCTAGAGTATTTTCAATTTCATCCCTAATTAACCTTCAAGATTCTAATTTCTTCAATTTCACTTGTGTTTTCAACTGAATAAAATCCCTAAGTTCACTCACTTTTTGAAAAAAAGGTCTTTAATTTTGAATTTCTTTAATTTGGCTTTAATTGACCCTCAAACTTTGATTTTTTTTAACTTTATCCCTGATTTCATCTAATTGAGTTTGAAATAATTAAATCTGATCATTTAAAATTCCAATCTTATCAATTAAACTCAAATTAAGCTTCCAAACTTATTTTTTTCATCAATTAAGTCCATAATAAAATTAATTTGACCCATTAAAAAATAATTAAGTCATTACACCTAATTAAATCTTTTAATTTGACCTAAATTAATTCTTAAACTTAATTAAACCTTTTAACTTGGCCCATGATTAATCAAATTAGCCTATTAAAAATCTAATTAAGCCCAAACTTAATTTTTATACAAATTCATCCAATAATCATTTAATTTGACCTTGAATCTGCATTGTCTTTTTAGTTTTGGGTATAATGGGGTACAATTAGGCTTATAATTTTATCCAAAACTCCACCTTAGTTCCTCCATGCATTTGAAACCATTCTCAGTGTACTATTTTTAAGTTGCCAGTCTTTTGTTTTTTATTTTATAAGAAAATGATAATTTAAAAAAAAACCTAAAAATTAGGTTATGACAACTAACATTATAATAACCTATGTCAAGAAGTTCAAGATTACTCAATGATTTAAATTAAAGTGGAATACCCCCTATAATGGTTAAATTACCTAATACAAAAACTCTTAAGATTCTTAAACTTAGACAAGCTTAAAGGTACTTTGCTTGAAAGCCTATTACCTTTTAAGGTGTATCATGCTAAGAGTATTTTTTTAGGGAAATTCCCATAAGTAACATTGTTGGAAATATTCAAAATCCTTAGAGATGTCAATATGACTATCTTAAAGGCATTTCCCACGTGAGATTATCACTTTCCAAATCAAAGAATTAGTGTTGCTTTGGAAAATTAAAGAAGCAACGCAGAAGCAAGACATAGTGGCTTAGAAACTTAGGTTTTAAGGATTTAAGGTCAATTAAGTTAGGGGTTTTTTATGAGTTTTTGTTTGATTTATGGTTGCTTGTTATTTTTTTAGGGAAATTCCCATAAGTAACATTGTTGGAAATATTCAAAATCCTTAGAGATGTCAATATGACTATCTTAAAGGCATTTCCCACGTGAGATTATCACTTTTCAAATCAAAGAATTAGTGTTGCTTTGGAAAATTAAAGAAGCAATGCACAAGCAAGACATAGTGGCTTAGAAACTTAGGTTTTAAGGATTTAAGGTCAATTAAGTTAGGGGTTTTTTGTGAGTTTTTGTTTGATTTATGGTTGCTTGTTGTTTTTGGTGGTAGAACTATTGTTTGATGAAGATTTTTAGGTTCTCATGTTAATGTAGATTTGATTTTTGAGTTTGATTAAGGTTTCATAATCGATTTCTCTCATTTTTAGTTTTTTTTTTAATTTTATGGTAAAGTTGTACTATTTAATATATATATATATATATATATATATATATATATATATATATATATACATATACATACATATATTAAAATAGGATGTAAATGATAATTTTTCAAACTATAACGAGCAATTGCAATATGGATCAAACTACAATATGCTAAATGTAATTTTTGTATAATAAAATGGATAACTAGTGTCAAACATTTGTGTTTGCACCAATCTTTTGCTTTTGTTTTTTCAATTTGATTAACGTGGGTGTCCGGGCCAGCTTATGCGCATTTCGACTAATTCCACGGGCCTTGAAGTTAACGATCATGTAAGCTTTTAGTGGCCCTGAGCGGACTCAAACTCGTGACCATTATGGAGCAAACCCAAGACCTGACCAGTTGAGCAAACCTGAGAAAGCTTTTGTTTTTGTTAGGAAAGGTAGCTTCCCATCTTATTATTTAATTAGTTTTATTTTTTATTTTATTTTATTTATTTTATTAAATGTAATTGTATTGGGATTAAAATTGAATTATCCTTATCTACCATAAACATTTTATATAAGGTTAGGATTTTATGCTTACATGAAATTTTATCTCTATAACATTATAAATAGGTTATCCAGTAGTTGAAAATGCTAGTTAGACCCATATACATAATTTATTTATAAATTTTTGCTATCTATTGCTTTCTTTTACTTATCATAATTTATTTCTTTTATTTACAACTTTATTTATCAGCTTTGTATTTTTCTCTAGTTTAGTTTTTGACATTACCTTTTTTTATTCTTAACATGTTAAGATCAAATTTAGGACTCCACACTCCATTCGATTAGCAAGATTGTTATTTGCTTTTGCTTGGGATTAAGTTCTTAATTTTAATTTCTCCTTGTTGAAAGAAAAAAATGAAGAAAATGTTGCATATAATTAATGATCAATCAATATGTTGATGATGTCAATCAATATATTGACAATGATCGATCAAATTGATTATTTGATAAATCAATACATTGACATGCTAGGTAGGAAAAACTTATTATTTTAACAAATTACTTTAGTGGTCATCAACAAATGGACACAACTGGTATAAAAAAATTATTATTTTAAAAAATTACTCTAGTAATCACAAACAAATTGGCACACCTAGTTATAATGCTAGAAAATCAAACTGGAAAAAAAAATATAGTTATAATGACTAATGATTAGTTAATTCACGCATCTTATAGAGGCAATCCTCGTGAACATGAGGAGTTTGAAATCAACTCACAAACACAAAGTCTAATATAGAAGCCTCCATCAAACATTTTATAGGATGACTTTTGATTTAATAAAGAATTGCACTTGGACAGAATCATAGTGTCCATATTCAATCTATAATGATTTCGCCTTTCCTGACAACATTGCCTCTGTCGATGTCTAATAGATAAGTTGGTGTTTTTATATATCTAGCACAACCTCATGTTTATCTCATAAATTGATACATTGAAAAATTCCTCGTAAGCAATATCATCAATTTTACTATTTCAAAATTCATATTTGATTGAGTCTTAAATTTATCAATTACAACTTGAATAATTTGCCACATGGTTCAGAACACATGTAAGCACTAAATAATTCTTATATCTTATAATACTTAGTTTTAATAAACCTTTCATTTTAATTATTAATGGTTGCAATCATGTACCCCATTTATCAATTAAAAGGGAATGCTAGTGGTAGTTTGAATTTACTATGTTTAGGTCTTGAAAGAAAAGTCAAGTGTTATAACGAGTATTTAATCAATGGATATGTTTTTCATATTAAAAATTATGGTTAAGTTAGAAAGACCTATAATAATGGAGATTGTGTTAAAATATCAACTTCTAAAGAGTTTGAAGTTGATTATTATAAAAAGTTTGAAGAGGTGATTGAATTGCAATATCATATCGAGCTTAATAAAGTCTTTTTATTCAAATGTTATTAATACAATACTATCAATAGAGGAATAATAGTAAATTCCCACCATGGTTTGGTCAAAATTAATACAAAGGCTAGACTTTGCAATATCAACAATATCTTTGTTTTTTCCAAGCAATGCACACAAGTTTATTACATATACACTATTTTAAGAAATGATTATTCTAGGGTTGATTGGTTATCCATAGAGAAAATCAAACCTATAGGCGTAATGATGAAGTAACTACAAAAGATGATGTCTTTCAAATTAATAAGTTAGTTGATGCACATCGAGTTGCTCTGTCTACCGACTTAGAAAAAAATTCATATTTTTCATGTTAAGAATATTTTTGTTGATATTGATATTGAGAAGTTAAATGATGTATTGAGAACAAATAGTCATGCAGAAATCAATGAAGATGATGATAATAACGAGCATCAATTCAATGAAAAAGTTTATGATGGATATGAAGATGATGAAATTAAAGATGATGATGATGATAATGATGAAGACAATTTTGATTAAATTGTAAAACATCAATATTTAATGAAATTAACTTTAATGTAACCTTTTTGGTTATTAATTTACAATGAACTGTTATTAAGACTAATGGAACATTTATTGTTGTGATTTTATTATTATGAACAGAAATGGTATTAACATGTCATGGTTTTATTGAATTCCCAGGTTAGGTTTTATTGAATTCCTAGGTTGTATAGACATGGAATACAAAAAAAAATGTGGAAAAAAACATGTTTTCTACTAATAGAATTACCGATAAAATATCAAATACCAATGGATTAAGTCCCTTTAAGAGTTTCAGAGAGTTGGAAAACAATTATAAGACCATGCCATTAAGACTTATAGACAAAATCATCAACGAATTAAATTTCTTAGAGAGTTCTAGAGAGTTGAAAAACAATTACAAGACCATGCCACTAAGACTTACAGATGGAATCACCGATGAATTAAATCCCTCAAAGATTTCTAGAGAGTTAAAAAAATTACAGGACCATGCCACTAAGACTTACAAACAAAACTGCAAGGATTAAAAAGATTTTGAGTCAATTAAGGGTATATGTGCTACAATTGAAAGAACAAGGACTAAATTAAAATCTATCAAATCCCAAATTTAAAACCCTAATTTCTAAGGTTTAATCTGAACAACACGTCACTTAGGTTTAATGAAGGTATTGGATGACACGTCGTTCGTCTTCTATTCATCTCTTTCCTTAGCAGTTTTGATGATCGGGTTGACACCTTTTGAGACCTCGTTATAGAGTTCTAAATCTCTAAATGGAACGAGGCTTTTTGCAAATGGAAAAATAACATGTCCTCTACAACCCCTTCCATAAAATTGGATGTTTACATTCCAATTCTTCCATAAAAATATCTAACATCTTGTCCCTGATTAACCATCACTACATTTTCAGATTCTAGTTAGGTCGAGTTGGCATCTTTAAATAAATAAATGTGGAGCTACATACCTCTAAATTAAGTGAAGATGGATAAAAAAAATATGGATCTCCTCTACCAAGTTTAGGTGGTCTTCGATGATGTTTACATCGGAGTTACTCCTAAATAGCCTTGAAAATGACCAACTTAATTAGCCTTGATTGAGATACTTATTTGTGTAAAACCACAGACTTAAAAACTCCTAGAAGGTTCTTATCAAGGACCTTAAATCTTTAATACATGATTTGAAGGTGAGGAAGGCATGCATTCATCTCCAATAAAGTGAAAACCATCAAGGTAAAATCATCATCCCTAAAAACCATTAAAGGACAAAGGTTCCAACTATTAACATTTGTCTAGAGCTCTATCATTTTTATCAAAGGGCTAAACTTTGATTAATCTATGTTAGAATCCATCAAAAACCCTAGAAAAGATCCTATAAATACCTCTTGTAAAATCTGAAAAAAATAAAAATATAAAAGAGGAGAGAGAAAAAAAACATGAGGATATACTCTATAAAAATACCCCTAGTATGAATGTTAAAAGACTTAACACAGAAGGTCTAGCAAGCCTTAGAAAGAATAGAAAGTAAAAGGAAAATGATGAAGGAATAGAAAGAAATGCTGAGACGACCTAACTTAGATCCAAGACGGTTGAACTTAGGCGATTATATGAAGAGTTGTTGTCAAGCCTTGGTGGTTCATGTGGTCTACCTCGTCTCCCACTTGGTCCCGGTGAAGATATGCCTCTGCCTCCTCCTCCTCCTTCAGCTTATGTCTTCTAGATAAATTGTATCAATATGTTTTTTAAATTAATAATAAAAAAAATTGATTTTTTTTATTTATTTTTAGTTCTTGTAATTTTTTTTTCTATTTTTTTTAATTATTTTAAAAAACTATTACATAAACTACTGATGAAATTACCGATAGAATGTCAATTATAGACAGAATGACTAATGGAATAAGTCCACCAGGAAGTTCCAGATAGTAGGGAAAAAATTACAAGTCTTTGCCACTGCAATTATAGACAAAATTACCAACGGACTAAGCCCATTAGAAAGTTCTAAAGAGTTGGAAAAAAATTACAAGAATTGCCACTAACATTATGTGATTCACTGACTGATTAATTCTATCGTAATATTAATTCAATCACAGATGAGATTATCAACGATTTATTCTGTTGGTGATTTGTCATACAAATTAATTACCAGAATTACCAATGGAATGATACGATTATTTTTTTTATTTGGCGTGTTTTTTTTCATTTGTAACTTCATCGGGGATTAAATTACCAGTATAATAACCTATATAATAAAAGTCATCGATGATAAGTTTTTCAACACTAGTTACCGTCCATAATTCCGTTAGTAAATTTGTTTCTGACAGAATATTCCATCGATATTATGCAATATTTTGGTTGAGAAACTATGGTATTAATAAATGTTTTCCGTGACTTTATTTTCATATTGAAACAAGTTTTTTTTTTCTTTTTAGAATCATGTTGGAAGAATTTATTTGATAGTTTTATAAATGGATATGTTTTTAAACTATTTTTATATTTATGAACATATTTAGATGTTGTTAATTATATGGTTATAGGCTAATAATGTTTTTGTTTACATATGATTAACTAGATATATTAAATTATTGATTCTAAAAAAATTAAAATTATTCATTCAATCAAGTATATATAGTAGATAAAAAAAATAGATGCATATAACGGCTATCCGAATGGGTATTTAAAATCCAATAGTACGGATATGGTTATCCAAATTCTTACCCGATAGATAATGATTAGATTATGATTATTAATCTTTCGTTTAAATATAGTTATGGTTATATTAACATCCAAAACCGTGAGTATCTATTATCATACTACTCGTGTCTTTCATGGATCATACTTCCATGTCTCATATAACATTTTCAGACAACCTTAAACTGGTCACTAAAATATAGCTCAAGTGTCGTTTGAGTTCCAAATTT